>Ga0209155_1000814_pt1 | contig 14973 bp, 13 predicted proteins | sample GraSoiAngelo_122_FD_185879 | JGI IMG/M metagenome (GOLD analysis project Ga0209155, IMG submission 185879) | Grasslands soil microbial communities from the Angelo Coastal Reserve, California, USA - 14_0927_02_20cm (SPAdes) (version 2) | ecosystem: Environmental > Terrestrial > Soil > Grasslands ... | reverse complement strand
CTCGGCATCTATCACGGCGTGTTCGGTTTGATTGTCGCTTTGCTTGCTGGAAAGAATACGGCAGGGCGGCGGACCCTCGTGCTCGCTCCATTTGTGTGGGTGGCTGTTGAATTAGCTCGAACACGCATTTCGGGTTTCCCCTGGGATCTGTTAGGAGTGACCGAGGTCGACAACATTCCATTGGCGCGGATCGCAACTGTAACCGGGGTATATGGAGTTTCGTTTGAAATCATGGTGGTCAACGTGGCAGTGGCGGCTGCATTTCTGTTGCATCGAGACCGCACTCGGCGGGAAAGGCGCAATTCCCTGCTGCTGGCATCGGTGGTTGCCATCGTAGTGCTGCAAGTGGGCACGTTGGTAAATCCTCCGGCCTTGCCCGCTGATCACGTGGCTCGACTGGTGCAGCAGAACATTCCAGCCGTAGAAGGATCGGATTGGACGGAAGAATATTTCAAGACCACTCTTAAGGATTTGACCTCGATCAGCCTCAGCACACCGAATGGTGAACGAGCGAGAAAGCGCGACCTGATCGTGTGGCCTGAGTCTCCGGCTCCGTTTTACACGACTGATCCGACGTTTCGTGAGACGGTAAGCAATATCGCGCGTGAGTCGCAGACGTGGGTGCTTGTCGGGAGTTTGGGAATTCGGAATGCCAGCCAGACGCCGCAGCAGGCGACGGAGGTCTATAACTCTGGCAGCTTAGTCAGCCCGAACGGCGAATGGGTGGCGCGCTATGACAAGGTCCATCTGGTGCCTTTCGGGGAATATGTTCCCTTCAAGCGTGTATTTTCATTTGCCGGCGGATTGACAAAGGAAGTCGGGGATTTTGCGCGGGGCACGTCGCGTGCGCCGCTTGATGCAGGCGGGACGAAGCTGGGCGTGTTCATCTGCTATGAATCGATTTTTCCGGATGAAGTGCGGCAGTTCGCCGCTTTCGGAGCTCAGGTTTTAGTGAATATTTCTAACGATGGCTGGTATGGTGACAGCGGCGCGTACGCGCAGCACTTGAGGCAGGCGCGCATGCGCGCTGTGGAGAACTCGCGCTGGCTACTGCGCGACACGAACACCGGGGTGACCGCCTCGATTGATCCGTATGGACGAATTGTGGCATCCGTGCCCAGGAAAGTGAGGACAGTGCTCGACGCTCCATATGCGCTTTCGAACGTCACCACGTTCTATACGCGTCAGGGTGACTGGTTTGCTTATCTATGTGCGATAATTTCTGTGGCGGGGCTGCTGACGCGCCTTTTGGAACGGAGAAAAGTAAGCCGCTAATTCTTTGCGACGCTCGAATTGGGAAAGATTTTAACCGCAGAGCGCGCCGAGGTTCGCAGAGGACACTGAAAAGATCTGGTGTCGTCTTGATGTGGAGGTCAACATGGTAGAAGAACTGGAACAAGAGTATGCAGGGTTGAAAGATAAGGTACGTGACCTCCGGGAGTACCTTTGACGCAGGAAAGTTGCGTCAGCAATTAGCCGAGATTGAAAAGCAAGCCGCTGATCCGAATCTCTGGTCGAATCCTCAAAAATCCCAACAGGTAATGCGTGAGAAGAAGCGCCTGGAAGAAGGGTTGTCCACTGAGGCCGAACTGATACGGCGCAGTGATGACATCTCTGCTTACTTTGAGCTGGCGCGCGAAGGCGAGGTCGTGGATGGCGACCTACGCCGCGAAATTGATTCGTTGCGCGAGCTGGTTGACCGGCTTGAGACTGAGACTCTGCTGTCGGGCGAAAATGATGCGCGTAACGCGATTGTGACGATTCATCCTGGTGCCGGGGGCACAGAGTCGCAGGATTGGGCTGACATGCTGTTGCGAATGTACCTGCGCTGGGCGGAGCGGCAAGGATTTCAGACAGTTCTCTACGATTATCAGCCGGGCGAAGAAGCGGGACTGAAATCAGCGACGTTTGCGGTGAATGGAGAGTACGCCTATGGGTTGCTGGTTGGCGAAATCGGGGTGCATCGACTGGTGCGCATTTCGCCGTTTGATCAAGCCAAGCGGCGGCACACGTCGTTTGCCAGCGTCTTTGTTTCGCCGGAAATTGACGACAGCATCGAAGTTGTCATCAAGCCCGAAGAAATTCGCGTGGACACCTACCGCTCGAGCGGCAAGGGTGGACAGCACGTGAATACGACGGATTCAGCCGTGCGCATCACACATATTCCGACGGGGCTGGTCGCGAGTTGCCAAAACGAGCGTTCGCAGCATAAAAATCGCGAGCGCGCCATGAGCATGCTGCGATCGAAGCTGTACGAATTTGAGATGGAAAAGAAACGAGAGGCCACGAGGAAGATTGAAGATTCGAAGCTCGACATCGACTTCGGCTCGCAGATTCGGTCATATGTGCTGCAGCCATATCGGCTGATTAAGGATCACCGAACCAAGGTTGAAATTGGAGATGTGGACCGCGTGCTGGATGGGGATCTGCAGCCGCTTATCCGGGGGTATTTGCGGATGAGGCGAGGAGAGAAACAGTAGACAGTATCTCTCGGGGTTAGAAAGGTTTTTTTTTGGCGATCTTTGCGAGTTTTTCTTGGCGAACTTTGCGGTAGAAGGTCTTTAACTCTTCTTTAACCGCCGAGATTCGCCAAGTTCGCCCGAAGTTCCCAAGAACTGCTATCAGAGTGTCGCCATTCGTGAAGCTTATGCAGCGCCGGTCCACGGTCTCTAAAGTAACCTTACCACCCCTCAAAAAGCTGGCAAACGGGCGCCCACTGCGTAATCCTGTAATGTAATTGCCCCTGGGAATGCCTTCATGCCGCGCATGATCGATCTCATCCGCGTTTCGGCCTTGCCATCGAATGTGATGCAGGCTGCTTCGAAGGGATCGCTCTCTGTGCCGGCAAACGAAATGATCGAGATCCTCGTTTATCTTGCGACTCACAACAAAATTTTCGGGCAGCAGGCGCAGCTCACGCTGGCAGGGTGGGACGAAGTTGCATCGCGAGCAGTAGCTGCAGACCCAAACACCGCGAAGGAAGTGCTCGATTATATGGTCTCCGCGAAGAACCTGCGTCCGGCGTTGCTTTCGGCCTTGCTCGAAAATCCCTCGGTCAGTCAGCAGGCTTTGGTCGACCTGGCAGAATCGGCTTCGCGCGACGTTGTCGAGATCATGCAAGGCAGCGAACGCGTGCAGAAATCTGCTGTGATTCTGGAGGCGCTCAAGGGAAATCCCCACGTGCCTCCGGCAAAATTAGACACTATGCAGGTTCAGAAGGAGCCGGAGCATGCGCTGGCTGCGGCTGCCGGTGCAACGGCCAGCCCGGCTGTTCCGGCCGTCACAGTCGTGCTCGTTCACCTGAGCTCAGCAACTGGACCGCTGCTCCCTTTGTCCAGCGTTGAGCAGCCTGGTGAAGACGACATCCTGGATGAGGACATCCTTTCCTATCTGAGTGAGCATGCGGGCGAAATTTCTGCGGAAGGCAATAAGGAGTTCCAGCCCATCGGCGGTTTTTATGATGAGTTCGTGCCGGGATCTGACAAGGATGTATTAGAGAGTGAAACTGCACCGCCTTCGACAAGTTCGGAAAAGACTGCGGCGGCACCCAAGAAAGCGCCTGCGGGTAAAAAGCAACACTTGAGTCACGAGGAAGAACGTGGCAGCGCGTTGCAAAAAATCTCCAAGCTGGACATTAAAGGGCGCATCCAGCTCGCCATGAAAGGCACCAAGGAAGAGCGCTCGCTTCTGGTTCGAGACGGGACAAAGGTGGTGGCGCTAGCGGTCCTGGAGTCGCCTAAAATCAGCGATGCCGAGGTGGAGAGGTTCGCGACGCAAAAGAATGTGCTCGAAGCTGTGCTTCGCGCCATTCCGATGAAGCGCCGTTTCGTGAAGAACTATGCCGTAGTCCGCAACCTGACGTTCAACCCGCGCACTCCGCTGGACGTTTCACTTTCGCTGATCAAACATCTGCTCATCACGGACCTGCGGCACCTTTCGGGTAACAAAGAAGTGTCAGAGACTGTCCGAAAACTGGCACTGAAGATGTTCAAGCAAAAATTGGAGAGCGGCAGCAAGAGAAGCTGAGCCCCAGAATTGGCGGCCGGAACTGGTCTTCACCCGGACCATCCCGCTAAAATCAACGCATGGCGTCAATTCCTCACTCTGACCCCATCGCGGACCTGCTGCGACACGCCAAAACTATCGCCGTCGTCGGACTCTCCAACAGCCCGCTGCGACCCAGTCACGGCGTCTCTGCCTATATGCAAACGCAGGGATACAGAATTATTCCCGTGAATCCGCGGATTCACGGCGCATTGGGGGAGAAGTCGTATTCGTCGCTTCTTAACGTTCCCGAGAAAATTGACATTGTGAATGTGTTTCGTCGTCCGGAGTTTGTGGATGAGATTGTGGACGAAGCGATTCAGCTCAAGGTTCCAGCGATCTGGATGCAGGAGTCGGTGATCAACGAGAGCGCAGCAGAGAGGGCGCGTAAGGCGGGAATTTTTGTAGTGATGGATCAATGCATTTTGAAGGAGCATAGGGCGCGGTTCGGATAGTTCGTTTCCGCCCTGGGCGGCCGACGTATTGGGGAATTCCTGCATGCGGGTTGGGCGCCCAGACGATATTGTGGAAATATTCAGGCTTTGATGAAGATCACGGTGGCGTCGTCCTGTAATCCGGCGCCGTTCACGAACGAGCGCACATCTTCGAGAATGCTCTCGGGCGAAGCATTCGAACTGACCACATGACGTTCGAGCCGTGCCGGCCCGTACTCTTCCTCGGAAGCCTCGGCTGCCTCTGTAATACCGTCGCTATAAAACACCAGCCGGGAACCTGGGGAAAGATCAATCTCAACCTCAGAGAAGCCGCCCGCCGCCAGTCCCAAGGGCATGCCGCGATCGGTATCGAGAAAACGCGCACCGTTGTTGGTGACCAGCAGCGGACGCAAGTGGCCGGCGTTAGCAAAAGTCAATTTCCTGGAGGCCGGATCGAGCACGGCATAAACCATGGTCACGAACTTGCCGCTGGGAAAGTCCTGGACCATTAGATCATTCAGGCGGGCAAGCACTTCGCCGGGGCCGCAACCGGCTTCTGCGAGCGAGCGCAGCATTCCGCGTGTTGCCGACATTAAGAGCGCAGCGGCGGTGCCCTTGCCAGAAACGTCAGCCAGCACCAATCCCCATTTGCCGTCGCTCAACGGAATAAAGTCATACCAATCGCCGCCAACGGCGCCCGCGGGAATGCTCAGTCCAGAGATAGCAAATCCCGGAACATAGGGCGAACTCTTTGGCAGAAGCGCCTGCTGAATGACGCGAGCTTCGTGCGCCTCGCGACTCATGCGCTCGCGCTCCTGGCGCTCACGCTGGAACAGGCGCGCATTCTGCACGGCGACAGCCACGTGGTTGCACAGCGCTTGCAGAAGCCGGAGTTGCTCGGGCGGAAAAGCATTTAACTCAGGATGGGAAGCCGTAAACACACCGACCAATCGGTTATCGACCACCAGCGGGATGGCTACTTCCGACAGCGTCGACTCCTCGCACGCGATGTAATAGGGGTCCCTGCGCACGTCAGGTGCGTAGCGCATCTTGCCGGTGGCGGCCACATGGCCGACCATGCCATCTTTCCCGACTTTCAGAATTTGCCCTTTTTCATGAGTCGTGCAGCCGCAGACACCGGCGAGAATTAACTCGGCGCGCGGTTCATCGTGCAGATAGATGTTTGCTTCCAGGCACCCGAAAGAAGAGGCAATCTCGTGGACAACTTTGTCGATGAGCTGATCGAGATCGAGGATGGAGGTAATCTTCTGCGCGGCTTTTTGCAGTCTGAGCAGATCTTCGACTTGATGGAATTGCAGGTCCCGCGTAGCGAGGTGATCCGGGTGCGTCGTGGGTACGCTCGTGGCCATGGTTCCTCGCAGTGATCCACCGCGGTGCCGTCAGAAGGGACGGCGTTTCACCAAAATAGATGCGAGGCTACTTGCCTAGGATTCGCTTTTATTGTCTTCAGAACGCTTGTTCGCTCGCGAGCGGATGCGCTTAATCTCCTCGATGCGCTCGCGAATTCGCTTCTCGATTCCTTCAGTGGTCGGATGGTAATAGACACGGTGGTGCAGATTGTCGGGGAGACAGTGCATGTCAGCCACTTTATCTGCGAAATCGTGAGCGTATCGATAGCCTTGACCAAAACCCAGGCCCTTCATTAATCCGGTGGGAGCATTGCGAAGATGCAGCGGGACGGGTTCGGCGGCCGTGCGTTCGACATCCTGCTGCACATCACTGTAGGCGGCATACAGAGCATTCGATTTTGGGGCAACGGAGAGATAAACAACTGCCTGCGCAAGCGCCAGATTGCCTTCGGGCATGCCGATAAAATCGACGGCATCGCGAGCGGCCATGCAAAGCGATAGCGCAGTAGGATCAGCCAGACCAATGTCTTCGACCGCCATGCGAACGACGCGGCGCGCGATGTAGAGTGGATCCTCGCCGGCCTCTAGCATGCGGCCCAGCCAGTAGAGCGCAGCGTCGGGATCGCTGTTGCGCACAGACTTGTGCAGGGCGGAGATGAGGTTGTAATGCTCCTCGCCGGCTTTGTCGTAAAGCAGGACACGTTTTTGCAGCGCGTCTTGGACAATTTCGTCGGTAATTTCAGCTCCGGTTTCTTTGCCGGCATGGCTACGCGCGAGCGAAGCCGCGACTTCGAGCACGTTATAGGCGCTGCGGGCATCGCCGCTCGAGTAGGCGGCGATCTTTTGCAAAACTTCGTCTGATGCCTGCAGCTTGATCGTTCCCAAACCGCGTTGTTCGTCGGCAAGAGCGCGGCGTAGAAGCGCCACGATCTGATCTTCGGTCAGAGGTTTCAAAACATACACGCGACTCCGGGAGAGCAGCGCAGAAATAATTTCGAATGACGGATTCTCAGTCGTTGCGCCGATAAGCCGGATGTTGCCTTTTTCCACGTGGGGAAGGAATGCATCCTGCTGTGCTTTATTGAAGCGGTGGATTTCGTCGATAAAGACGATTGTGCGCGTGCCATATTGGCGCGCACGCTCGGCGTCGGCCATGACCTGCTTGATTTCCTTGATACCGGCCAATACTGCAGAGAATTGGATGAAGTCGGCCTTGGTCATGTGAGCGATGATTTGCGCCAAGGTCGTTTTTCCAGTGCCTGGAGGCCCCCAGAAGATGAGCGATCCGGTATCGTCGCGCTCGATTTGTGTACGTAACGGCTTGCCCGGGCCGACGAGATGCTCCTGACCGACAAATTCGTCGAGCGTGCGCGGGCGCATGCGATCGGCAAGCGGGCGGGTGCGATCGTCTGGATTTTCAGCGCTCGGGATGGGTTGAAAGAGGCTCACGTTTCAAATTTGCGATTTCCGATTTTCGAATTGCCGAGTGTCATTCCCGTCCACGGGCACTTGGTGGGCTTCTCGTGCAGTTCAGCGCCAACGAATTGGCAATCCTGAATCATCGTCTTTGCCTCGATATTTCGTATAGCACAATGCTGGCTGCGATTCCTGCGTTCAGCGATTCCACTTTAGAGGAATGCGGGATGACCACTACTTCGTCCATCTCTGAGATCAGATCGCGGGGAAGCCCGCCTCCTTCGTTGCCGATGAAGATGGCGAGCTGGCCTGTAAGCTTTGCTTTGGAAAGAGTGATGCCTTTGTGCGACGAAGTTGCGATCAGCCGCAGACCTTGCGCCCGCATTGCGCCCAGCATTGCATCAAGCTTTGTCCGCGCGATGGGTACGCGAAATACCGATCCTGCCGACGCCCGGACTAGCTTGGAATTAAAGGGGCTGACTGTGCCTTCTCCAAGCAGCACGCCGGCTGCTCCAAAAGCCTCAGCCGAGCGCAGAATTGTGCCTAGATTGCCGGGATCTTGCACACCGGCGATAGCGAGCAGCGGCCCGGCCTGTGCTCTAGCGATCACGTCATCGGGCGAGTGCTCCTTCCAGCGAACAAGTGCCGCCACGCCTTGCGGAGTCTCGCTGGGGACAGCGCTCGCGAACAGCTTGTCAGGAAGGAGCAGGGTTTCAACATTTGCGCCGATCTGGGGCAGCAGCCTCGCGGCCTTGTTTTGCGTTGAATTACTGAAGAACACCGCGCGAAAGCGAAGCCCGCTGCGAATGGCTTCTTCCAGAATACGGACGCCATCGATGGCACAGTAACCATCCGGAGTAAGCTCCCCGTGGGCGAAGGCTCGACGCAATTCCTTTACGAGAGGGTTGTGCCTGCCTTCGATGGGGCGAAGGCGGTGATGCAGCGGCTCCTTTCGGTTTCGATTCTGAGGCTGGACTTTGGCCAGAAAGGACTCCTATCCTGCGGCAAACGACGGTGAGATATTAGCAGCAGGCCTGGTAGTGGTGCAGTTTAGTAAGGAAGCGAGCCAAACGCGCGATTATTGCGTCGCAAGGCACGCGACGCTTCGGCGCGGCTCGCCCAGACCCTTCGCTGCGCAAAGAACGCTTGCTCAAGGATGACAATCAAACTGCACCACGACCCGCAGGTCTGCTCCCCTTGCTGGGCGGTCCCGTGTTATGTTAGGTTTCCGCAATTTTAGGAACACGGAACCAGAGGGGGCGGTAGTGCGCGCCGAGATTGTGAAAATAAGTAGCGAGCGACCAGAGCCGTCGCTGATCCGTTACGCGGCGGACAAGATTCGCTCCGGCGAAGTGTTGGGCATGCCCACGGATACGTTTTATGGGCTTGCCGCTGATCCCTTTAATCTGCGTGCGGTCGACCGCGTGTATGACATCAAATCGCGCTCGCGTCACAAGCCGTTGTCGTTGCTAATTGAAAGCGTGGATCAGGCTGAGGAGTTGACGCAGCCGCTGCCGGAAGAATTCTATGTGCTGGCGCGGCGTTTCTGGCCAGGGCCGTTGACGATTATCGTAAAAGCTTCGTCGAAACTGCCTCTGAAGGTGACCGCGAACACGGGTAACGTCGCCTTGCGCGTGCCCAATGCCAAGATTCCCCTCTCCGTAGTGCAAGCCGCGCAGATTCCTATCACGGCCACGTCGGCAAATCTGAGTGGTGAGAACGAATGCACCACGGCGGTCGCGGTCCGCGATCAGCTTCAGGATCGGATCTCCATTATCGTCGACGGCGGGACCTCGCCGCGTGAAGTTGCATCGACAATCGTCGACCTTACTGATGAAGAAGCCCGCTGGCGCATCTTGCGTGAAGGCGCCATTCCCGCCCCAGAAATCTCCGAGTTTTTCGCACAAGGATGAGTGCGGCAGCAGCCATGCGAATTTCGAAAGGCCGGTCGTTTTGGCTGATCGGAGTAATCGCGGCTGTGTTTGCGGGGATTTTCCTCTCGATTTGCATAGGTATCGTCCACGATGCCTCGCTTCAGGAACTGCACCCAGCCGATGCGATTGTCGTTTTTGGCGCTGCTGAATACGCTGGCCGGCCATCCCCCGTATATCGAGCGCGCCTGGATCATGCGTACGAACTTTTTCGGCGGGGAATCGCGCCGGTTGTCATTACCTCAGGAGGCGCCGCAGCGGATCCTAATTTCAGCGAAGGCGGAGTTGGCCACGATTACCTGAAGCGGCGAGGAATTCCGGATTCCAGTTTGATCGCTGAAACGCAGGGTTCGGATACGGCTGAGTCGGCGAAGCGAGTGGGAGTGATCTTGCGGGCTAATCATATGAGTAGCTGCATCGCGGTGAGCGATGAGTATCACGTTTTTCGGATTCGCAGGCTGCTGGAGGATGAAAGAGTGCGAGTGTATGTGGCGCCCCGCCCGGAATCCAAGCCGCACTCCCTCTGGCTGCGGGCATGGGCAGTGACACGGGAAGCGGTCAGCTACATCGCGTGGAGGTTGCATGTGCGTGGGTGAATCGCGCGCGATTCTAACGCTGTCGGTGTCGTTAATTCTTTCTCCCGGGCGGGCTGGTGATTTTCCATCTGCGGCGCAAGCCTTCCTATTGCTTTGACTTTCAATCCAGTCGCACCTTCGCACGTATAAGACTTACCAGCCCATCCGTTTTCGCAATTCCGTGATGTGTGCCACGTGATGGCGTCCGTGCCAGGAATAAAGCGCAAGGTTCTTCTCCAATGGCATGATTCCGAGCTCTGGGTGCTTGAATGTCCGCTTCCATTCTTCGAATTTCATCGAGCGCAGGACGCGCACAAAGCGGTCGTGCAGAGATTCCAATAATGCAACCGAGACTTCCAGCGGCGTGGATTGGCAGTCAGGCAATTGCGCCCAGCGATCCTCCATGTAAGGTTTGATCGTAGGCTCATCCTCGGTGAGGGCCAGTTTGAAGCGAATATATGCGTTCATGTGGCTCTCAGGCACATGGTGGACAACCTGCCGCACCGTCCAGCCGCCTTCGCGGTAAGGGGTTTCGATCTGCTGTGGCGATAGGCCCTGAATTGCGGCGCGAAGGCGGGCGGGCGTTTGCTCGATATCATCGATGAACTTATTCCGCTGCTGCTCAGTCGGCGGGCCGTCGCAAGCAAACTTTCCGATGGGATAGCGTGGGTCGCTCATTTTACCTCCATATAAGACGGGGATTACGTAGGCCAAAATTCTAAATGCAGGAGCGTGAACCGAGAACCAAATTAATCATGAAAAAAAGAACTGCCCTTGATGAAGGAATTGCCCAGCCCTCAGGATCCCTGGTAGTGGGCTGTTTTGAAATTAGGTGGAATCAAATGGCAGCCGCTTGTAAAAGTACATAATGATGCAAGCAATCACGGGAACGCCAAACGTGTGAACCAAGCTCTCCTTCGTTTTGCTGATTACGTCCCAGAAAGCGGAAACCGCTAAAATTGAGCAGAATATTCCGAGAGCATCTTCCCATGCCGTGCTTTTGACAGTGTTCATGCCGCCTGTGCAGTCGTGCGTGCCTCCAATAATCCCACCAATTCCTCTAAGCTCCAAACATGATCTGCGATTCCGGCCTCCATCGCAGGCGTCACGCGCAAGGTTTGATGGACACGGCAGAAATTGTAATACGCTGTCGGTTGCCAATTGCGAGTGCTCAGATTTCAAAACAGCCCACTACCGGACCCCTTGGCTCACTTTAGCGAGAAGAACGGAACCGTCGCGGCGGCCAGGATTGCAGCCAGCAGCGTACTCAACAAATTGACCGCATCGTTGCCGATGCGGCCTTGGCGCTCCAGCGAAGCGCCAAGAACACTGTCGAAGAACATACCGGCTGTGGCCGCGCCGAGGCAGTTCGGCAGATATTGCCACGGCAGCAGCCCCACAGCGATCGATATTCCTGCAATTACTGCAGCGGATAAGATGCCAGCAAGCGTGCCTATAATGCTAACTGCACCGTTGGTACCAGTCGGAACGGGTTCCCAGGTGGTGATCAGGCGCGGCTGGCGGTTCGCAGTCTGCCCAAGTTCACTCGAAACAGTGTCTGCACCGGCTTCCGCAAAGGCGGCAACCATTGCAAGCAGGAACAGCGAATTGCGGTGTGAGAACGAGTAGAAGATTGCACAAGCCGCGGCCACTCCAAGGTTGGCGCTGACCTGCGATGCCTTGCGCCCTTCCGGGCGCTCTGCAATTCCGAGGGTCTGTTTTCTGCGATAGCCAAATCTGGTGGCAATCCACGTCAGGGCGAATACCGAAATGAGGGCAACGAACGCGCCTAGTCCGGCGGACGCAATAAGGGCAAAACAGATGACCGCCCCGGCGACCGCGCCGGATCGGCTCACTCCCCGCATAAAGCGCGCCAAGGCCGTGAAGACAACTGTGGTTATTGCGGCAATCCAGAGGGAATTGCTGTCCATTCTGCCTGCTAAAGCTGTAACAGCGATCAGCCGATGGTTCTCCATCGCAAATTACTGGACACTACAAGATGTAGTATGGCCCTGGTCCGCATACCAGGAATTCGGCTTTGATTCTGGATTACCGTCTCTGGTTCATGCATCCAAGTGCCGAAACCTAGTTTAAACTCACTAATCTGGCGCGCTTTGGCGCCATCCTGAGTACGGAGCGAAATTATGGCGGCCTCGGTTTGGTCTGGCTATCTTACCTTCGGCTTGATTTCCATGCCGGTACGGCTTTTCTCCGGTGCGCGCAGTTCGGGCATTTCCTTTCACATGCTGCACCGCGATGATCTCACGCGCATCAAGCAGCAGCTTTATTGCCCTAGCGACAATCGCGTAGTTGAGCGCAGCGAGATTGTGAAGGGATACGAGTACCGCAAAGATGAATATGTGGTGATTGAGCCGGAGGAGATCAAGAAGATCGAACCGAAGACCGCCAAGACGATGGAGATTCTGGAATTCGTGAAGGAAAGCGAGGTCGATCCGGTCTACTTCGAATCTTCTTACTACATGCTGCCGGAGGAAGCGGGCAGACGCCCGTACGCGTTGCTGACCAAAGCACTGGAAGAAAGTGAGTATGTGGCTATCGCCAAATTGACCATGCACAACCGCGAGTACACCGTATTCCTTCGGCCTCACGAGGGCGGACTGATGCTGCACACCATGTACTACGAAGAGGAAGTCCGCAAGGTGGAAGGATTCGGCGCGCCTGATGTTGAGTTGAAAGAAGCTGAAGTTAAGGTTGCGCACCAGTTGATCGAAGCCCTCGCAATGGACTGGGAACCGGAAAAATATCACGATGAATTTCAGGACAACCTTAAGAATCTGATCCAGACTAAACTGGAAGGCGGCAAGATCGCCGAAGTCGAAAAGCCGAAAAAGCTCGCTCCTGTGGTGGATCTCATGGCCGCTCTGAAACAAAGCTTGGCCGAGATGGAAGGTAAAAAGAAGCCAGCAGCCCGTGCTGGCCGTGAAGCAGCGGCTGGGGCCAAGCGATCTCGCCGCGGCTGACCTTCCTTCGCGAACTTTACGATTCTTCTCTGTGTGCTTTTGCGATGAGAATTTTAACCGCAGAGGCCGCAGAGAAAGGCGCAAGGATAAACAAAGTCCCGCACGAATCTTCGCTCGCCAACACGCTAATTTTCATCGATGAAGATCGCGATTCAAGGAGAAGCAGGTTCGTTCAGCGAAGATGCTGCCCGGCAAATGGTTCCAGGCGCGAAAGTCGTTGCCTGCGCCCGCTCGGCCGAGGTCTTTGCGCAAATTCAGCGTGGCTCAGTTGCAGCAGCGGTTATTCCAATTGAGAATACGCTGGCCGGTTCGGTCACCGAACACTTTGATTTGCTGCTGGCCAATGATGTTTTTATTCAGCGCGAGTTCCGTATGCGAATTGTTCACAATCTAATCGCCTCGCCGGGCGTAAAGAAATCGGAGATTCGGCGCGTCTACTCGCATCCTGTGGCGCTGGATCAATGCCGCGATTTTTTTCGGCGCAATCCGAAAGTCGAGCCGGTCCCGTTCTACGACACTGCGGGCAGTGTGAAGCATGTCATCCAGAACGATTTGCGAGATGCAGCAGGAATCGCGGCGGCCCAGGCGGCGAAGGTTTACCAGGGCAAAATTCTCGCCGCAGGAATCGAAGACGACAAACGCAATTTCACCCGGTTTTTTCTAATACGCAAATCGCGGCGCTCCCTGCCGGGGGCCAACAAGACTTCAATTGTCTTCAGCGTAAGGAATATCCCTGGGGCGTTGTTCAAAGCACTTAGCGTATTTGCTTTGCGCGACATCAGCCTGAGCAAAATCGAGTCACGGCCCATGCGCGGACGGCCGTGGGAATACATCTTCTATGCCGATTACTTACGCGGTGACGATGAGCCAGCCCGCAATGCGCTCCGTCATTTAGGCGAAGTGGCCGACCTGGTGAAGGTGCTCGGGATCTATCCGGCAGCGAAAATTTGAGCTGACTGCTCACCATCCCTTTTGGGAAACTTTTTACTGCATCCTTTCGTTTCGTGCAAAACCGCCGATGGTGGAAGTAGAATCCAAGCGTCAGTCGGAAAGCGTGGTCTGCATCTTTCCCGGCATCAACGTCATCAAACTTGAGTACAACACACTCAAGGAGAGATATGCCAGAGAAGTCGCGCTCTGAGCGCAACATACAGCCAAAAGAGCCAAAGGAGCCGGAAGACCGGTCGTTGCCGATCCTGCCGGTTCGAGACACGGTGCTGTTTCCCCACGCCGTCCTGCCACTGACGGTAGGCCGGGAAAGCTCCGTACAGCTAATCAATTCCCTGGGCGAGGACAAGACGATTGTCGTAGTTGCGCAACGTGAAGCCCGCGTTGACGCCCCTCAGGCCAGCGATCTCTACACCGTTGGAACTCTCGCCGTCGTCCACAAAGTCGTCAAGATGCCGAACCAGAGTCTATTCGTGTTTGCGGAGGGCCTGGAGCGGGTTCGCCTGACGGAGTTCACTCAGCTCACTCCATTTATGCGGGGGCGCGTCGACCCTGTGCCGGAGGCGATTCCGCCTAAGAGTTCCGAAGTAGAGGCTCTGCAGCGAAACGTGTTGACTTTGTTCCAGCAGATCGTCGCCGGCTCACCAACTTTGTCGGATGAACTTTCCACCGTGGCTATGAACATCGAGGAGCCGAGCCGGCTCGTGGATTTCATTGCCTCATCGTTGCCGTCGCTTTCCACAGCCGACAAACAGGACACGTTGGAAACAACCGACGTTCGCGTCCGATTAGAGAAAATTAACCAGCATCTCGCCAAAGAGCTGGAAGTTCAGCAACTCCGCAACAAGATCCAGTCGGAGGTGCAGGATCGCGTTCAGCAGACCCAACGCGAGTACTACCTGCGTGAGCAGATGAAGGCCATCCAGAAAGAATTGGGTGAGCAGGATGAAGGGGCTCGCGATACGGAAGAGCTGCGCCAAAAGATTGAAAACGCCGGCATGCCGGATGACGTGAAGAAAGAGGCCCTGAAAGAGCTTGGCCGGCTCTCGCGTATGTCGCCGATGGCTGCCGACTACTCGGTTACCCGTAACTACATCGAGTGGCTTGCAGTCCTGCCGTGGGCGAAGACTTCCGGCGTGGAAGTGGATATTCCCAAGGCCAAAGAAATCCTCGATACCGATCACTACGACTTGCAAAAGGTCAAAGATCGCATTCTGGATTACTTGTCAGTTCGCAGGCTCAAGCCGGGAATGAAAGGTCCAATTCTTTGCTTC
>Ga0209155_1000813_pt1 | contig 14977 bp, 13 predicted proteins | sample GraSoiAngelo_122_FD_185879 | JGI IMG/M metagenome (GOLD analysis project Ga0209155, IMG submission 185879) | Grasslands soil microbial communities from the Angelo Coastal Reserve, California, USA - 14_0927_02_20cm (SPAdes) (version 2) | ecosystem: Environmental > Terrestrial > Soil > Grasslands ... | reverse complement strand
CCTGCCAGCCGAGGATGCGGGCCTGCTCATCCGCGCCGTTGCGCATCGAGTCGATGCCGAACTCGGTCAAGACGAGCGGCTTGTCGACCGAGAGATTGTGCAGCCGCGCGATATAGCGACGGAACGCCGTCTCCTCGTGCAAGTAGATGTTGAAGCAGAGGAAATCCGTGAAATCGACGGTCAGATATTCGGTCGAGGGAAAATTGGCGTAGCTGACCAGCGCGCCGGGATGCTCCTGGCGCACCAACCCGACCAGCTCCTTCAAGAAACGCCGCACGGCTTCGACGCCGTGCCATCGGATCATGTCTGGCGGGATCTCGTTGCCGATGAGATAGGCGAACACAGCGGCGTGACGACGGCAGGCGCGCACCCCGCCCGCGATCGCGGCGCGGATCTCCGCCTGGATCGGGGCGCTATCGAGGAAGGCCACATGCTGCGACCAGGGCAGCCCGACCAGCACCTTGAGCCCTGTCTGCTCGGCGGCATCGAGCAGCCAGACCGGCGGCACGGTGAACACCCGGACGGTGTTGGCGCCCGCGCTGCGCATCAGCGCAAAGTCGTGCGCGACGGTCTCGACTTCCGGGAACTGCGCGCCGTGGCTCCCCGGGCCGAAGGGACCGTAGGTCACGCCCTTGACGAAATGCTTGATATTCCCCGCAAAGAAGAACTTGCCCTGAACCCGGATCTCGCCGTTGCCCGCCGGCGCGCTGTCCGGCAGAACCTCCGGGCCGGCCGGCATCTCCAGCGCCACGCTGCTGCTGTCGATCGCGCTCATCTCGCCAGCCTCCGCATTGCGTGACGCCGCGGCCGGCTGAAAATCCTCGACCGTTGCGTAATCGGCGAATTTATCTGTCATTTTCTGTCCAGAACCAAGCGATTAGCCGGATTTGGGTGAGGCTTCCGGCCGGCGTCACGACGGCGCGCGGCCAGCCCGCCGCTCCCAGTCGAGCGCGGTGCGAATGATCGTGTCGAGGTCGGAGTGACGCGGCTCCCAGCCGAGGCGCGCCCGGGCGAGCGCCGGATCAGCGACGAGTTCGGGCGGGTCGCCCGGCCGCCGCGCCGCCTCCCGGAACGGTACCGCGCGGCCGGCGATCCGCTCGACGGCGGCAATCACCTGCCGTACCGAGCAGCCCTCGCCGGTGCCGAGGTTCATCGCGCCGTTCTCGCCGCCCGCGCCCAGATAGCCGAGCGCGCGTACGTGAGCGTCGCCCAGATCGGCGACATGGATGTAATCGCGAATCGCGGTACCGTCGGCCGTCGGATAATCGCTGCCGTAGACCTCGACCGGCTCGCCGGTGCCGAGCGCGGCGCGCAATACCCGCGGGATCAGGTGGGTTTCCGGGTCGTGATCCTCGCCGATCTCGCCTTCGGGATCGGCGCCGGCCGCGTTGAAATAGCGCAAGGCCGCAAAACGGAGCCCATAAGCGCCGGCATACCAGTGCAATGCCCGCTCGACCGCGAGCTTGGTCTCGCCATAGGGGTTGAGCGGCAGCTTCGGGGTCGCTTCGTCGATCGGCAGGCGCTCGGGGCTGCCATAGACCGCGCAGGTTGAGGAAAAGACGATCGCCCCGGTACCGGTCCGGCGCATCGCCTCAAGCAACGCGAGAGTGCCGCCGACGTTATTGCGATAATAGGTTGCCGGCTCACCGACCGACTCGCCGACATAGGCATACGCCGCGAAATGCATGACCGCCGTCACGCGATGGGTCTGGAGCGCTGCCGCGACCTGGTCCGTATCGTTGAGATCGCCCTCGATCAGCGGGCCCCAACGCACCGCCTCGCGATGGCCCCGCGACAGGTTGTCATAGACAATGGGCCGGTATCCGGCACCGGCCAGAGCCTTGCAAGCATGGCTGCCGACATAACCGGCCCCGCCCGTGACTAGGATCGCATCCGACATTCGCGCCAACCGGCCGCTTCCTGGAAATCGGGCGACAACGATGGATCGCGCCGTTCTCTTCCGCAGCTGGTTTTGGGTTTGGTCGGGAGTGCGTCAGCTCGCCGCGCCCGGGCCGGTCGGAATAAGCGCGAGGCAAGTTCGTTCTGGGCTGCATTGGCCGCGCGCGATGACCCCGAGAGGCAATCGGGTACAAAGATGCCGCCATTAGAGATTGTTAGGGGCTGGGCCGGTTAGGATGAGAGCGATGGCGGCAAAGGCGTTTAGAACCCAGGCATTTGGAACCCAGGCATTTGGAATGGGGAGCCCGCGCTCATGCGCATAGCGATGATCGGGACCGGGTATGTCGGGCTGGTTTCCGGGGCGTGCTTCTCGGAGTTCGGCGTCGAGGTCACCTGCGTCGATAAGGATGCCGCGAAGATCGAGCGCCTGTCGCGCGGCGAGATGCCGATCTACGAGCCCGGGCTCGACCACCTCGTTGCCAGCAACATGGCAGCCGGACGGCTGCGCTTCACGGGCGATCTCAAGACGGCGGTGGCCGGAGCCGACGCGGTGTTCATTGCCGTGGGGACGCCGTCGCGGCGCGGCGATGGTCATGCCGATCTAAGTTATGTGTTCGCGGCTGCCGCCGAGATCGGCGAGGCCTTGCAGCAGAACGGCAACGAGCGGACCCTCGTCGTCACGAAATCGACCGTGCCGGTCGGCACCGGACGGCGCGTCGAGCGTATTCTGCAAAAGGCACTGCCCGCCGGCCGGTTCGATGTCGCCTCCAACCCCGAATTCCTGCGCGAAGGGTCGGCGATCTCCGATTTTATGCGGCCCGACCGCGTCGTTATCGGCACCGAGAGCGAGCATGCCCGCACCGTGTTGCGGGCGCTCTACCGGCCGCTCTATTTGTTCGAGACGCCGATCGTGTTTACGACGCTCGAAACCGCCGAGCTGATCAAATACGCCGCGAACGCCTTTCTCGCGACAAAGATCACCTTCATCAACGAGGTGGCCGATCTCTGCGAGGCGGTCGGCGCCGATGTGCAGGACGTCGCCCGCGGCATCGGCCTCGACGGCCGCATCGGCGGCAAATTCCTGCATGCCGGTCCGGGCTTTGGCGGCTCGTGCTTCCCGAAGGATTGCCAGGCGCTGGTGCGGACCGCCGAGGAAATGAAGGCGCCGCTCGCGATTGTCGATACCGTGTTGCGCGTCAATGACGCCCGCAAGCGCAGCATGGCGCGGCGGGTCGTCGAGGCCTGCGGCGGCAGTGTCGAGGGGCTGACCTTGGCGGCGCTCGGCCTGACCTTCAAGCCGAACACCGACGATATGCGCGACAGCCCGAGCCTGGCGTTCCTGCCAGCCTTGTCCGACGCCGGCGCGACGGTCCGCGCCTTCGATCCGGAAGGCATCGCCGAGGCGAAGAAGCTGATGCCCGAACTCGAGTACTGCACTGACCCGTATGAGGCGATGGATGGCGCCGACGCGCTGATCCTGGTCACCGAATGGAACGCCTTCCGCGCCCTCGACCTCACCCGGGTCAAGCGTCTCCTGCGCCGGCCGTTGGTGATCGATCTGCGCAACATCTACAAGCCCGAGGAAATGGCCGCGATCGGCCTCGCCTATCACAGCATCGGCCGCCCGAGCAGCCCGGCCGGCACGGAAGCCGCCGCCCCCGGCGCCGAAGCCGCCGCCCCCGGCGCGACCGTCGCCCCCACCCTCCGGGTGATCGGCTGACCCGCCGCAAGCCTGAGAACAACAAGGACGATCCCATGAAGACGGTACAGAAGCGGATCCTCGTCACCGGCGGCGCCGGGTTTCTCGGCTCGCATCTGTGCGAGCGCTTATCGGCGCGGGGCCACGACATCCTGTGCGCCGACAACTATTTCACCGGCCGCAAGGACAATATCGCGCATCTGCTGCAGGAGCCGAACTTCGAGGCGATGCGGCACGACATCACCTTCCCGCTCTATGTCGAAGTCGACGAGATCTACAACCTGGCCTGCCCGGCCTCGCCGATCCATTACCAGTTCGATCCGGTGCAGACGACCAAGACCAGCGTCATCGGGGCGATCAACATGCTCGGTCTGGCGAAGCGGGTGAAGGCCAAGATCCTGCAGGCCTCGACCTCCGAGGTGTATGGCGACCCGACGCTGCATCCGCAGCAGGAAACCTACCGCGGCAATGTCAACCCGATCGGCCCGCGCGCCTGCTACGACGAAGGCAAGCGCTGCGCCGAGACGCTGTTCTTCGACTACCATCGCCAGCACAAGGTGAAGATCCGGGTCGTGCGGATCTTCAATACCTACGGTCCGCGCATGCACCCCAATGACGGGCGTGTCGTCTCGAACTTTATCGTGCAGGCGCTGAAGAACGAGCCGATCACGCTTTATGGCGACGGCAGCCAGACGCGCGCCTTCTGCTATGTCGACGATCTTGTCGAGGGCTTCCTGCGCATGATGGATGCACCGGACGAGGTGACCGGCCCGATGAACCTCGGCAACCCGGTCGAGACCTCGGTCGCCGAATTGGCGCAGATTGTCATCGAGCTGACCGGGTCGCGCTCGAAGATCACCCACAAGCCGCTGCCGGTCGACGACCCGATCCAGCGCTGCCCCGACATCTCGCAGGCCAAGAGCGTGCTCAAATGGGAGCCGAGGACGCCGCTCAAACCCGGCCTCGAACGGACGATCGCTTATTTCGACAAATTGCTCACTGACCGTGGCGACATCACAAAACGCGAATCGGTGGCCGCTTAGAAGCGGCGTCGCGCGCTGTTAATAGCCGAAAAGCGGGTAATAGCCGAACAGCGGGTGATCACCGAACAGCGGCCGGTGGGTGGCGCAGCGCCCCTTCGCCTGCACGATGCGGCCGCCGGACGCCGCTACGTTATTTTCTTGTAGCGGCTCGTAGGGCGTTGCGCACATCTGGTCGGCGAGCAGCGGGTTGATCCCCGGATTGTAGGCATTGAATTCGGCGAATCCCGGGGGGACGTCGCCCGCCGGCGCGGTGGCGCTTGTGCCGAAATCATCCTTGACCGGGATAAACGGCGTGCAGGCCGTGCCGCCCGCCCAAACGAGCAGGACAAGCCAGACGACGCGCACGAGGGCTCCACGATGCATGACCGCAAGTTTGCCCGCCGCAGGCGTGCGGCGCAACCACGGCGCTCATGAGCTGTTCGGAGTTGCCGAAAAAAGTCCGGCCGGGCGGGGATGCCGGCCTCGTCCGCCCGACCTACCCCGAGGCGCGTTGGGGGGAACGACGCTCGGAGCTAGAGGCTTAACACCGCAGCGTGCGAATCCGATCCGGCTGCCGCGATCATCGCGCGAGCGCCGGCAGCAGTTTCGTCATGTTGTCGATGACCGGGGCGGCGCCGTGCGCGGCGAGGCGCGCGGCCTCGTCCGGCCTGCAATGGCTTGCGCCGACAAAGCCGATGACGCTCATGCCCGCCGCGACGCCGGCGATCACGCCCGGCACGCTGTCCTCGACGACAACGCAGCGCTCCGGTGCGGTTCCCATCCGGGCCGCCGCGTGGAGGAACAGGTCGGGGGCGGGCTTGCCGCGTGCGACCTCGACGGCGCTGAAGATGTGCGGGTGAAAGCGGTCGTAGAGGCCCACCAGCGACAAGGCGTGCTTCAGCCGCTCGGGCCGGCCGCTCGAGGCGACGCATGTCCGGCAAATCAGCGAATCGAGCACCGCGGCGATGCCGGGGATGGCCTGCAGCTCGCGCTCGAACAACGGCCACAACCGTCGGCTATGGCGATCGGCGAAATCTGCCGGGAGCGGCCCGTGGCGCGCCTCGATGTCGGCCACCATCCCGGCCCAGCTGATGCCGGTATAGCGCTCGAGGAGCTCCGCCTCGGTGAGTTCGATGCCGCATTCGGCAAGGCATTCCCGATCGGCGCGGACCGACAGCAGCTCGCTGTCGATCAAGACGCCGTCGCAGTCGAAGATGACGAGATCCCAGCGCATCCTGCGTCACGAAGCGGGTTCGGCGTGGATGATGATGATGGTGACATTGTCTGGCGCGCCGCGCGCCAGCACATGGTCGCGCAGGCGGAGCGCGGCATCCCGTGGCGGCGCCGTGGCTAGTTCCTCGGCGATCTCGGCATCGCCGACGACATTCGTCAGCCCATCGCTGCACAGCAGGAACCGGTCGCCCCGCTGTGCCGGCTCGCGCAGCCGGGCCAATTCAAACGGGCCGGCTCCGACCGAACGCGTCACGATGTTGGAATAGGGATGGCGCGACATTTGCTCCGGATGCAACAGCCCGGCATCGACCATCTCCTGCACCTTGCTGTGATCCTTGCTCATACGGCGGAATTCGCCGTCACGCCAACGATAGAGGCGGCTGTCGCCGGCCCAGAGCGCCTCAACGTGCTCGTGCATCGCCAACAGCACGACGACCGTGCTGGCAATGACGGCATTGGGGCCGAGCTTGGCGGCGCGGGACCGCAGCGCACCATCGACGGCGGCCAGCTCGCAGACGGCGGCTTCGACGAATGCGTCGAGATCGCCCGCCGGCTCGATCGCACCCAGCGCCGTGACGATGCTGGCGCTCGCAAAATCACCGGCGTGATGTCCGCCCATCCCATCGGCGACCGCCCAGATGCCGAGATCGGGGCGATCGAGAAACGCGTCCTCATTACGCTGCCGCACCAGCCCGATATGGGTCAGCCCATGCGAGATGAAGCGGAGCGAATCCATCGAGCCGCATTATAGCCGATAGCTGGGCTCAGCCCTCTTCGGGCAGCGGCACGCCGGCCTGTTCGAGGGCGGCCTGTTGGCGGCGGGCGAGGACTTGTTCGTCGAAATCGTCGATCAACTCGTGGAACAGGCGGTGCCAATTGACGCGCGCCTTCAGGTGCAGGAACACCGATCCCAAGCCGATCGCGGCGCGGTCCATAAAGACAAAGGCGCGCGGCGGCGCGATGCCACCAAGGCCGCGGATGTCGCGATGCACGCTGTCGGCGAGGTCGCGGCCGTACACGCCGCTTCCCTTCTCCTGAATCATCCGGGCGCGGTCATCGAGCAACGGACCGTAGACGTAGGCGGCCCAGCGGTTCAGCACCGCGATCATGTCGCGCGACAGATCGCGAAAACCCCAGCGCCGATAGGCATCGACGGCCAGCGCCTCGTCATTTGTTTCGAGCGCGTGGTAGAGGTCGATGACGCCCTTCACAAAGCTCGGCGGAAAGATGCGGATGCAGCCGAAATCGAGCAGATTGACGGTGTGGCCAGCGGAGTTTTCTGGCGCGACCGTGTAATTGCCGAGATGCGGATCGCCGTGGATGACACCGTAGTAGTAAAACGGCACGTACCAGATCCGGAACATGCGCAACGCGATCTCATTGCGCCGGGCGAGCGACGCTTTCTCCGCGAAGTCGAGGATTGGGCGGCCCTCAAGCCAGGTCATCGTCAACAGGCGCTTGGTCGACAATTCGGGGATCGGGCGCGGCACCGCGACGCCGGGCTCGTCCTTCAGGATCGCGCCGTAGAGCCGCATATGCGCGGCCTCGCGCTGGTAATCCAATTCCTCGCGCAAGCGCGCGGCAATCTCGGCGTGGATGTCGCCGGTCGTGACGGTGCGGTCGTAGCGCTCGTAGATCCCCATTGCGAGGCGCAATTGCCGAAGATCGGCTTCGACCGCCGAACCCATATCCGGGTACTGCAATTTGCAGGCGAGAAGCATGCCATCCAGCGCTGTCGCGCGATGCACCTGGCCCAGCGAGGCGGCGCGGGCGGCGGTGTGCTCGAAGCTCTGGAAGCGGCGCTGCCAGTCCGGGCCGAGTTCGCCCTGCATGCGACGGCGCACAAACGGCCAGCCCATCGCCGGCGCATCGGCCTGCAATTGGATCAGCTCGCGGACATATTCTTCGGGGAGCGCCTCGGGGATTGTCGCGAGGAGCTGCGCCACCTTCATCAAGGGGCCCTTGATGCCGCCAAGCGCCGCACGAAGATCGGCGGCGTGGCGCTCGCGGTCGATCGGCACCCCCAGATAGCGTTCGCCGGCGAGGCGCGCGCCGAGTCCGGCCATCGCGCTGCCAACCCGCGCGTAGCGGCGCACCCGGCCGGTGAGACTGTTTTCGTCGCTCATCGGTGAGGGTTGCTCATCGGCCGAAGGTGCCCGGCCCCCAATAGGCCACCGGCAATGGGACGATCGAGAGGATCAAGATCGCGCCCCAAACAACCGCGCTGGTGATCTGGGCCGGGAGGCGCGCGTGCAGCCGGGGGAAGCGCGCCCACATCGCATAGAACGCAACCAGAAGCGGCAGCAATGCCGGGAAAAGGAGCGCCCACACCGCGTGACGCGACATCATGTCGATCGCAACTAATGCGCCGATGCCGGAGAGCGGGTGGACGACGCAGGCGAGGATCGCCGCCCAGCGCGGCATCTCACCCATCAAACCGCCCGCGAACAGCAGCAGCGCCAGCGAGACCCACAGGAAGAAGGTCAGGAAAAGGCTCTCGAACGCTTGCCCGATCAGCTCCTCGCCACTGCCGCCTTGCGGGCCGGTCAGAGAGGCCAGGAGCCAGAAATAGAAGATGCCGGTAACCGCCAGTAGCAGGATGGTGCCGATCGGCGCAGATGGCGCAGAGCGCGGCGGAGTGGTTTCGGTCGCGGTCAATGTTCTGCCTCTCCTCGAATGTTCTGGCGATCAGCCGAGTGCTTCCAGTTCGGCGATAAAGCCGCGGATGACGCCGAGGCCCTTCGACCAGAAAGCCGGGTCGGCGGCATCGAGTCCGAACGGCGCCAAGAGCTCGCGGTGACGCAACGTGCCGCCGGCCCGAAGCAAATTCAGATAGCGCTCGGCAAAGCCCTGATGCGCGTCCTCATAGGCGGCGTAAAGTGAATTCACCAGGCAATCGCCGAACGCATAGGCGTAGACATAGAACGGCGAATGAATGAAATGCGGGATGTAGGTCCAGTAATACCGGTAGGAGTCGTCGAGCGACAGGGCAGGCCCAAGGCTCTCGCGCTGCACGTCGAGCCAGATGTCGCCGATGCGCTCGGCGGTCAACTCGCCGCCGCGACGTTCGTCATGAACGCGCTGCTCGAAGGTGACGAACGCGATCTGGCGCACGACCGTGTTCAGCATGTCCTCGACCTTGCCGGCGAGCATGATGCGGCGGCGCTGCGGGTCGGTCTCGCGCGCGAGGAGGGCGCGGAAGGTCAGCATCTCGCCAAAGACCGACGCGGTTTCGGCGAGGGTCAACGGCGTGTCGGCCATCAAGGCCCCCTGCCCCGCCGCCAGTACCTGATGCACGCCATGGCCCAACTCGTGCGCCAGGGTCATCACATCGCGCAAGCGGCCCTGGTAATTCAGCAGCAGATAGGGATGCGCGCTCGGTACGGTCGGATGCGCAAACGCGCCCGGCGCCTTGCCCGGCCGCACCGGCGCGTCGATCCAGCGTCGCTGAAAGAAGTTCTCGCCAATTGATGCGAGTTCCGGCGAGAAGTCACGATAGGCCGACAGCACGGTCGATTGCGCCTCTGGCCACGCCACGGTGCGGTCGTCATCCTCGGGGAGCGGCGCATTGCGGTCCCAGAACGGCAAGCGCTCGACCCCGAACCAGCGCGCCTTCAGACGGTAATAGCGGTGCGACAGATCGGGGTAGCTCTGGCGCACCGCCGCAATCAGCGCATCGACGACCTCGTCCTCGACATAGTTGGACAGGTTGCGCGCCGAGATCGGGCGCGGGAAGCCCCGCCAGCGGTCCTCGATCTCTTTGTCCTTCGCGAGCGTGTTCGTGATCAGCCCGAACAGCCGGATGTTACGGCCGAACACCTCGCCGATGCTGAGCGCCGCCTCCTTCCGCACCGCGCCGTCGCGATCGGAGAGAAGATGCATCGCCTCGGGCTCGGTCAGCTCGCGGCCGCGAAACGGGAAACGCAGATCGGCGATCGTCTCGTCGAAGAGGCGCGTCCAGGCGCTGCGGCCGGCGACCGATTTCTCGTGCAGCAGCTTTTCGAGTTCGTCGCTGAGTTGATAGGGGCGCATCGCCCGGACATCGCGCAGCCACGGCCGGTAATGCGCCAGGGCCGGGTCGGCGAGCTTTTCGTCGAGCGCGGCATCGTCGATGCGGTTCAACTCCAGCGTAAAGAACAACAGCTCGGTCGAGATCGCGTTGATGCGCTCATGCGTCGTTTGAAAGAACTGGGCGATTGCCGGATCGGCGACATTACCGGCGCGCAGGAGCTCGGCATAGCTCATGATCCGGCCGATGATTTCCTGAAATTTCTCGTATTCGGCCATGGCGGCGCCGAGTTCGGCGCCGGATAGGCCCGCGAGATGGCTCGCGCAGCGCTCGCGAAAGGCGGTGGCCTTCGGGGCAAGCTCCGCCAGGTCGCGCTGCAGTTCCGGGCTGTCGCGGCCGGGGTAGAGATCGGAGAGATCCCATTCCGGCAACGGCCCCACGGCCGCGTCCGTTGCCATGGCCTTGTCCGGCATCATCACTGTCCGAAGCATTGCCTCTCGTCCGGTCAATTCCGCTATCATGCCGCCTAGATATGGGGCGGATGCCGGGACGGAAAACGCCGCACCGGCACTTCGCCAGCGCCTTGGGGCAATAAGGACGTTCGGAGCAATGGATTACGCAAGCTGCCGCAGCCTGCCGGCCATGTTTTTCGCGACCGCGCAGCAGCGCGCCGATCGGCCCTTTCTATGGGCGAAGCGCGACGGAAGCTATCGGCCGCTGAGCTGGGGCGAGGTCGAGAGCGCGGTGACGCGGCTCGCGCGGGCATTGATCGCCTATGGCATCCAGCCGGGCGACCGGGTCGCGCTTGTCTCGGAAAACCGGCCGGAATGGGTCATCGCCGATCTCGCGATCGTCAGCGCCGGCGCGATCACCGTCCCGGCCTATGTGACGAATACCGGCAACGATCACCGCCATGTGCTCGGCAACAGCGGCGCGCATGCCGTCATTGTCTCGACCGCGGCCTTGGCCGCCCGCGTCTTGCCCGCGGCGGCGCAGATTCCGAGCATCCGCTTCGCGATCGCGATCGAGCCGGTGGACAGCGGCGGCGTCAAATTCCCGGTCCATGGCTGGGACGAGGCGCTCGACACGGGCGCGGCTCAGCCGGACACGGTTGCCCAGCGGGTCGACGCGCTCGCGCCCGACGACATCGCCTGCATCATCTACACCTCGGGGACGGGCGGCGCGCCGAAGGGCGTGTTGCTGACCCACCGCAACATCATCGCCAATTGCTATGGCGCCTATAAGGTGCTGGAGATCTTGGGGCTCGGCGAGGAGGTGTTTCTGTCGTTCCTGCCGCTGTCGCATTCCTACGAGCACACGGCCGGGATGTTCTTCCCGATCTCAATCGGCGCCGAGATCTATTTCGCCGAGGGCGCCGACACGTTAGGGGCCAATCTGCTCGAAACACGCCCGACGATCATGACCGCCGTGCCGCGGCTCTACGAGACGATGCATCAGCGCATCCAGCGCCAGATGCAGCGCGAGCGCGGGCTGAAGCGACGCCTCTTCGAGCAGGCCGTCGCGATTGGCAGGAAGCGCATCGCCGGCGAGTCTCTGTCACTGGGCGAGCGGCTGTTCGATCCCGTTTTGGACAAGCTCGTGCGCAGCAAGGTGCGGGCGCGCTTCGGCGGCCGGCTGAAGGCGATGGTCTCGGGCGGCGCGCCGCTCAACCCGGAGATCGGCAGCTTCTTTGTCGCGCTCGGCGTCGAATTGCTGCAGGGCTACGGCCAGACCGAAGCGGCGCCGGTCATCGCCTGCAACCCGCCCGGCCATATCCGCATCGACAGCGTCGGCCCGCCGCTCGCGGGGGTCGAGGTCAGGATCGCCGAGGATGGCGAAATCCTGGTTTCCGGCGACAATGTCATGCGGGGCTATTGGAACGACCCCGAGGCGAGCGCGCGCAGCCTCGCCGAGGGCTGGCTGCATACCGGCGATATCGGCCATCTCGATGCCGATGGGTATCTGCACATCACCGACCGGAAGCGCGACTTCATCAAGAATTCCGGCGGCGACATGATTTCGCCATTGCGCGTCGAAGGCGCGCTGACCCTCGCGCCGGAGATCGCACAGGCGATGGTGTTCGGCGACCGCCGGCCGTTTCTTGTCGCGGTCCTCGTGCCCGACCCGGAATTCGCCGCCGCGTTTGCGCGGCAGCATGGCGCGGCCGCCGAGCTGGCGGCATTGTCGCGCAACCCGGCCTTCCACCAGGCACTCGGCGATATCCTCGCCCGGATCAATCAGGAGCTGGCGCCGATCGAGCGCGTGCGCCGCTTTATCATCGCGCATGAGCCGTTCGGCATCGAGAACGCGCAGATGACGCCGACCCTCAAGATCCGCCGCCACGCGATCCGCGAGGCGTATGAGGCGGAATTCGATTCGCTCTACGAGGGCAAGGGCATCGCGGCTTAGCGATTTGCTGCTCTAGCCCCCACCCGTCCTCGGCTTCGCCTCGGACCTCCCTCCCCCGCTTGCGGGGGAGGGTTATGATGGCGCAGCGGCTCCAACCGCCCCCTCCCCCGCAAGCGGGGGAGGGTTGGGGTGGGGGCTGAAAACGCGACGGCATAACCCGGGAGGACAGGATGCGTCTCGCCAACAAGATCGGGATCGTCACCGCGGCGGCGTCGGGCATGGGACGGGCGGGTGCGCTGCGCTTCGCGAAAGAGGGCGCGGCGGTCGGAGTCGCCGATATCGACCAGGGCCGGGTCGAGGCTGTCGTCGCCGAGATCACCGCCGCCGGCGGGCGCGCCCTCGCGCTGGTCGGCGATCTGCGGCAGGACGAGTTCGCGCGTGACATCGTGCGCCGCACGGCGCGCGCCTTTGGCGGGCTCGATTTCGTGTGGAACCATGTCGGCCATCCCGGCCCGGCCGCGATCGAGGGCATCGACATGGCCGATTACGAGCTCGCGATGGATTTGAACCTGCGCACGGTTTTGGTGACGACGGAGACGGCGATCCCCGAGATCCGGGCGCGCGGCGGCGGCGCGCTTCTCTTTACCGCCTCGACGTCGGGTCTCGTCGGCTCCGGCTTCAGCCCGGTCTATTCGATGGCGAAATTCGGAATCGTCGGCTTTGTGCGCGCGCTGGCGAAGCGCCTCGCGCCCGACAACATCCGGGCCAACGCGATCTGCCCCGGCCCGATCGATACGCCGATGCTGCGCGTTTTTGTGGCGCGCCCCGATCAGCAGCAGGCCCCGGGAGACCAAGACAAGGAGGCGCTGATCATCCGTCGCGCGCAGCAGGTGCCGATGCGGCGCACCGGCAAGCCCGAGGAGATCGCCAATGCCGCCCTGTTTCTGCTGTCCGACGAAGCCTCCTACGTCTCCGGCGCCGCGCTCCCCGTCGATGGCGCCGCAACAGCGTAGAGCGGCGCGTCCTGTGTGGATTTAGTTCCGATAATTTGGATGTATTGACAGTCGAGATCACCCACTGCATATTGGAATTACGGCCATCTGAGAGCTGCTAATTCCAGGAGTCCCCATCAATGTCAACAAACCCCGCCCCCGGCTTCGTGACAGCTGGCGCGTTGAAGGGAGTTGCGCCTGCGATCTCCATCTACGATTTGAAATCGGTCGGTACGGCCCAAAAGCTCGCTAAATTACTCGCGCGCGGCAAGGTCGTTCCCCTGGCACGGACCCGCAGTACCGGTGAGGTAATCGAGTTCATTGGTTTCGCCGTTCCCGAGGAAGCTCTCCTCGGAAAAGCGATGCGGTCGCAAAGCACGTTCGAATGGCGCCGCCTTCGGAGGCATCCTCGCGAAGCGGTTGAAACCGCCCGTCTGTTGCAGCGCGCGCTCGAAATTTCGGGGCTCGAAGATGATGTCGGGGATGAGGTCACTTTTCTGATCGTTCCGGATGATTCTGAAGCTCTTTTCACGGATATCGAGGAGGACCGTGAGACAGCAAAGGTCATGGCACTGCAGCGATTGGCTGCCAGCCTCGAAGAGCTCGTGACTTTGCTTCGCCCTAAATTGCCTCCGGTTGCTGAGAGCGGGTGTTAACCCTCTCCCGCGGTGCGGGAGAGGGATTTTGTGGATCAGGCGCGGCGGAGGTAGTGCACGCTGAAGAGCTGGTGGCGGTCGGTCCAGCTGTGTACCGGCTCGAAGCCGGCGACGGCCGCGAGGGCACGAAATTCGTCGATCGCGTATTTGTAGGAATTCTCGGTGTGGATCAGCTCACCGGCGCCAAACCGGAAGCGCTGGCCGGCGGCCACAACGGTCTGCTCGGCAAGGCTCTTGAGGTAAAGCTCCACCCGCCCCTCTGCCTCACTGTAGAACGCGACATGCGCAAAACGGTCGAGATCGAAATCGCCGCCGAGCTCGCGGTTGATGCGCGTCAACAGGTTCAGGTTGAAGGCGGCGTTGATGCCGGCCTTGTCGTTATAAGCGCGGTTGAGAATTGCCGGGTCCTTCTTCAGGTCGGCGCCGATCAGCATCTCGCCGCCGGGACCGAGCAGCTTTGCCCAATCCGACAGGAATGCGACGACCTGGCGCGGCTCGAAATTGCCGATTGTCGAGCCCGGGAAAAAGCCGACGCGCTTGCCATCGGGTCCGGGAAGCTCCGGCAGCACGAAGGACCGGGTGTAATCGGCGCAGACCGCGACCACCGCGAGTTTTGGAAAATCGGCGGCGAGCCGCGCCGCCGCCCGGCGCAACTGCTCGCGCGAAATGTCGACCGCGACATAGGCGGCCGGCCGATCGAGCGCCTCGAGCAGGATGCGCACCTTGTGGCTGGCGCCGCTGCCGAGCTCGATGAGACGGCAATGCGGACCGATACGGGCGGCGATATCGGCGGCGAAACGGTCGAGGATCGCGATCTCGGTGCGCGTCAGATAATACTCGGGCAGCTCGCAGATCTTCTCGAACAAAGCCGAGCCGCGCGCGTCGTAGAAAAATTTGCACGGCAGCGTTTTGGGGTCGCGGCCGAGCCCAGCGAGGACCGCGTCGCGAAAGCTTTCCTGGCTCGGCGCGAGGTCGTGAAACGCAAAACTGGGGGCGATATCTCCCATCACAGATCCTCGGCTAAACGCAGCCCGGAGAAGGCCCAGCGAGCCGAGGGCGGGAAGAAGTTGCGATAGGTGATGCGGATATGGTCGGCCGGCGTTACCGCCGCGCCGCCG
>Ga0209155_1000810_pt1 | contig 14998 bp, 15 predicted proteins | sample GraSoiAngelo_122_FD_185879 | JGI IMG/M metagenome (GOLD analysis project Ga0209155, IMG submission 185879) | Grasslands soil microbial communities from the Angelo Coastal Reserve, California, USA - 14_0927_02_20cm (SPAdes) (version 2) | ecosystem: Environmental > Terrestrial > Soil > Grasslands ... | reverse complement strand
GCGCTCAAGCGGCGTGCCCAGCTGGAGCGGCGGATCGCCGAGGCCGAGGCCGAATGGTTCGAGGCGGCGACCGAGCTCGAACGGCTGTCAGAAGCCTGAAAAGGCGCTATCCCCGATTCGCGAAGCGCTTCGACGCAAGCCGGTGAATGCGCTTGCCGATCGGCGCGCGGCCAAAGGCCGCAGCGAGGCCAATCAGGGCTCATTTGACAGGAGGGTTACAGCCAGTTATCAAGTGTTACCGAACGACATTTACTGTAACATGCCGTAAGAGGGTCCTCCTTACGCTTGGTTGCCGCCACCCAGGATAGGCCTTGCCATGGCTGACACACCTGCGATCGCCGACCGCAATCTAGAGGCGGCGACCAACATTTCACTTAAACGCGAACCAGCCTGCTTTGCTTTTCTATCGGCGCGTTCGTTGTCGCCGCCGATGCCGATTGACTCGATCAATCTTGATCTTGCTTCGGCCGATTACTTTCAGGGCCGCGCCTCGCTGTGGACGACGCTGGAGATGCGCTCCTCGGTCAATAATGACCGCCCGATCGCGATCCTTGGCTTCGACGAGACGTTTCTGCGGCCCTTCGCCCGCGCCCTCGTCGAGGCCTCGACAACCCGCGCCGCCTACCGCATGACGATCCTCAACGAACTGCCGGATAGCGAGCGCTGCCGCGTCGTCGAATATGTGACGGGACCGGGCAAGCCGCTGAAGGAGCTGGTGCTTCAGCCCTTCGACAATGTCGTTCTGGTCACCGCGACGACACCGAAGGACGGCGAGGAAACGCTGTTCCAGCTGCCGCGCACCGACAGTTTCCTGCGCGCCTTCGCAAAGATGTCCTACACCGCCGACCAGGCGCTTCACGAGTTCCTCGAGGACATGGCGCGCGTCGCGCGCCGGCATCAGAACAAGCCGGCCGAAGCCAGCGAGTAGCTCGGAGCGGGCGAAGGCTCGCCACGGCGTCAGTTCAACGCCTAGATCCCGGCGAAGGCCGGCATCCATTAAATCCGCACCTTGCACATTGAACGACAGGTCCCGGCCTTGGCCGGGACTTTTTTTAATTCGTCGTCCCGGCGAAGCTGGCCGCACCATAAGATCACATCTGGAACGAAGAGGAGATGCGCGACATGAGCGAGCCGCATGGACCGCTGCAGGGTGTTCGAGTGGTCGCCTGCTCGACCGCGCAGGCCGGCACCGTGCCCTATATGCTGATGGCCGATCTCGGCGCCGAGGTGATCAAGATCGAGGTGCCCGAAGGCGGCGACAATTCGCGCGGCTCGACTGTCCTACCGGGTTTTCCCAGCACCTATTTCGAGACCAACAACCGCGGGGTCAAAAGCCTTACGCTAAACCTCAAGACTGAGGAAGGCCGGGACATCCTGAGGAAGCTGGTCGCGCGCGCCGACATCTTCGGCCAGAATTTCCGGCCGGGAGCAGCCGAAAAAAATGGCTTCGGTTACGATGAATTGCGTCGGATCAACCCGAAGCTCGTCTACATCTCGATTTCCGGCTATGGCCCGAAAGGTCCGAACGCGCATTTGCCGGGCACCGACTCGATGGCGCAGGCCCTGGGCGGCATCGCCCAGGCCTATGCGACGCCGGGTCAGCCGCTGAAGACCGGTATCGTCTCAGTGGCGGACGAGACCTGCGCGATCCTCGCCTTCGGCGGCGCGCTCGCCGCGCTGACCTATGCGCGGACGACCGGCATCGGCCAGAAGGTCGACTGCTCCTTGCTCGGCGGTCAGATCCGGCTGATGGGCTGGACATTGGCCACGGCGATGTGGCGCAACCGCGATCCGGTCACCGGCCAGGCCCGCATCACCGGCACGGCCGAGCGCCCCGGCATCAGCGCGAGCTTTAACGACGGTGACGGCAAGCCGCTGGTCTTCCAGCTGAACGGCGCGCGGGCGTGGCGCAGCGCGATGACCGCGCTCGGCTTTTACGAACGTCTCGAACGGGAAGGCTTTGGCGATCTCGGCATTGTCATCGACAGCGAGGAGAAACGCGCCGCGCTGCTGAGCCTGCTCGACGAGCTGTTCGCGACCGGGCCGCGGGACGAATGGGTGGCGAAGCTGCGGGCCGCCGACATCGTCGCGGCGCCGATCAACACGCTGCTCGAAGCCTCGAACGATCCCGATGTCGTCGCCAACGGCTATGTCGCCGAAATCGACTACCCGAAATATGGCAAGCGGCTGAAGGTGCACGGCTCGCCGTGGCAGTTCTCGGAAACGCCGGCCCGGATCGGCACGGCCCCCGAACTCGGCGCGGACAATGACGCGGTGCTCGCCGAGTTCGGCTACACCCTGGCGCAGATCCGCGATCTGCGCGGGCGGAAGATTATCTAAAGACCCAGTTCGCGCAGGATCTTCTGCCGGTCCGCGTCGAGCTCGGGGGCCGGCTCGCGGCTCGATGGATCGGCAAACGCCGAGAATTTCATCGGATTGCCGGCGAGCTTGAGCGGACCGGCGACCGGGTCGTCGACCTCGACGAGCATGTTGCGCGCCTCGGTCTGCGGATGCGCCAGGGCCTGCTCGACATTGTTGACCGGGCCGCACGGGAGCCCGGCTTTCTCCAACAGCGCGATCCAGTGATCGGTCGTGCCGCCCTGCAACACCCCCTCGATCTCCGCCTTCAGCGCCGGCTGGTGCTGATTGCGCAGCGGGTTGGTCTGGAAGAGCGGGTTCCGCGCCAGATCGGAGCGGCCCAACGCCTCGGCCAGCTTGACGAAGAGCCCGTCATTGCCGGCGGCGATGATGATATGGCCGTCCTTGGTCGCAAACGCCTCGAACGGCGTGATCGAGGGATGCCGCGCTCCCATCGGACCGGGGATTTCGCCGGTTGTCGTGTAGCGCATGACCGCGTTTTCGAGGAGCGCCAGCTGGCAATCGAACAGCGCGACATCGACCTTGGTCGCCTCGCCTGTGCGCTCGCGGTGCATTAAGGCCGCGTTCAGCGCCACCGCCGTGTAGAGACCGCCAGCGAGGTCACCGATCGAAGTGCCGACCCGCACGAGGGGGCCGTCCGGCACGCCGGTGATGCTCATAATGCCGCCCAGCCCCTGCACGACCATGTCGTAGGACGGGTGGTGCGAATAGGGGCCGGTATGGCCGAAGCCGGAAGCGGCGGCGTAGACGAGGCGGGGATAGCGCGGGTGCAGCGCTTCCCAGCCATAGCCGAGCTTTTCCATCGTGCCGGGCCGGAAGTTCTCGACGACGGCATCGGCCTTGTCCAACAGGCGCTCGAAAATCTCGCGGTCCGCCGCCGCCTTCAGATCGAGCGCGATCGACTCCTTGCCGCGGTTGACTGACGCGAAATAGGTCGATTTGCCGCCCTTAAAGGGGCCGTATTGGCGCGCGTCATCGCCGGTCTTCGGCACCTCGACCTTGATGACCCGCGCGCCAAGCTCGGCCAGGAGCAGCGTGCAATACGGCCCGGCGAGAATGCGCGACAGATCGACAATCGTGATGCCGGAGAGTGGCCCCTGTGGCATTCGAAGATCCTTCTGGTGCGACGCCGCGGGTCATAGCGCAGCCCGAGCCAAGCGGGCAACCCGCCTACCCGGATCTAGAGAGCGGCTCCCGCCCGGATCAGGCGGTGTGCGGGGCGCCGAGGCCGAGCTGGTCGGCGAGGCGGACGAGCTGGGCGAGCCCGGTGGCCTGCATCTTCCGCATGACCTGGCGGCGATGCATCTTGACGGTCATCTCGCTGACCCCGAGCTCGCCGGCGATCTGCTTGTTGAGCCGGCCGGCGATGACGAGGCTCAAGACCTGTCGCTCGCGGGCGGTCAGGGTCTGAAAGCGTGTCCGCAATTCGGAGAGGCGCACCTCGTTGGCGCGGCGGACGCGGTCCTTTTCAAGCGCGACACCGACCGCATCGAGCAGATCCTGGTCGCGGAACGGCTTGGTCAGAAACTCGACGGCGCCCGCCTTCATCGCCCGCACCGACATCGGGATGTCGCCATAGCCGGTGATGAAGATGATCGGCAGCGGCGTGTTCGCGGCGGAAATCTCCCGCTGCATATCCAGCCCGCTGCGGCCCGGAAAACGGACATCGAGCACAATGCAGCCCGGCCGGTCCGGGCGTTCGCTCTGCAGGAAATCCTGCGGCGAGCCGAACAGCTCGACCTCAAGCCCGACCGAGCGGAACAGATTGTCCAGCGCCTTGCGGACCGACGCATCGTCGTCGATCACTACGACGGTCGGCTGCTCTTGTGTTGCCATGGCCATCTCAGGCCGCAGCGCGGCCATAACGTGCGAAGACATCGTTGAACTCGCTGACTGCTGCCCGCGGACCCCGCGGGTATGACCAGATTGCCCCGATCACGGAAAGAAAATCCGCGCCGGCCTCAACCAGGGGGCCGCAATTTGCCTGGGTAATGCCGCCGATCGCAACGCACGGCACGACCGTCGTCTCGGACCAGTCGCGCAGCAAGTCGGGCTGTGCGCGGTGCTTGGCCGCTTTCGTGCCGCTCGGGAAAAACGCCCCGAATGCTACATAATCAGCACCGGCGTCGGCCGCAACCACGGCGCGGTGCCGGCTGTCGCCGCAGGTCACGCCGACGATCCGGTCGGGCCCGAGGAGACGCCGCGCCTCGGCATAGGGGGTGTCTTCCTCGCCGACATGCACCCCGTCGCATTCCAGTTCGGCCGCGAGATCCGGCCGATCGTTCATGATGAAGGCAGCGCCACGCTCCTGCGCGATCGGCTGCAGGATGCGGGTGGCGCGGCGGATCTCATCGTCGCCGGCGTCTTTCAACCGCAGCTGCAGGCATGCGACATCGCCGCCCGCGAGCGCCGCCTCGAGATCCTTGGCGAACCGGTCGGGATCGAGCGCGGGCGGCGTGATCAGATAGAGGCGGGTCGTCGCCCGCGCCTCATAGCGCGTTATGCCGGCCGGGAAGGTCAATCTTTGCCCTGGTAGATCTTGATGATGCGGTTCAGCATGTCGATCGCGTCGCCTTCGGCCGCAATACCTTTCGTTACGATAGGTCGGCAACCCCCGCACGGGCGCGGAGGTTAGCATTAGTCAGGCCTTGATGGTGGAGGCGCGGTAGATCTCGTCGATCGATTGGGCAAGGGCCGCCTCGAATTCGGCATCGCTCATCGAGACGCGAAGATCCTGGACGAGCGCGCGCGAGAAGCTCGCGATCATGCCGTGATTGGCGGCGAGCCGCTGGCAGGCGTCGGCGCGGGTATAGCCGCCGGAGAGGGCAACGACCCGGGCGACACGCGGATGATTGACCAGCGGCATGTAGAGGTCGGCGACGTCGGGCAGGGTCAGCTTGAACATGACACGCCGGCTGGCTGGCAGCGCGTCGGTCCGCTTTTTCAGCTCGTCGAACAGGATCGCCTCGGCGCCCTTCTTGTCAGGGCTTTTGATCGAGACCTCGGGCTCGAGGATCGGCATCAGCCCGTGTTGGGCGATGCGTTCGCCGACCTCGAACTGCTGCTCGGCGATCGCGGCGATCCCTTCTTTTGACGGGAGATTGATCACTGAGCGCATCTTCGTGCCAAAAATGCCGAGCTTGACCGCACGGTCGCACAGCTGATCAAGCTGTGGCATCGGCCGCATCAGCTGGACGCCGTCTTTTTCGGGTTCAAGCCCGCGGTCGACTTTGACAAACGGCACGACCTGCCGCTCTTCCCAGAGATAGGCCGCGGTCGGCCGGCCTCGCACCTCGCCATCCATCGTGCCTTCGAACAGGATCGTGCCGATGACCTTGTCACCGGTAAAGGCCCGGGCGGTCATGATGCGCACCCGCATCTGGTGGATCAGCCGGAACATCTCGGCCTCGCCGTTATAGGCGGTGTCCGGAATGCCGTAGAGGCGCAGCGCTCCCGGTGACGATCCGCCGCTCTGGTCGAGGGCAGCGATAAAGCCGCCCTTCTTGGACATCTGGGCCATCATCTGGTCATTGGCCATCATCATCACTCCCGTGTGAAATCCCTGCGTTCGGCGGCATGTTAGCGAAATTGGCGGGCTGTCCACCTCGACAAGAGTTGAGCTTTAGCTGCACAGGATGCGGGCGAGTTTACCGTGCATCAGGATGCGGGCGAGATTGGCCTTTGTGCCGGGATTGTCGCTCTCGTAATTGGCGAGGATCTTCTGGACCTGACCGTCGATCGTCATCGCGCGCTCCTGATGGCAGGCCGGGGGTGCCTGCCTTTTTAGCAAAACCCCGCTGATGAGGCGAGCGCGTCGGCACAACGGCGGCGCACGCTTTCGTCATCGGCGAAGAAAGAGACACCGAGGTCGAGTATCGCGGCGGGCCGGGCGGTCAACAGCCGGGCGCCGGCTTGCGTCGCGATATCGCCGAGCCGCGCCGCGACGTCGGCTCGGCCGGTAAAGACAATCGCGTCGATCCCGGCGCGGACCGCCGCCATTGCCGCCCCGGCATCCTCGCCGCAATCCAGAATCGCGCTGAACCGTGCCGCCGGAACTGCTTCCCGCGCCGCGCGCAGCACTTCCCGGAACCAGCCGGCACCGGCGTAAATACCGGCGTCCGGGGCGCTCGCGAGGATGATCGGCCGCCCCGCTTCGGCCGCCGCGTTCAGAGCCGCGACGGCGTGCCCCAGCGAATGGATGGTGATGACCGGCGCGGTTTCAGGACCGCGGGCGTCACGCCCGCCTCGCGGATACGGGCCAAGTGGATCGACACTTGGGGCCCGCGGTCCAGTCAAGCCATCGCGCCGAAATAGCCGGCAACCTCGACCATCCGGTTCGAGAAGCCCCATTCGTTGTCGTACCAGGACAGGATGCGGACAAATGTCTTGTCGAGTACCTGCGTCTGCGTGACATCGAACGTCGAGCTGTGCGAGTCATGGTTGAAGTCGACCGACACGGTCGGCGCCTTGTTGATCCCGAGAATGCCCTTCAAGCGGTTCGACTTGGCGGCGTCCTCCATTAGCGAATTGATCTCGCTGGGTGTCGTCTCCCGCGCCGCGTCGAAGGTCAAATCGATCAGCGACACGTTCGGGGTCGGCACCCGGATCGCGGTGCCGTCGAGCTTGCCCTTGAGCGCCGGCAGGACGAGGCCGATCGCGCGCGCCGCGCCGGTCGAGGTCGGGATCATCGACAAGGCCGCGGCACGCGCGCGGTGCAGGTCGCTGTGCAGCGTGTCCTGGAGGCTCTGATCGCCGGTATAGGCGTGGATCGTCGTCATAAAGCCGCGCTCGATGCCGATCCCCTGGTGCAGCACGTACGCGACCGGCGCCAGGCAATTGGTCGTGCACGAGCCGTTCGAGATGACCTGATGCTGCGATTTCAGCTCCTCATGGTTAACGCCCATCACGACGGTCAGATCGGCGCCGTCCGCGGGCGCTGAGATGATGACCTTTTTGGCGCCCGCTTCGAGGTGCTTTGCCGCCGCGTCGCGCTTTGTGAAAATGCCGGTGCATTCGAGCGCGACGTCGACGCCGAGTTCGCGCCACGGCAGTTTCGCCGGGTCGCGCTCGGCGGTGACGCGGATCTTGCCCCGGCCGATATCCATCCAACTGTCGCCGCTGGTCACCTCACCGGGGAAGCGGCCGTGCACGCTGTCGTAGCGCAAGAGGTGAGCGTTGGTTTCGACAGACCCGAGATCATTGACCCCGACGACTTCGATCTCGCTGTGCTTGTGTTCGTAAGCCGCACGCAGGACCAGGCGGCCGATGCGGCCGAATCCGTTGATTGCAACCCGTACCGCCATGATCCGACCCTCCGAAATCGCCGGTTCAGCTTAGAAGCGACCGCGCCGCCTTCGCAAGTAGGGTCCTGGAGGCGAGCTCAACGCAAACGCTCATTGTGCCGAAAGCATCCATCGGCTTGCGTTTGTCGGGTTGGGCGACGGCTAGAGCAGCAAACGGGCCGCTTCGGCAACTTTTTCCGCTGTGATGCCGAAATGCTTGTAGACGTCCTCGCCGGGGGCCGACGCGCCGAAATCGTGCATGCCGACAAACACGCCGCGCGGTCCGAGCCAGCGGTCCCAGCCAAACCGCACCGCCGCCTCGACCCCGAGCCGCGGTGCCGTGCCGAGAACCGCCGCCTGGTAATCCGCGGGCTGCTGCTCGAATAATTCCCAGCACGGCATCGAGACGACGGCCGCGGCGATCCCGTCATTTGCCAGCATGTCGCGCGCCGTCATCGCGAGCCCGACCTCGGAGCCGGTCGCGAGCAATGTCAGGCGGCGCGCGCCATTGGCCTCGGCCAGCACATAGGCGCCGCGCGCCGAGCGGTTCTCGTTTCCCGTCTCGGTGCGCAATAGCGGGACCGACTGCCGCGTCAGGGCCAGGATCGCCGGCGCGTGCCGGTTCTTCAGCGCCAAGGCCCAGCATTCGGCGGTCTCGACCGGATCGGCCGGCCGGAAGACATGCAGCCGCGGCATGGCGCGCAACGCGGCGAGATGCTCGATCGGCTGGTGCGTCGGCCCATCCTCGCCGAGCCCGATCGAATCATGCGTCATGACATAGATGACGCCCAGGTGACTCAGTGCCGACAATCGGATCGACGGCCGGCAATAATCGGTAAAGGTCAGGAACGTGCCGCCATAGGGGATCAGCCCGCCATGCGCGGCCATGCCGTTCATCGCCGCCGCCATCTCGTGCTCGCGGACACCATAGCGGACATAGCGGCCGGCATAGTTGCCCGGCTTGATGTCCTCTTCGCCTTTCGCCTTTGTGTTGTTCGATGGCGTCAGATCGGCCGAGCCGCCGATCAGCTCGGGCACCACAGGGACGAGCGCATCGAGCACAGCGCCGGAGGCCTGGCGCGTCGCAATCTTCGCGTTCTTGGCGCGGAACTCGTCGCAAACCTTCGCAATCGCCGAATCGAAATCCGCCGGAAGCTCACTCTTGTAGCGGCGCAGAAATTCGCTTCGCTTCTCGGCCGGCGCGGCGGCGAGCCGCTGTTCCCATTGCTGGCGAACGGCGGCGCCGCGTGCCCCCGCCTCCCGCCATTCCGCGCGAATGTCGTCTGGGATCACAAAGGGCGGGTATTCCCAGCCCAGCCGCTCGCGCGCTCCCTTGACCTCCTCGGCGCCGAGCGGGTTGCCATGCGCGGCGGCGGTGCCGGCCTTGGTCGGCGCGCCGTAGGCGATGACCGTGCGGCAGGCGATAAGGCTGGGCCGATCGCTCGAATGGGCGCGCCGGATCGCGGCGGCGATCGCGTTGTGATCCATGCCGTCGATCCGCTCGGCGGTCCAGCCATGCGCGCGGAACCGCATGATCTGATCGTCCGAGACGGCGAGATCGGTCGGCCCGTCGATCGAGATCGAATTGTCGTCCCAGAAGACGATCAGCTTGTTGAGCCGCAGATGCCCGGCAAGCGACAAAGCCTCGTGGCTGATCCCCTCCATCAGGCAGCCATCGCCGCAGAACACATAGGTGCGGTGCTCGACGAGATCGTCACCGAACTCGGCCGCCAGGTGCCGCTCGGCGAGCGCCATGCCGACGGAGTTGCCGAGCCCCTGCCCAAGCGGCCCGGTCGTCACCTCGATGCCGCTCGCCAGCCCGCGTTCGGGGTGCCCGGCCGTGCGGCTGCCGATCTGACGGAACCGCTTTATCTCGTCTATCGTCATGTCCGGGTAGCCGGTCAGATGCAGCAGTCCATAAAGCAGCATCGAGCCGTGCCCGTTCGACAGGATAAAGCGGTCGCGGTCGGGCCAATCCGGCGCCTGCGGGTCAAAGCGCAGGAATTGCGTGAACAAGACGGCCGCGATATCGGCCATGCCCATCGGCATGCCGGGATGGCCGGATTTCGCCTGCTCGACCGCGTCCATCGCGAGCGCTCTAAGCGCGTTCGCCATGCGGCGCAATTTCGGGTTGGCGGGCGGGGGCAGCGGAGCAGCGGGGGCATTCATGACGGCACTCTAGTGTGGTGGATTTGAAGTTCCCATCATTTCGATGGCAGCCGCGTTTGGGAACTTCAAATCCAAACCACACTAGATTCAATGAGTTCCTAGTGTGCTTTCGAATCCGAAATTCGCCCAAAGCCAAGCCCGAGATATAGCGAATTTCGGATTCGGCACACTACCGCGCAACGTATCCTGCGCAAACGCCAGACCCGCGGTTGCGTCCCGCTGCCGCGGAGTTACGTCGCCGTCGTGCTGTCGCGCCGAGCCGCTCGCCCGGCGCTCGGTCTAGCCTGCCGCCTCCTCGGTCAGACCGGCGGTCCCCTCTTCGGATTTTTCTATTTGGACCGCCTGCAATGCCAGGTTTCTCGCCCGCTTGGCAGAGCGCATCGCGCGCCGGAAGCGGTCCTGGCTCGACCGTTCCGGCTCGCCCTGAGCGAGGCCTTCGGCGAACACCTTGAACAGCTCCTTGAACCGCTCGTCATAGGCGGTGATGACCAGCCGCTCTTCATGAAGATCGTCGGAATTCGCCATGCCTCTCCTGTTCCCCGACGACCCGCGCCGGCAGCAATCGACCGAGAGCCATAGCAGCCCATCGTAAACGGAAGCCTTACGCCCGGCGCGATGGGAGCCCCTCGCGCCGGTTTGCTCCCCCGTGATGATCCGCCCCCGAGCCTGCTATGATGAGCGCGAGAGGGAGGAGCCGGGTATGGGCGCCGCTCGGAAATACGCCGTCATCGATCCCGTCAACGGCAAGCTCGACCGCCGCATCTTCAGCGAGCAGGCGGTCTACGACGACGAGATGGAGAAGATCTTCGGGCGCGCCTGGCTGATGATCGGGCATGAGAGCCTGGTGCCCGAGCCCGACGATTTCTTTCACACCTATATGGGGGAAGATCCGGTCATCCTGGCCCGCGACGGGCAAGGCTGCCTGCACGCGCTGTTGAACATGTGCCGCCACCGCGGCAACCGCGTGTGTCGCGTTGACGACGGCAACGCCAAGCGCTTTATGTGCACCTATCACGGCTGGACCTACCGCAACGACGGCGCTCTCGAGCACGTCCCAGGCGAGTCCGAGGCCTATTACGATGCGCTCGACAAATCATCGCTCGGCCTGATCGAGGCTCGCGTCGAGACCTATGCCGGCATCGTCTTTGCGACCTGGGCCAAGGACGCCCCGAGCCTCGACGCATATCTCGGCGATGCGCGCTGGTATCTCGATACCCTGTTCAATCGGCGCGACGGCGGCATGCAGGCCTTGGGCCCGATGAAATGGCTGGAGCCCGTCAACTGGAAGACCTTGGTCGACAATTGCTCCGACAATTATCACGTCCCCACCAGCCATCTCTCCAGCGCTCAGGTGCAGAGCCGCTATCTCGGGCGCCCGCGGCTGTCCCACGAGGACCAGTTCGGAAGCCCCAACCAGCACGCCTTTGTTAACGGGCACTCGATCACCTTCCGCGACGCCGACGACAACACGCCGCGCTTTGTGCACGGCATGTCCAAGGACACGCTAGAGCTGTTCCAGGCGTATCACGAGGCGACGATGCCCGAGGTCGAGCGGCGGCTCGGCACATTGCGCGCGCGCCGGGTTCAGCTCGGCAATCATTCGATCTTCCCGAACGGGATCCTCGGGCTGCGGCTGGCCCTGCCGCGCGGCCCGCTGAAGACCGAGTTCTGGCATTTCGTGCTGGTGGAGCGCGACGCGCCGGACGAGATCAAGCGCGCGATCCGTGTCGGGAGCCAAGCCAATAACGGCGCCGCCGGCATGTTCGAGCAGGACGATGTCGACAATTGGCGGCAGGTGACGCAAGCGAGTGCGAGCCGCATCGGACGCCGGCATCCCCAGGAATTGTCGATGGGCCTTGGGCATGCGGGGACGCATCCGGATTATCCCGGACTCGTCTCCGAGCGGTACATCTCGGAGAACAACCAGCGCCTCTTCTACCGACGCTGGGAGGCGTTCATGAACGCGGCGAGCTGGGCTGACATCCCGCTCGACCCGATCACGGCGCGCTTCGACGGCGCTGCAACGCTGCATGGCTAGAGGCGACGCTTGGACAATTAGCTAGCGGCTGGATCGGCGCCGTGCCTCCTTCGACTGCTCGCTTCGCTCGCGCTCAGGATGAGGAAATTTCTTCAATGCCAGCAACCACACACCTCATCCTGAGCAGCGCCGCGGCGAAGCCGGGGCGCGTGTCGAAGGACGCTCCAAGCCCATGCAGCTCAATCCTTCACCAGCGGGCGGCGGTGGTCCGTTGAAGGCGAAAAGCATGCAAGAGGACGCGGCCTCTCCGGTGATGCTGAGTCAGCAGCAGGCGCTGTGGCTCGAGCTGATGCAGTTCTACATTCGCGAGGCGTGGCTGCTCGACGAGCGCAAATACAAGGAGTGGCTCGACCTCTTCACCGACGACGTGCTCTATTTTATGCCGCGCCGCAAAAACGTGCCGCGCCGGGAACTGCACCGCGAGCTGACGCCGCTCGGCGATCTGGCAATCCTCGAAGAGGATAAGCGCTATCTCGAAATGCGCGTCGCGCGGCTCGACACCGGGATGGCCTGGGCCGAGGATCCGCCGTCGCGCACGCGTCACCTGATCGGCAATCTCGAAGCGACTGCTCTGGAGAATGGCCAGGCTGAGGCCAGGACCGCGTTTCTCGTGTACCGCTCGCATCTGGAGACGGATTCGCAGCTTCTTTCCGGCTGTCGCGAGGATGTGCTGCGCAAGGTGAACGGCGCCTGGCAGGTGAAGAAGCGCACGATCGTGCTCGACGCCAACGTCCTCCTCGACAAAAACCTCAGCGTCTTTCTCTAGGATCGCGTTGTTCGCTGCGGCCTATGACGAGGCCGCTTGTCCTCCATTCCTGTAGATACCGATCAGCGCGGCTACGACGCGCCAGCTAGCGTCTCTTGAATTGGCGGGGCTTGCCTGAGTTCCCAGGCAACGCGATGATCGGCGCGGCGGGGGGAAGATGTTTCGGCTGAACAGGCAGCGATCCGCGGGCCTCATCGCCTTGGCGGCGCTCATCATCTACATCGGGTGGATAGGCGGTCCCTATCTCCGCTCTGTCATCCTTCGCGATGCCGCAGTCACCAGCTGGATCAATCCGGCGCCCGCGCCGATCGTCGGCTATGTCGGCCCGCGTCCTTTGTACCCCGGCGAGCGGGTGGGCGCCGAGGGTCGAATTGCAGTGATCGAGGACCCGCTCGCCGACCGCTCGGCTCTGGCCCGAGCCGAAGCCGACGTTAAACGTGCCGAGCAGCGTCTTAAGGCAGCGGAGCAACTGGTGCTGCTCCGGCAAAGCACTGTCGATGCCCGGACAACCGTCGCCCACGCGTATGCCGCGACGTTCACCCAGGACCTCGATACGCGGATCAAGGCCGCGAGCGGCAGCTTATCCGCAACGAGCGAGCGCTTAGCGCTTGAGCGGCGCCAATCCGACCGCCTGGCCAAGCTCGCCGCGAGCGGACATGGTTCCCAATCCGCTGCGGATGCCGAGGCTCAGCTAGTCCTAGACTTGCAAAAAACCGTTGCAGGACTTCAGTCTGAGCTCGACCGCTCGACGCAGCGGCGCAGCGCGGCGGAAAAGGGCACCTTTCTGCTCGATGACGGCACGGATGCCGCTGTCGCCTCTCGCGCCCTGGAGGATGCTAGGCTCGCGCTTCATCAGGCCAAGCTGGATCTCGCCCTAGACGAAGTCGACGTTCAGCTGGCCCGCAACATACTGCCCGCCGCGCGTCAGGCGTACGACAAGGCATTGAGTGCCCCCGTCGCCGCGCCCCCCGGCGCCCTCGTCTGGAGCCTCATTGCCGCGCCCGGAGCGGCGGTACAGCCCGGTGCTCCGGTAGCCAGCTGGGTCGACTGCGGTCTTATGATGGTCGATGCGCCGGTTTCGGATGTCGAGCTGGCGGTGCTGCCCGAAGGCGCCCAAGCCGATGTCGTCCTCGAAGGCGAAAACCGGGTTCGGCACGGCACCGTGCTGGTCACCCGCGGCGCGGCGGCGACGATCGGAAAAGCCGATCTCGCAGCGCTGGCTAAAGGCCGCTATCAGGGGGTCGGCCAGGCGCTGATCAAACTCGAATCGTCGCCCGGCGACATCAAGGCTTGTCCGATCGGCCATGCCGCGCATGTGGATTTCCCGGGCGTCAGCCTCCTCGATGTGCTTCGCGCTCGGCTGCGGCTCTAGCCGGCCCGTGCCGTCGATGGACGCGACACCCGAACAGCAGGCCGAAGAGAACTCGGTGCGGTTCGGATTGATCGGCGATGCCGGCCTCATCGTCCTGATCGTGCTGACCGGGATCCTGGGCGGCTCGCTGACGATTCTCGCAGAGGCGATCCGGACGTGCCTGATGATCCTGAGCGAGCTTTTCTCGTTTGTTGTGATGCGCCGGATCCATCGCGGCCAACTCGCCGATCTTGAATTCGGAACCGGCAAACTGGAGCAGGTCGCCAATGCCCTGATCGGCGCCTCGATGTTGGGTGGCGGCATTTGGATCATTGTCAAAGCATTCGGGTTGTTGATCGGCGACCGGCCCGTGGCCTCGGCTTTCGGCCTGACGGTGGCGGCAATCGTCGGCGCGCTTAACGCCTATTTCAATTTCCTCGCCTGGGATCGCATGCGCCGAGCGCTGCGAGGCGAGAGCTCGCTGCTGATGACCGGCCAGCTGAGGGCCCGGACAGTCAAGCTGGTTTGCTCGCTCGTGGTGCTGGGGACGATGACTATTGCCGCGGCCTCGCTGGATGCGGAGGTTGCCGCCTGGGCGGATGCGCTGGGTTCGTTCTTCGTGACCGCTTTCATCATCGCCAACGCCTGGGACATGCTGGCCTCGGGGATCGCCGATCTATTGGATCGCTCAGCGGGTCAAGCGGTCCGCGATGCGATCGACACGGCGCTCGCCCGCCAAGCCGACGATTTTGATCAGGTCGCGCGGGTCCGGTCGCGCCGCTCGGGCCGGGTTGTGTTCATCGAGTTGGCGCTGCGCTTTGACGCCGGTCTCAGCATCGCTGAGGTCAACCGACGGATCGCCATTCTCAAGCAGTCGCTCGGCCGCGACATCGAACATTCCGAGATCTCGGTGTTGGCGCTGGCGCCAACCGATTAGATGGGATTCGCGATCCTTCTCAGGTCACGCGTGCGCGGCGCGGTAGCACGCTGCGGGACGGCCGATTGGTGAGCTT
>Ga0209155_1000807_pt1 | contig 15014 bp, 15 predicted proteins | sample GraSoiAngelo_122_FD_185879 | JGI IMG/M metagenome (GOLD analysis project Ga0209155, IMG submission 185879) | Grasslands soil microbial communities from the Angelo Coastal Reserve, California, USA - 14_0927_02_20cm (SPAdes) (version 2) | ecosystem: Environmental > Terrestrial > Soil > Grasslands ... | reverse complement strand
ACCCTCTCGCACGGAGGAACAGGATGGCGAACAGGGCTCCGTTCTTGAAGACGCGATTTGGCGGCTATTACCACCGCGCGGTGCCGCAGGAGGATGCAGAACTCACCCATGTCGGGCCGGATACGCCGTGTGGCGAATACATGCGCCGCTTCTGGCAGCCGGTGTGTTTCTCCGATGAGCTCCGCGACCTCCCGTTGCGGGTCAGGATCTTGGGTGAGGATCTGGTCGCGTTCCGCGATCAGAGCGGCGCGGTCGGTCTGTTGGAATTGCACTGCCCGCATCGCGGCACCTCGCTCGAATTCGGCCTCGTCGGCGCGAAGGGGATACGCTGCTGCTATCATGGGTGGCTGTTCGACATCGACGGCGCGATCTTGGAAACCCCGGGGGAGCCGGCTGACAGCACGCTGAAGGACAAGCTGTGTCACGGCGCCTATCCGACGCATGAAGCGCACGGCCTCGTTTTCAGCTATCTCGGACCGCCCGACGAGAAGCCGCCTTTCCCGATCTACGATAGCCTGATCCGGCCCGGCTATCGGGTGATGCCAGGACGGAAATGGACCTATCCCTGCAACTGGCTGCAGATCATGGAAAACACGATGGACCCGGCGCACACCGCGTTCCTCCATACGATCGTCAGCGGCGCGGTGTTCACGGATGAGTTCGGAGTCCTCCCCGAGCTCGATTTTGTCGAAACCCCGATCGGCATGATCTATGTCGCCACGCGCCGGGTCGGCGACAATGTCTGGGCGCGTATGGTCGAAGGCATCCTGCCGAACTTGCAGCAGGTCGCGCCGTTGAGCGAAACCGGCCGCAGCGAGCACCCCTTCAGCGGACCGATGATGAGCCGCTGGCTGGTGCCGATCGACGACACCAACACGTTATTCATCGAGCTGCGCCATCTCAGCGAGACCGAGGAGAACCCGGCCTGGTGGGTGGATCGCGAGCAGATGATGCCGGGCCAAGTCTCGATGGGCGCTTATGAGGAAAGCCAACGGCACCCTGGCGATTATGAGGCGCAAGTATCGCAGCGGCCGATCGCGGTTCACGGGCTTGAACATCTCAGCGCCACCGACCGCGGCGTCACGATGTTCCGCAACCAGGTCAGGCGAGGCATTCGGGCGGTGCGGGACGGTCATCCCCCGGCCGGTCTGTGCGGCGATGAGGGCACGGTGATCCCGACCTACTGCAACAACACGGTCGTTGGCATGCCGCCCGCGCCGAACGAAACCGCGGACAAAAAGAGGATGCGCGAGGCCGGCCTCAAGCTCGCCAAGAGCTATCTCGAAAACCCGCCCTTGATCGCAGGCCGTTGAGGGGGCGCCGGCGCCTCGGTTGACAAGCCGGCGGGCCGGCGCGACGCTCCCCAAAATAATCAGGGAGAGCCGCGATGGCCTATCATCTCGAAGGGCGTCTTCTCGAAGTCTGCGACTGCCGCGTCTTGTGTCCGTGCTGGATCGGCGAGGATCCCGATAACGGCACCTGCGACTCGGTGCTGGCCTATCATTTCGACAAGGGCACGATCAACGGCGTCGATGTCACCGGCCGCACGATCGCGCTCGTGGCGCACATCCCCGGCAATGTGCTGAACGGCAACTTCCGGGTCGCCGTCTATCTCGACGAAGGCGCCTCCGACGCGCAGCAGGAAGCGATCCTCAATGTCTATACCGGGAAGCTCGGCGGCCCGGTTGCCGAATTGGCAAAGCTCGTCGGCGAGGTCGTGTCGGTCGAGCGCGCGCCGATCCGGTTCGACGTCAATGAGGCGCGCGGCACGCTGACGGTCAGCGATGTCAGCCATTCCGAGCTCGAACCCTATAAGGGGCCGGACGGCTCGACGACGGTGCTCAGCAACACGATCTTCTCGACCGTGCCCGGCGCGCCGGTCTTCGTCGGCAAGGCATCGATCTACCGTTCGAAACATGCCGCGCTCGGCCACAACATCGAACTGCGCGGCCACAACGCATTGCAGAGCACCTTCGTCTTCGACGCCTGATCCGATGATCGCTGCCGTAGCCACGGGCGGCGCGGCGGGGACGCGGCGCTGGTTCATGCCGATCGCCGTGCTGCTGACCGGCACGGCTTGGCTGGCGCTGAGTCTGTGGGAGCAGAGCCCCTACGGACGCTATCTCGATCATCCACGCTGGACCGATGTCGGCATTGCGGCCGCGCTCTGCCGCGCACTCCCGGCCGGCGATGTCGTGCTGCCGGCGTCGCTCTATGCCGGCGGCTGGCTGTTGATGATCGCGGCGATGATGTTGCCGACGGCATTGCCGCTGTTGCGCCTGTTCGACCGCATGGTGCAGCCCCGGCGCGATTACACCGCGCTGATGGGGCTGTTAATTGCTGGTTATCTCGCGGTGTGGGTCGGCTTCGGGATTGCCGCGCATCTCGTCGATGCCGCCGTGCATGCCGGCGTCCGGCAATCGGAGTGGCTGATGCTGAACGGCTGGGCCGTCGGCGCGGCGGTGCTTGCCGTCGCCGGCCTGTTTCAGTTCAGCCGGCTCAAATATCGCTGCCTCGACAAATGCCGCGCGCCGTTCGGTTTTATCGCCGAGCGCTGGCATGGGCCGCAGCCGTGGCGCAGCGCTTGGCGGCTCGGCCGGGATCACGGCGTTTACTGCGTCGGCTGCTGCTGGGCGCTGATGCTGCTGATGTTTGTCGTCGGAACCGGCAATGTCGGCTGGATGCTCGCGCTCGGCGCGGTGATGGCGGTCGAAAAGAACATGCGGTGGGGTCGCCATCTCAGCCGGCCCTTGGGCGGCGCGCTACTCGCGATAGCCGCGATTGTGGTCGCGGTCAATTTCTCCGGTTGACCGCCGCGGCCGGGACTAACCGCAAATCAAGCACAGGGAGGAAGATAATGAAAAACCTCAATCACACGGGTATCGGCATGGTTCTGGCCGGTGCGCTTGCCGCCTCCGCGGTCGCCCTTGCCGCGGATCCGCTGCCGAAGGGCTTTTCCTCTTTCGGACCGGATCAGACGATCGCCGATGTCGGCAAAGTCGAGTGGCAACCGTTGAAGCTCGAAGGGTTGCCGCCAGGCATCGAGATCGCGACGCTGCGCGGCGATCTGGGCAAGGGCGGCGGCGAAATCCTGCTTCGACTACCGGCCAACTACACCGTGCCGAACCACAGCCATACCAGCGATGAGCTGTATGTCTGGCTGAAAGGCGCGTTCACCTATATCGCCGCCGACGGCAAGCAGACCGAGATCGATGGCCCGGCCTACATCAGCTTGCCCGGCAACACACCGCATGCGCTCAAATGCCATAATGAGCCGTGCGTTCTCTATGTTCGCTATGGCCGACCGTTCGACCTGCATTCGCACGCGATGCCGAAATAGTCGCGCGCCGGCCGGCTGTGTCGCAGCGACACAGCCGGCTGTGCGGGATTCTACTCCGCGGCTTGCGGCATGTGCTTCAGGTCGGTCGAGTATTTGAGATGCACCGGCGCGTTCGTCTCGAACGGATCTCTGAGCCCGAGCTCCTTGCCGATCTCGCGCATTGCCGGCATGACCTCCTGGCCTAACAGGCGGATGCAGGTCCGCGCATCCTCGTTGCTGACCGTGCCGTCATTGCCCCAGATGCCGTAGATGCTGGGACGGGTCTCTTCGAGGACCCGGCGCAGTTTCGGGATGACCGTCTTTGGCGTGCCGAAAAAGACCCGCCCATCGGCGACCTGCTGCTCGAAGGTCGGCCGACCGCGCGGGTTCTCCGCCCTGCCGACCGCGAACTCGACAAAGTTGCGGCGCAGCGTAGGCGAGAAATAGCCCGACGGGTTCGCCCATACCGGATGCGCGAGGCCGGTGAACTCGCCCTGCATCCACAGGAACTGGCGCGCGTTCTTCTCCGCCTTTTCCTCGCTGTCGGAGACATGCACCTGTTGGAGATAACCGCGGTTCTCCGGGCCGGCCTCGTAGCCGGTCTCGAGCGCGACCTTGTCGTACAATTCCCAGATCTTTTTGGTCGCCTCGATCGAGGTGTTGAGCGCGATATAAGGATAGCGCTGCTTCGCCGCCCAGATGATCGTCTCCTGGCTCAACACGCCGGGAATCCAGACCCGCGGATAGGGCTTTTGCAACGGCACCGCCCACGGGTTGACGACGCGGTGCTGGTAGTGCGTGCCCTCCCAGCGGAACGGCCCTTCGCGCGACCACGCCGCGACAACCAGATCGTGCGCCTCCTCGAAGCGTTCGCGGTTGTAGGCGGGGTTGACGCCGTTCGCGAGCTGCTCCTGACCGCCGCCGCGGACAAAGCCGGAGACGAGCCGGCCTTTCGAAATCATGTCGATCATCGCCAGCTCTTCGGCGAGCCGCACCGGGTTTTCGGCGAGCGGCAGCGGGTTGCCGAGGAGGACGATCTTTGCCTTCTTTGTCACCGCGGCGAGGATCGAGGCGAAGATGTTGCATTTCGCCTGCATGCAGAACGGCGCGTTGTGATGCTCGTTGAGCATGAAGCCTTCGACGCCCTGCTCTTCGGCGTAGATGTAATGCTCGAGATACTCGTTATAGAGCCGGCTGCCGGCCACCGGGTCGAAGTACTTGTTCGAGAACATCAACGCGGTGTGGCCGGCCTCCAGGCCAATATCGGCCGGATAGGCCGACATCGGCTGCTCGGTGAAATACATCACATGCATGGCGTTCTTCCTCCGATCCGGATCGTCGCCTAGTTCTGCTCGATAAACGGAATGACCAGACGGGCGAGCGCTTCGGGCTGCTCCATATCGACGCAATGCCCGGCGTTGCGCACCATTTCGAGCCGTGCCTCACGCAACGCCCGCGCATAAGCCTGCCCGGCGCTGTACGGCACGATCTTGTCGTCGTCGCCCCAGACGATGAGCGCCGGCGCGCGCACGCCACCCAGCAGATGCGGCAAGGTCTGGCTGTACATGTATGGCTTCCAGGCGATGCGGAAGCTCATCTCGCGGCAGAGATCCCAGGCGACGAGCTGGTCGGTCGAGACATCGCCAAAGATGCGGGCAAACGCCGCCTGGTCGTGAAAGCTGGCGCGGGCGTAGTCGATATAGCTGACGATCGCCTGGTCGAAGATGTTGCCTTCGGGCGGCTTGACCCCCATCGCGCCGACCAGCACGAGCCGGTGGAAGTCGCGCGGCGCCAATGCCGCCATCTCGGCCGCAACCCAGCCGCCAAAGCCGAGCCCGACAACGCCGGCGCGCTCGACGCCGAGATCGGCCAGCAGCCACTGATAGAGCGCCGCGATATCGCGCGGGTGGCGCATCCAGTTCGGCCGCTCCGGCTCGCCGAAGCCGGGATGGTTCGGCACGATAACGTCGAACTTTTCGGCCAGCGCGTCATAGAACGGCAGGCGGTCGGGAGTGCCGATATCATGGTGCAGCACGAGAACCGGCCGGGCCTCATGGTCCTTTGGCCCGCCCCGCCACAGGCGAAGCTTGACCTCGCCCAATTGCACCCTTTGCTCATTCCACGCGACGGCCATAATCCTCGCCCCGATTCGCTCGATTCGCCTCAGCCTAGCCCCGCGATTCTTTTGGTAGAATCGCCGATCCGGCATCGCTGGGTTGCCCGATCGTAAGGTAGCAAACTTATAAGCCAGCCTATCGATCTGCCAAGCCTCATCGACCAGCACTTTGGTTCATTCGGCCGGCCTCGGCCCGAAAAGGCTGGCCCCGGCGAAGCGTGCTCCGTAAGCTGCTCCTGCCCTGATCGCGCGCCGCGGGGGAGCCGCCGGGACAAAAAATGCCAAGTGCTTCTGCCTCTCTCTTCCACCTCGTCCTGATCAAGCCGACGCATTACGACGATGACGGCTACCCGATCCAATGGTTCAGGTCGGCCATCCCGTCCAACACGCTGGCCTCGCTGAACGGCCTCGCCGAGGACGCGCAGCGCCGCAGCGTGCTCGGCCCCGATGTCGAGATCCGCATCGACACCTATGACGAGACAAATCGCCGGGTTCGCCCCGACCGCATGATCCGGCAGATCCGCCGCGCCGGGGGGCGCGCGCTGATCGGCTTGGTCGGCGTCCAGACCAATCAGTTTCCGCGAGCCGTCGATCTGGCAGCACCGTTTCTCGATGCCGGTCTCCCGGTATGCATCGGCGGATTTCACGTCTCGGGCTGCCTCGCGATGCTCCCCGACGTGCCGCCCGAATTGCGCGCGGCGCAGGCGCTCGGCATCTCGTTCTTCGCGGGCGAGGCGGAGGAGGGCCGTCTCGACGAAGTCTTGCGCGACGCCTGGAACGGCGCGCTGAAGCCGCTCTATAACCGCATGAACGAGCTGCCGGGGCTCGAAGACGAGCCGGTGCCGATCCTCGCCGAGAAGCACATCCGGCGCACCGCCGGCGCGTTCTCCAGCATCGATCTCGGGCGCGGCTGCCCCTATCAATGCTCGTTCTGCACGATCATCAACGTGCAGGGCCGGAAGAGCCGCTACCGCAGCCCGGACGATCTCGAACGCTGCATCCACGAGCATTACCGGCGCGGCATCGCGCGGTTCTTCATCACCGACGACAATTTTGCGCGCAACCGCAATTGGGAGCAGTTGACCGACCGCCTGATCGCGATGCGCACCACCCATGATCTAAAGCTCGCCTTTACGATCCAGGTCGATACGCTGTGTCACCGCATCCCGAACTTTATCGAGAAGGTGACGCAGGCCGGCGTCCGGCGTGTCTTTATCGGGCTCGAAAACATCAACCCGGATAATCTGCTGACGGCTAAAAAGCACCAGAACAAGATCACCGAATATCGCGCGATGCTGCAGCAATGGCGCGACAGCGGCGCCATTACCTGCGCCGGCTACATCCTCGGTTTCCCTGGAGACACCAAGGAGTCGATCCTGCGCGATGTCGAGATCATCAAGCGCGAATTGCCGCTCGACCTCCTCGAATTCTTTTTCCTGACGCCGCTGCCGGGATCGGAAGACCACCAGAAGCTCTCCGCTCAGGGTGTCTGGATGGACCCCGACCTCAACAAATACGATTTGAACCACCGCGTGTCGCACCACCCCAAAATGTCCGACGCGGAATGGGAGGAAGCCTACCGCGCGGCCTGGGACGCGTATTACACGCCGGAGCATGTCCGCACGATCCTGCGCCGCACCGCCGCTAACCCGCGCGGCCGCATCGCCAACACGATCGGCCTTCTCTGGTGGTTCTGCGCGATGACTCGCTTCGAGGGGGTGCATCCGCTCGAAGGCGGCGGCCTCAGGCTCAAATTCCGGCGTGACCGCCGCAGCACGCTGCCGCGCGAGAGCGCGCTGCGCTTCTATCCACGCTACGCCGTGGAAACCGTGCGCAAAGTGTGGGGCGAGCTGTCGCTGTATCGCGAATGGACCGTCATTCGCCACGAGGTCACGCGCGACCCGAACCGCTGGAATTACACCGATCTGGCGATTGCGCCGCCGCGCGAGGATGAGCTCGACACGCTCGATCTCTATCACGCGACGAGCGGCGGCGAGGCCGCCCTGGCTCGGCAGCGGCGGCACGACGCGATCCGCGACCGCGCCGCATCGGCGGTAGCGAGCAACGCCGCGGATTAGCCTACCCGGTAAAGCGGAACTCCTCGGCCGCGTCGATCAGCCAATCGCATAGCCACCGCGCGGCTGAGCGGCGCACAAACAGCCGGTAGCTCGGCGCCGCATTTATCTGGTCGATGATGACCGGCAATTTCGCGAAGAGCGTCTGGGCGCAGCAGCCCGCGGTGAAAGCGCGCGGGTGCAGGTCGAGGCCGCAGCCCTTCTCCAAGAGCGTCCGCGCTTCTCTCCCGGCGATCTCGATGACGATGCGGCTCGCCGAGAGATCGGTGACCTCGCCCCGGCGGTCGGCGGCGGCTCGCCTGATCCAGCTCAACAGATCCGGCGCCGCGCCCTCGGCGGCCGTGATCAGCCATTCGTCGGGGCCGAGCCACAGCGTGCGCACCCGCCGCATGACCGCGACCCGGTTCGGCTGCAACGGCAATGGCACGCCGCCGATATAGGCCGGCATCGGCGGCCTGAGGCGCAGCCCGATCTGCTGCACAAAGCGCAATTCGCCGAGGCTCACCGCCAGGTTGCCGTCCTCGGCGGGGAGCGCCCAAGGCAGCAAATCCTCGAGCGGCGAATGGCGGGTTTCGTCCATCGGTGTTTATGACAATTTCAGGTTTTTCGCGGCTAGGCTATGGCGCGCGCACCTTTGGCCCGCATCTTCCGGGAGAGCGCCGATGCTCGTCGTCACGACCGAAAACGTCCCGCATTACCGCGTCACCGAGATCAAGGGCCAGTGCTTCGGCGTCGTCGTCCGCAGCCGCGGGCTCGGCGGCAACATCATGGCCGGGCTGCGCTCGATCGTCGGCGGCGAGATCCACGAATACACGCAGCTCCTGGAGGAGGCGCGGCGTCATGCGGTCGACCGGCTGGTCCAGAACGCGACGGCGATGGGCGGCAACGCCGTCTTGATGATGCGTTTCGATTCGGCCGAGATCGGGCAGACAATGAGCGAGATCGTCGCCTATGGCACGGCGGCGGTCATCGAACCGATCCCGGCATAATGGGCGCAATGCGCGTCGTGCTGCTCGTGATCGCCGGCCTGCTCGTCGCCGGCGGAGTTGCGATGGCGGTTCTCTGTATCTTTCCGGCCGCGATCGGGCTGGGCGCCTGGGGTGTGATCCTGCTCATCGGCCTATTGATCGAGCGCTGGCGTTATAAGCCGCTCAGCGAGCGCAGCCCTGGCCCGGATTGGGCCGCTACCGGCGAGCGCTTTGTCGATCCCGAAACCGGCAAGCTGGTCATGGTCTATTACCACCGGGCAAGCGGCGAACGCCGCTCCGTCGCGCTCTAGGCGTTTGCCGCGTTCGGCTCAGCCGTCGCGCCGCGCGCCCTCGGGATCGTAAAACACCGGCGGACAGATCCGCGCCGCGATCGTGCGGTCCGGGAGCGGCGCCCAGACCCGCTCGCCGTGTCGGGTGCGGCCGTTCTGCACCATTGCCAGCGCAAAGCCGCGCCCGATCCGCGCTCCGAAATAGCTTGAGGTGACATGACCGATCATGCCGGGATGCGGCCCTGGCATGACGAGTGGAACTTCGCCGAGCACCGCGACGAGCTGCGCGCCTTCCGGCAGGACCTCGCCGGGATTATCGGGCAGCAATCCGACCAGCTGCTTCCGGTCGAGGCGGACGGTGTCGCTGCGCGCCAGCGACCGCCTTCCGAGACAATCCTTATCTCGCGCGACGAGTGCGCCGAAGCCGACATCGACCGGCGTCACCGAGCCGTCCGTTTCCTGGCCGATGATGATGTAGCCCTTCTCGGCGCGCATGACATGCATCGCCTCGGTGCCGTAGGGCGTGATGCCGAACGGTTCGCCGACGGCGATCAGCCTTTCCCACAATTCCAGTCCCTGATCAGCCGGCACATTGATCTCGTAGCTCAGCTCGCCTGAGAAGCTGACCCGGAAGATGCGCGCCGGGATGCCGCCGATGTCCGCCTCGCGCATCGTCATATGCGGGAAGGCGGCGGAGTCGAGCGCGAGGCCCGGCGCGAGGAGCGCCAGCACATCGCGCGCCGCCCACCCGACCAAGGTGGCGTTGGCCCATTCCTCGGTTACCGAGGTGCAGAACACGTCGAGCTCGGGCCATTCCGTTTGCAGCCACTCCTCGAGCCAGTCGAAGACCGCGGCGGCATTGCCGGTCGTCGTCGTCAGGAAGAACCGGTCCGGCGCGAGACGGGCGCCGACGCCATCGTCGAATACCATGCCGTCCTCGCGGCACATGACGCCGTAGCGGCAATGCCCGACCCCGAGGTTCTGCCAGCGATTGATGTAGATGCGGTCGAGAAAGCGGCCGGCGTCGGGCCCAGCCACTTCGATCTTGCCCAAGGTCGAAGCGTCGAGCAGCGCGACGCCGTCGCGCGCCGCGAGGCATTCGCGCCGCACCGCAGCCATCATGTCTTCCTCCGGGCGCGGGTAGTAGCGGGCGCGCTTCCATTGCCCGACATCCTCGAACACGGCGCCCGCCGCGATGTGCCATTCATGCATCGGCGTCACGCGCACCGGCTCCGCGAGCCGGCCCCGCGCCCGCCCGGCGAGCAGACCGAACGCGACCGGCACATAGGGCGGGCGAAAGGTCGTCGGCGCGGTCTCGCCGATGTCGCGCCCGGTCATTGTTGCGAGCAGTGCGAGTCCGGCGACATTGCCGGTCTTGCCCTGATCGGTGCCCATGCCGAGTGTCGTGTATCGCTTCACATGCTCGCTCGCGATAAAGCCCTCGCGCGCCGCCAGCGCGATATCGGCGGCGGTCACATCGTTGTGCAGATCGACAAAGGCATGCCGGCCGCCTTGCGGCAGCGGCAGCAGCGACAGCCGGTTCGGTCCAATCTCTTCGTCCGGCACGATCGGCGGTTCCGATATTTCAGCGCTCGCGAACCCGCACGATGCCGCACGCGCCCCCGCAGCCGCACCATCGGCGAGACACTGCGACAGCGCAAAGCTGCCGCGCGCCGCGCCGATGACCTCGACGCCCGCCACCTCGCCGTCCGGCACAAACGCTGCAATGCCTTCATCGAAGCGCGTTCGCCCCTGCGCCTGAGCATAGAGATGCAAGGTCGGGTTCCACCCGCCCGACACCGCGAGGAGGTCGCAGTCGATTATCGTGTCGCTGCCGTTTCCGGCGATCGGTCGGATCGTAACGCGGCGCAACGCCTTATGCCCGCCCGTCCCGACGACCATGCAGCCGGTATAGAGCGGGATCGCACGCACGATCTGCTGTGTCGCGAGGCCCGGCTTGTCGCGTGGATCGACAATCGCCGCAATCTCGGCGCCGGTTTCGGTCAGCGTCGCGGCGGTGCGATAGGCGTCATCATTGTCGGCAAACACGACGGCGCGCCGCCCCGGCAAGACGGCATAATGCCGGATGTAGCTCTCGACGGCGCTCGCCAGCATGACCCCGGGCCGGTCGTTGCCGGGAAAGACGAGCGGCCGCTCCAAGGCGCCGGCCGCCAGCACGATTTGCCGCGCCCGGATATGCCACAGCCGAAGGCGCGGCAATCCGGCGGGCGCCGCCGGTCCGAGCAGATCCCCGACGCGCTCGGCGGCGACAAAGTAATTGTCGTCATAGCGCCCGAGCACGGTGGTCGCGGGCAACAGCCGGACCTCCGGCATCGCCGCCAACTCGGTCACCGCCTCGGCGGCCCAGGCGGTGCCGTCCTCCTCGCCGATGCGGTATGCGCCACGCAGCAGCGCGCCGCCAAAAAGCGGGTCGCTGTCGGCGAGGATGACGCGCGCACCGCTGCGCCCGGCGGCGAGCGCTGCCGGCAGCCCAGCCGGTCCGGCGCCGATCACCAGCACATCGCAATGCGTGTGCCGCTGATCGTAGCGCGACGGATCGCGCGATGCCGGCGCCTGCCCGAGCCCGGCCATATGCCGCAACGCGGGCTCCCACAAATAGCGCCACAAGCCGCGCGGCCGGATAAACGTCTTGTAGTAAAAGCCGGCGGGAAACAGTGGGGCGACGCCCCCGATCAGCGCCCCGAGATCATTCTCGAGACGCGGCCAGGCATGCTGGCTCGCCGCCCGCAGCCCATCATAGAGGGCGATGTCGGTGGCGCGGCGATTGGGTTCGGTAAAGCCGCCCGTTTCGAGCTGAACCAGCGCGGAGGGTTCCTCCGGCCCCGCCGTAAATATCCCGCGCGGCCGGTGGTATTTGAAGCTGCGCGCGACAAGCCGCACGCCATTCGCCAGCAATGCCGAGGCGAGTGTGTCACCGGGATGGCCTTCGTAGGCCCGCCCGTCGAAGCTGAAGCGCAAGATCCGGCCGCGGTCGATCTGGCCGCCGCGAGGTAACCGGAAGGGCTGCGTCACGCGGTAGGGCTGCGTCACGCCCCGGCACCGCGCAAATTCGTGATGCCGGGCGGCGGATCGCCGATCTTATAGACCGCGAGGATGCGATGCGTCGCGGTATCGCGCACGACGTGGAACCAGCGCCGGCATCCCGCGCTGTGCACCCAGCGCTCGGCGAACGGGCCCTTCGGGTTGCTGCGCATGAACAGGTAGTCGGCCCAGGCGGGGTCATCGAGCGCATCGGGATGCGGCGGGCGCGCGATGTGCGCCTCGCCGCCGTAATGGAACTCGGCCTCGTTGCGGGGCCCGCACCACGGACACGGGATCAGCAGCATGCCGTGCGCCCCGTCAGTGCGCCACGGCGGCGGCGCCGTGCTCGTCGATCAGCGCGCCGCTCATGAAGCGATCGAGCGCAAAGGGCCGCGCCAGCGGGTGCGGCTCGTCATGCGCGATCGTATGCGCAAAGACATGGCCGGCGCCGGGGGTCGCCTTGAACCCGCCGGTGCCCCAGCCGCCGTTCAGATAGAGACCCTCGACGGGCACTTTGCCGATGATCGGCGAGGCGTCGGGCGAGACATCGACAATGCCGGCCCAGCTGCGCAGCATCTTGAGCCGCGAGAAGGAGGGGAACAGTTCGAGGAGCGCCGCCATCTGTCCCTCGATGATCGGAAACGAGCCGCGCTGGGCGTAGGAATTAAAGGCATCGATGCCGGCGCCGATGACGAGCTCGCCCTTGTCGCTCTGGCTGACATAGACATGCACGGCGTTCGACATGACGACGCAGTCGAGCACCGGCTTGACCGGCTCTGAGACGAGCGCCTGTAGCGGGTGGCTCTGCAAGGGCAGCCGCACCCCGGCCATTGCGGCCAATACCGAATTATGCCCCGCCGCGACAATCGCGATCTTCTCCGCAGCGATGTCGCCGCGGCTGGTTTCGACTCCAGTGACGTGGCCGTTCACGATGCGGATCGCCGTCACCTCGCAATTCTCGATGATGTCGACGCCCTGCGCATCGGCGGCACGCGCATAACCCCAGGCGACCGCGTCGTGGCGCGCCACGCCGCCGCGCCGCTGCAATGTCGCGCCAAGCACGGGGTAGCGCGCCTCGGAGGAGACATCGAGGATCGGGCAGAAGCGCTCGACCGCCGCCGCATCGAGCCATTCCGCGTCGATGCCGTTGAGCCGGTTGGCGTTGGCCCGCCGCTTCCCCTCGCGCACATCGCCTTCGGTATGCGCCAGGTTCAAGACGCCGCGCTGCGACAGCATCACATTGAAGTTCAGCTCGGCCGACAGCCCCTCCCATAATTTGAGCGAGTGCTCGTAAATCCGGGCGCTCTCGTCCCACAGATAGTTGGAGCGGATGATCGTCGTGTTGCGCCCGGTATTGCCGAGCCCGATCGCGCCTTTTTCAAGCACCGCGACATCGCCGATGCCGTGCTCCTTCGCGAGGTAATAGGCGGTGGCAAGCCCGTGCCCGCCGCCGCCGATTATGACGACGCTATAGCGTGATCGCGGCGCCGCTTTGCGCCATAGCGGTGTCCAGCCCCGATGCTGCCCCAGCGCATGACGCGCCAGCGCGGCCCATGAATAGCGCTGCATCGGGAAACGCTAACGCGGGGCGGCTTTGTCGCCAAGTTTCGTTGCCGCACGGTTCTGTGCGGGCGTGGCCGCTACCGACGTCCCGCAGCCTGACGTTACCGAATTTTTTGTCGTCCACCCTTGAAGGAGCGTCGGGTTAGAACAAAATAAGAACATGTGTGGGAGCTCACTGGAGGTAGCAAGACGGAAGATCGAAGGCGCAGACATGCTTCCTGCTGTTCCGCCGCTGATATTTCGCTGTTATGCCGCTGTTTTGGGTGCACACAAAAATGTGTGTCTTCAATGAGTTAAACGAGTTTAGGCCGATTTCTGCCGGAACAGCACCTCGAGGTCAGCCGATCGTCGCGCGCCACGCCATCATGCCGCCACGCAACACCGCGACATGGCGCGTCCCGTCCGCAACGAGCACGGCGGCGGCTTGCGCGGAGCGCTTGTCCGTCAGGCAAACCATGACAAGCGGCCGGCCCTCCGCGGCGAGCGCGTTCGCATGCGCCGGTAATTCGCCGAGCGGGATGTTGCGTGCACCGGCGATATGGCCGAGCGAGCCGGCGAACTCGTCCGGGCCGCGCACATCGACAATAACGGGCGCACCTTCTCCGGCCAGCCAGCGGCGCAGCTCGGCGGCTTCGACCCAAACCGGCGCTGTCGACGGACGGGAAAACAACCGGGCGAGGCGGGCCAGTATCGCCATCTCAACTCAGGTCGATCGCGTATTTCTTCAGCAGATCGAGCGGCACGATCTCCAACGTCGCCTCATGCGTGCCCATAAGCTTCACCTTGGGCGCCTTGCCGGCGTCAAAGGCCTCCTTCCAGCGCGCGGCGCACAGGCACCAGCAATCCCCGGGCTTCAGACCCGAGAAGCCGACCTGCGGCACCGGGGTCGAGAGATCGTTGCCGGCCGCCTTCGAGAAGACGAGGAAGTCGGCATCGACATGCGCGCACACCGTGTGCACGCCAAAATCCTCGGGGCCCGTCTCGCAGCTGCCGGTGCGATAAAAACCGGTCAGCGGGTTCGAGCAGCATTCGGCGAGCGGCTCTCCCAACACGTTGCGCGGCCTGGGGCGTGGCCGGCCGCCCCGGCCGGGATCGGAACCGGAAGCATCGGGCATCAGCTCCTCCGTCGGTTGTTCCTCCTAGGCCGGACGGCGATTGGCGCGGGCGGCGAACCGCGCCTCGACCGCGTCCCAGATCGGCGCCGCGAGATCGATGCCGTCGAGCCGGGCGATCTCCTGGATGCCGGTCGGCGAGGTCACGTTAATCTCGGTCATGTAGTCGCCGATGACGTCGATCCCGACAAACACCAGCCCCTGCTCTCTGAGGCTCGGCCCGATCGCGGCGCAGATCTCGCGTTCGCGCGCGGTCAGCTCGGTTTTGACGGCCCGGCCGCCGACATGCAGATTGGCGCGCGCCTCGCCCTCCGGCGGCACCCGCAATACCGCGCCCTTCGGCTCGCCCTCGACCAGGATGATGCGCTTATCACCCTGGCGCACCTCGGGCAAATAGCGCTGCACCATGACCGGCTCGCGATGCACCAGCGCGTACATTTCGAGGAGCGAATTGAGGTTGTCGTCGCCCGGCCGGAGATGAAACACGCCGGCGCCGCCATTGCCGAACAGCGGCTTCAGCACGATCTCG
>Ga0209155_1000802_pt1 | contig 15057 bp, 16 predicted proteins | sample GraSoiAngelo_122_FD_185879 | JGI IMG/M metagenome (GOLD analysis project Ga0209155, IMG submission 185879) | Grasslands soil microbial communities from the Angelo Coastal Reserve, California, USA - 14_0927_02_20cm (SPAdes) (version 2) | ecosystem: Environmental > Terrestrial > Soil > Grasslands ... | reverse complement strand
GAGATAGATCCGGCCACCCTCAGTCCAGATCCGCAGGTCGCCGAACTCCGTCGCGCTTTGCCGTGGCACGGCGTCAGCCCCCTTACCGGTGTGCGCCTCGGCCGCATTCGGATTTGCGCCGGCGGCGGACAGGGCGCCAAGCCCCAGCAGCAAGGCAATTCGGCTCGGCAGGCGCAGCCAACCGTCAAGAGAGAACAGCAAAGACATCGACGCCTCCCCGTCAGCGTCAGGCCACGGCACTGGAGCTTTGTTAGACTCCAATCGCGGCAGGTGGCGCGATCTTAATACAACGCGCAATGGTAGAACAAGCTCGGTCCAGCACGCTCGCCCGGCTCAACGGCTTCTCGCCGCCCCGATATCCCCTTATAGTGCCTTTGTTAATCACGAATCCGCCGGGGAAGCGCGAAACCAATGGCCGCGACCCGCCGTCTCGCCGCGATCCTAGCCGCCGACGTGGTCGGCTATTCGCGCCTGATGCGGGCCGACGAGGAGGGGACGCACGAGCGCTTCAAGATACATCGAAGCGAGCTGGTTTTTCCGAAAGTCCGAGAACATCACGGCCGAATCGTCAAGTACACAGGCGACGGAATGCTGGCCGAGTTCCCGAGCATCGTCGAAGCGGTGCTTTGCGCGGTCGAGGTCCAATGCGGCATGAGCCGCCGTAATCAAGGCATCTCCGACGATGAACGCATCAGTCTCCGCATCGGCGTCAACCTCGGAGACGTCATCGCCGAGCCCGAAGACATTTACGGCGATGGGGTCAATGTGGCCGCACGGCTGGAAGCGCTGGCCGAACCCAACGGCATCTGCATCTCGCAGACCGTGTATGAACAAATCCGAGACAAGCTGAGTTTTCCGTTCGAGGATATCGGGCAGCAGCTTGTAAAAAACATTTCCCGGCCGCTGCACGTGTTTGCCCTGCGAGCCGAGGTGATAGCGGCGCTGCCGCTCATCGAGGACTCGCCGCTGATTCCGGCGCTGTCACCGCTTGGCGCGCCGCGCCTGTCCATCTGCGTCCTGCCGTTTGCGAATTTGACCGGCGATGGCGACCAGCACTATCTCACCGATGCGATTACCGACGATGTGACGACGGACCTGTCGCGCATCCCCGACCTCGTCGTGATCTCGCGCAACACGGCTTTCACCTATCGGGATAAGCCGATCGACAGCCGCCAGATCGGCCGCGAACTGCGCGTCCGCTATCTGCTGCAAGGAAGCGTCCGACGCTCAGGGAACCGGGTCCGCGTCAATACGCAGTTGATCGACACCGAGTCGGATACTCATGTTTGGGCCGATCGTTTCGATCACGCCACCGAAGATCTGCTCGCCCTGCAAGACGACGTTACCGGCCAGATAGCCATCGCGCTTGACCGCGAACTCGTGCGAGTCGAGGCATCGCGTTCATCGGATCATCCCGACGCCGTGGATTACGTCCTTCGCGGACGCGCGGCGCTCGACAAAGGATCGAGCCGCGAGAATATCTCCGAAGCAATACAACTCTTCGAGCAAGCACTGGTGCTCGACCCCCGATCGATCGATGCGCGCATCTTTCTGGCGCACGCGCTGGCGTGCCGCGTGCTCGAACAGATGACCGACACGGTGCAGGCCGACATCGATCGGACGGAACGATTGATCGAGGAGGTGCGTCATTCGCCCCGGCGCCGATCGCTGGCGCATTTCTGGAGGGGGCAGTTGCTACGAGCGCAGAACCGTTACGACGCCGCCATTCCCGAATTCAAAATGGCCATCGAGCTCGACAGGAATTCGGTATTGGCGCTAGCAAGTCTGGGGGTCTGCAAGTTCTATACGGGCCAGTTGGAGGAGGTTATCCCGGCGCAGGAGCAGGCGATCCGCTTGAGCCCACGCGATCCGTATATCGCGAACTGGTTTTGGCGGATCGGCATGGTTCATTTGCTGCAATCTCGGCTCGATGAGGCGATCCTGTGGATCGAAAGAGCACGAAGCACCAATCCAAGACTTGCCGGCCCGCATGCTTGGCTGGCCTCGGCGTCTGCGCTTAAAGGGGACATGGAAAAAGCTGTCGCAGAGCTTGTCGAGGCGCGCCGGCTGAGCAGCGACGGGCGTTACTCCAGCCTTGCTCGGTTCAGAGCCGTGCAGCCCTATAGCAAGGCTCAAGCGCTGGCGGAGGAGACGTTTTTCGCCGGGCTGCGCAAGGCCGGCGTGCCGGATGAATGAGCGCGGCACCGCACTCTTCGGGGCAGCTTACGCTTCGCCCTTAAGAAAATGCGGAGCGCCGCGTAAGTCGCATCCGGCGCGATAGCGCCCGCGGCCGAACCGCCGGCCCCCCTCAGTCCCGATCTCGATCTGCTCGGGGGTGACCGCTGCGACGCCGATCTGAAGGTGGGGCAGCAGTCCATCGACGTCGGCGCCCCGCCTCGGGCAACCGACCCTTGATGACGAAAGAAATGTAGAACGCGTCAGCCGGGGTCAACGCAGATCGGCCAGGAGCGGCAGGACCTCGCGGGCAAAATTCTCGATCTGTTTCGGGCGCTCCTCGTAAGGGCCGACGAGATCGAGAACGAGATCGGCGGCCCACCGGGCTGGCGCGCCGGCGGCTGCATCAAGACCTCGGCAAAGCCGCCGAAATAGCGGCCGCCATAGCTGACCGGCTCGCCGCTCCACAACTGGCGCAACAGCGGGATCGCCGCCGTGAGGCGCGCGCCTCGCTCGCCCAAGGGTACGCCGCAAGCCTCGAATTCCTTTGGGAATTCGCCGCCGACGCCGACGCCAAAAATCAGCCGACCTTCGCTCAGATGATCCAAGGTCGCGGCCTGCTTCGCAATCGGCACGGGGTGCCGCAGCGGCACGAGATAGACATTGGTGCCGAGCTTCAAACGCCGGCTGACCACGGCCGCCTGCGCCAATTGCAGAAGCGGATCGAAAATCGCGACGGCGAAGGCGATATGGTCGCCGACCCAAAGCGAATCGTAGCCGCAATCATCGACAAGCCGGACCAGCGCCTGCATCTCGTCGATTGTGGGCTGCCAGGGCGCGGTTGCCGGCTGGGTGCGGCGGTGAATGGTCTGGATGCCGATGCTGAGCCGATCGTCGAGCGGCAGCGCCATGGCGCGGCTCCTTGCAGGTGACGGGGTGCGGTCCTATCCTCGCCGGCAGCTTGTAAAGCGCTACGCCGCGCGTCAATGCGGCCGCAGAGGAGGTCGAGATGGATACGATCGAAAGGACGGTTCGCAGCACCGTACAGAGCCTGCCGAGCCTGCCGTTGCGGCTGCACCACCATGCCTATGTCGTCAGGGACCACGAGGCCAACCGGCGCTTCCTCGAAGATTTGCTCGGCATCCCGCTGGTCGCGACCTGGTGCGAGAAATCGCACAACAGCGAAACCGGCGCGGAGATCGAGTTCTGCCACACCTTTTTCGGCTTGGCCGACGGCAGCGCCCTCGCCTTCTTCCAATTCGCCGACCCGAAGATGTACGAAAAGACGCAGGCGAAGGTGCCGGCCGAGATCGGCCGCTACGACCACATCGCGCTGAAGGTCGACGATCCGACCTACGACGCGCTAAAGGCGCGGCTCGATGCAGCCGGGGAAAAATTCCGCGAGACCAATCACGGCTACTGCAAGTCGATCTACACGAACTCGCCCGACGGTCTCATCGTCGAATTCACCTGCGACCCGCCGGATGTCGAAGAGATCGACGCCATTCGCCGCGCCGACGCGCATAGCGAGTTGCAGCGCTGGCTCGCGGGCGACCGCCGGGTCAACAACGAGCTGCGCCACCGCGGCTGATAACGAGTCGCCCTCTAGCGCGGCGCCATCCGGAGCGCACCGTCGAGCCGGATGACCGAGCCGTTGATCATGACGTTGCGGCAGAGGTCGAGCACGGTTTGCGCGTATTCGTCCGGGCGGCCGAGCCGCTGCGGAAACGGCACGCTGGCGGCGAGGCTGTCCTGCACATTCTGCGGCAGCCCGGCGAGCATCGGCGTCGCGAAAATGCCGGGCGCGATCGCGACAACCCGCACACCGTAGCGCGCCAATTCGCGCGCCGCCGGCAAGGTCAGGCCAACGATACCGCCCTTCGAGGCGGCGTAGGCCGCCTGCCCGATCTGGCCTTCGAAGGCCGCCACCGAGGCCGTCAGCACGATGAGGCCGCGCTCGCCATCGTCGAGCGGGTCGAGGTTGGTCATGTCAGCGGCGGCGAGGCGCAGCAGGTTGAAGCTGCCGATCAGATTGACCTCGACCGTGCGGCGGAATTCGTCGAGCGGCAACGGCCCGTCGCGCCCGACAATGCGGCCAGCGGTGCCGATGCCGGCGCAGGCAATGGCAAGCCGCGCCGGTCCGTGCCGCTCGCGCGCCGCCGCCACGGCCTGCTCGGTGTCGGCGGCATTTGTCACGTCGCAACGGACGGCAAAGCCGCCGACCTCCTTGGCGGTCGCGGCCGCGGCGGCCTCGTTGATGTCGAGCACCGCGACGCGGACGCCTGCTTGCACCAAGGCCTGCGCGGTGGCGCGGCCGAGCCCCGAGCCGCCGCCGCTGATCAGTGCCGCCTGACCCGAGATGTCCATGGTTTCCTCCCTCGTTCGGAGCTCAACGTACAGCCGGACGCGCAACCGGCACCGCGCGCCCGATACGCGCCAGCCTGGCCTCGCGATGCGCGACATAGATCGCCGCGCCGGCGATGATCGCGGCCCCGACCCAGGTCCAGCCGTCGCTGACCTCGCCGAACAACAGATAGCCGATCAGCGCTGCATAAGGCAGCCGCACGAATTCATAGGGCGCGCAGGCGCTCGCATCGGCCGCCAGATAGGCGCGCGCCACCGAGAGATGCGCCAAGGTGCCGATGACGCCGAGACCGACCAGCGCGCCGAGGCTCTTCAGATCGGGCCACTCCCAGACAAAAAGCGCCGGGATCAGCGACAGCGGCGTCAGATAGACCGAGAACAATGCGACGATCGTGTTCGGGCGCTCGGTGCGCACGAGGTATTTGACCGTGATGTTGTTCATCGCCGAACTGGCTGCCGAGAGCAGGATCAAGAGCAGCATCGCATCGAGCGACTCGCGTCCCGGGCGCATGATGACGAGGACGCCGACAAAACCGATCACGACAGCTATCCAACGGCGCAGCCGGACATCCTCGTGCAGGATCAATGCCGCGGCCATTGTCGCAAAGAGCGGCGCGGTGAAATTGACCGCGGTCGCCGTCGCCAGCGGCACAATCGTGATGCCGTAGAACCAGCTCAGCATCGAGATGAGACCGACCACGGCGCGCAACGTGTAGAAGCCGACCTTGGGCGTTGCGAGGATGCTTGGGCCGGCCCGAATGATGAACGGCAGCATCACAAACAGGCTGAACAGGCAGCGGAAGAACGTCACCTCGAACGGATGCAGCCGGTATGCCGCAAACCGGATCAGCACATTCATCATGACGGCGCAAAAGCCGCCGATCAGCATCCACACGGCCGCCCGCGTCGTCGGCGCGAGCCGCGACCAGAAACGGCGGAACAGGATCAGGGTGCGACGTAAAGGCAGCGCTCAGGCGACTTTGCACAGGTCGAGTTGCTGCCAGACTTGGGCAAGCGCCTCGACCAGATGGCCGATATCGGCGTCGCTGTGAAGCGGCGTCGGTGTCAGGCGCAACCGCTCGGTGCCGCGCGGCACGGTCGGGTAGTTGATCGGCTGGACGTAGATCTGGTGCTCGCGCAACAGCAGGTCAGACGCAAGCCGACAATGGGCGGCATCGCCGACCATGACCGGCACGATATGGCTCTGGTTTGCCTTGACCGGCAGCCCGGCCTCGGCAAGGCGCCGCTTGACGGTCGCGACCCGCTCCTGATGCGCTGCCCGCTCGGTTTGGCTCTCGCGCAGATGGCGCACGGCGGCACGCGCGCCGGCAGCCAATAGCGGCGGCATCGCGCTGGTGAAAATGAAACCGGGCGCGTGGCCACGCAAAAAATCGCACATCAGGGCGGAGCCGGCGACATAGCCGCCCATCACGCCGAACGCCTTGGCAAGCGTCCCCTGGATCACAGTCAGGCGGTGCGCGACGCCGTCCCGCTCGGCGATGCCGCCGCCGTGCGGGCCATAAAGACCGACGGCGTGCACCTCGTCGAGATAGGTCATCGCGCCGAAGCGCTCTGCGACGTCGCATAGCTCGGCGATCGGCGCGATGTCGCCGTCCATCGAATAGACAGACTCGAAGCAGACGAGCTTTGGCCGCGCGGCCGGCAGGCTCGCGAGCAGGCGGGCCAGATCATCGGGATCGTTATGGCGGAATATGAGCTTCTCGGCGCCGCTGTGGCGGATGCCGGCGATCATCGAGGCATGGTTCATCTGATCGGACAGGACGACCATGCCGGGCATGCTGGCGGCCAGCGTCGACAACGCCGCCTCATTCGCAACGAAGCCCGAAGTGAACACCAGCGCCGCCTCGGATCCGTGCAGCGCGGCAAGTTCGCGTTCGAGCAAAACATGCGCGTGGCTGGTGCCGGAGATGTTGCGGGTGCCCCCCGCCCCGGCGCCGGAGCCGCGAAGCTCCTCCGCCATCGCCGCCAGCACCAGGGGATGCTGACCCATTCCGAGATAGTCGTTCGAGCACCAGACGGTGACCTCGGCGCCGATCCGATGATCGTAAGCGCGCGGGAAGGAGCCGCAGCGCCGTTCGAGATCGGCGAAAACGCGGTAGCGCCCCTCGGCGTGGAGCGCGTCTATCCGCGCTTTGAAGAAATCGTCGAAATCCATTGTCAGGCCGCCGCCAAGGGAACCTGAACGATAACATATCGAGGGGCTATCGCCATCGGGCGGTGTGTCGCGCCGGGCCCCTCCGCCTCACTTCTTCGCGACGCAGACAAAGCTGGCGCGGGCCGGCAGCAGCAGCGGGCAATACTGCATGTACCAGTCGCTATCGACCGGCTGAGCCGCGGTATCGGCGGGGCATTCGCGCTGCGCCTCAGCCTGGACCTCGGCCGGGCTGCTGCGAAGGGTGTTATAGCAGATCCCGACCCGCTGCCCGGCGGGCTGGCCGGGCGCGGCCGTCTGCGGCAAGGTCGCATAGGGGCCGAGAGAGCCGCAGCCGCCCAGGGCCGCCGCCGCGATCAGCAGAAGGGCGGCGCGGAGGCTCATGCTGTCTCGGCCAACGCGCGTTCGAGGAAAAGGCCGGCGGCCATCAGGCGGGCATCGGCGCCGATCCGCGCGACGAGCTGCACCCCGGTCGGCAGACCGCTGTCGCCCCAGATAGCGGGGAGCGTCAGGCAGGGGGTGCCGAGCAGGGTCCACATGCGGTTGAAGACGGGGTCACCAGTATAGCCCAGCCCCGGCGGCGCCGCACCGGGCGCGGCCGGGACCAGCATCGCATCACACGGCCCGAAGAAGCCGTCGAGGCGGTCGCGGGCCGACGCGGTCTCGGCGAGCGCCGCGTCGTAAGCATCGGCGCCGACCGTCATGCCTTGATCGAGCAATTGCGCGAGGCGCGGCGACAGCTGAGCGCTGTGGTTCAGCCGTTCATCGGCGAGCGCCCGCACCAGCTCGAAGCCCATGACCGTCTCCTGCGCGGCACTGAGGGTCTGGTGTTCGGGGGGCACGACGATTTCGGCGATCCACGCGCCGGCCTTTTCAAGCGCGGTGCGCGCCCGGTCGAGGGCGGCGATCGTGCTCGGCTCGGCCTCGCCCCACATCGGCGTGCGGTAAAGGCCAAAGCGCGGCGACGCGGCCGGCATTTTCACATCGCGCAATGCCGGGCGGCCAGCGATGACACCGGTAAAATAGGCGATATCATCGACGGTGCGGGCCATCACGCCGATCGTATCAAGGCTGTCCGCCAAGGCCTTGACCCCCGCACGCTGGATCATGCCAAAGCTCGGCTTGTAGCCGATGCAGCCGCAATAGGCCGCCGGGCGGATCGTCGAGCCGGCGGTCTGGCTGCCGAAAGCGAGCGGGACCATGCCATCCGCGACCGCCGCCGCCGAGCCGCTCGACGAGCCGCCGGGGGTGTGCGCCGGGTTATGCGGATTGGCGGTTTTGCCGGCGGTGAAGCAGGCGAATTCGGTCGTGACGGTCTTGCCGAGCGCAACCGCGCCGGCGGCGCGGGCCAGCGCGACGCAGGCGGCATCGGCGGCCGGGCGGTGCCCCTCATAGATCGGCGAGCCGTAGCCGGTCGGCATATCGGCGGTGTCGATCAGGTCCTTGACCGCGATCGGGATGCCGTGCAGCGGGCCCCGCGGCGGCTCGGCATCGCGCTGGCGCGCCGCGGCGAGCGCCGCGTCGCGGTCGAGATAGTGCCAGGCGCCGACGACAGCCTCGCGCGCCGCGATGCGGTCGAGGCAGGCTGAGGCGAGCGCCTCAGCGGTGAGCCGCCCGGAAGCGATCTCCTGCGCGGCATCGCGAACGGAGAGGGAGAGCGGATCGGGCATGGGGGCGGTCTCCGGGGGCAACGGCGGGTCGGCGACAGATTAACCTCTTTACGACGGCGCGATCAGCCTCTGTTGTGATCACAACCGACGGTTTCCCAGGCCGATTCCGTCTGGCTGCATTTGCAGCGCCTTTTGCAGCCAGATTTCGCGCTGCGGTTGAACAACGGTTTGGAGCGGCATAACGAGAACCGGCTTGAGTTCTTTTTTCGAGGCCATCGAAACACAGGATTGTGGCGTGAGTATGTTCATGTTTTACCCCCTCGCCGGGTACGGGAAGCGCTTGCCCGCGAAGAGGGGCCTCGGCAGTGTGCCGCGCATGACGCAACCGCCCGACGATGGCCACGAACCGGACAGCCGCAGGCCGGCATTGATCGGCCTCGTGCTCGTGCTGGCGCTCGTCGTCGCGGCTTATTTCCTCGTCAACGCTCTGCGCAAGAATGCCAACCTCGAGGACTGCCTGATGTCCGGCCGCCATAACTGCGCGCCGATCGAAGCGCCTTCCAGCCGATAGCGAGCGAATATCGTGCAAGTGTAGGGACCCGGTCTCGCGAGATCGAAGCAAGTGTCCTTTAGGACGTCTGCCCCGTCATCCCCGGGGCTCGACCCGGGGATCCACGGGTTTCTTTTCGTGGATGGCCGGGTCAAGCCCGGCCATGACGATTGGGCGTAGTTTCCGAAAGATTGGGTCGGCGCGGGGCGCCCCGGAATGACGACTGAATCGAGGAGGCAAAGATGATCGAGATACCGGCGCGGCGGGGGAAAGCGCTGCATCTGCGGCGCGGGCAGAAGGCGCGGGTCGTCAACACCAAGGGGCAGCAGGTCGTCGACACCTGGGCATTCAACGCGGCGGACCTCAGCGAATTCATGTCGATGGAGCACAGCCGCGTTGCGATGGGCCGGATCATCCCGGCTATCAGCGACGCGCTTGTGACGAACCGGCGGCGGCCGATCCTGACGCTCGTCGAGGACAATTCGGGCGGGATCCATGACACGCTGTTTGCCGCTTGCGACCGCTGGCGCTACGAGCTGCTCGGGTCCGAGGGGTATCACGACAATTGCACCGACAATCTCGCCGCCGCGATGCGGGAACTCGGGCTTGCGGCAGCCGAAACGCCGGCGCCGCTCAATTTGTTCATGAACATCCCGGTGCTCGATGGCAACCGGGTCGAGGCGCGGCCGCCGGTCAGCACGCCCGGAAGCCATGTGACGTTGCGCGCCGAGATGGATTGCATTATCGCGTTCTCGGCCTGCCCGCAGGACATGATCCCGATCAACGGGCTCGCGATGCGCCCGACCGAGGCGCATGTCGAGATTTTGGATTGAGCCGCGGCGCGGCTATTCCGGGCGGAAGCGCTTGCCGGTGCCGATCAGCCGCTGCTGCTGCAGATAAACCGATTTCGTGCGGTCGGCGACGGCATAGCCGATGACCCGCGCATCGCGGCCCTGGCGCTTCAGGATCGCGAGCGCAGAATCGGCGTCGTGCTCGGCGAGGATCACGCAAAAACCGATCCCCATATTGTAGACCTCGTACATCTCGGCGCGCTCGACGCCGGCATGTTCTTCGATGAGGTCGAAAATCGGCGGCGGCGCGGGCAGATCGTCGACGATGAAGCCGATCTCGGCGGCGACGCGCGGCAGGTTCAGAAAGCCGTCACCGGTGATGTGAATCAGCGCCTTCACCGACGCAATCTTGTCGAGGATTTCGAGGATCTCCGGCACGTAGATGTAGGTCGGGCGCAGCAATTCCTCGCCGAGCGGATGGCCGAGCTCGGCGAAGACGTGATCGACGGAGACGCGGGCGCGCTCGAAGAAGGCGCGGCGCGCCAAGGTGAAGCCGTTGCTGTGAATGCCGTTGCTGGCAATGCCGATAACGCGGTCGCCGGGCACAATGTCGCGGCCGACCAAGATGCGGTCGAGCGCCACCGTGCCGATTGCGGTGCCGACCAGGTCGAACCCCTTCACCATGTCCGGCAGTTGCGAGATCTCGCCGCCCGAGATCGACACGCCGGCCTGGCGGGCGCCCTCGGCGAGGCCGATCGCGATGCCGTCGAGCACTGCGGCGTCAGCGCGGTCGATCGCGATGTAATCGACCATCGAGACCGGCTTGGCACCGACGCAGAGGAGGTCGTTGACGTTCATCGCGACGCAGTCGATGCCGACCGTGTCGTACTTCCCCGTCATCTGCGCGACGATAGCTTTCGAGCCGACGCCGTCGGTGCACAACGCGAGCCCGGTGCCGCCGATATCGACGACATTCGCGAAGTAGCCGATCGGTAATTGCACGGCGCCAAACCCGGTCTTGGGCCAGGTCGCCGTGACGCGGGCGATGATGTTGCGCAAGCCTGCATCGGCCTCGGCGATATCGACACCGGAGGCCTTGTACCCGTCAGGGACTCTGTTCGATCGCGTCACGCCCGCTGCCCGGATCAGGTAAAGCCGGGGTTGTACCCCGGCGACGCTTTCATATCACCACGCCGGCCGGCGCGGTGAACTCCGCATCGGTGACATTGCCCGTGTTAACGACCCCAGCCGGCTCGATCAGCAGAATCTCCGCTTCTTGGTCGGCGCAGGTGCGATGTTCGAGGCCGCGCGGCACCACGACGCACTCGCCCGGGCCGAGATCGACGGTGCGGTCGCGGAATTCGACGCGAAACCGGCCTTTCCAGACCATGAAGAACTCGTCCTCAGCGTCATGATGGTGCCACGGGAACTCGCCCTGCACCTTGACGATCTTCACCTCCTGGCCGTTGGCGGCGGCGATGATCTTTGGCCGCCAATGCTCGGAGAACAGACCGAACTTCTCGTCGAGATTGATCTTGGCGGTCATCGGCGGGGTCTCGCAACGGCCGGCTTGCCATAGCGCGCCTTGAGCTCCGCGGCCATCTGAGTTTCCGGCAGAAGACGGGTACCACCGAGCCACACCTCGTCGACCGCGCCATCCGCCCCGCGGCTGCGCCGCACCGGCTCGCCGTGATTGCCGAGGCCCGGGGCGAGTGCGATCTGGCCGGCATCGGCTCCGGTGACCTCGACCTCGCTGGCATCGGTCAGCGGGTTGGGCAATGCTGGGGTCAGGATCAGCACGCGGTCGCCGACCGGCACGAGATCGAGGGCGTTCCAGACGTTCCACCAGCGGCCGCTCCAGTTGCGCAGGCGCTTCTCAGGGGCGCCGCGGCGGGCGAAGGCCGAGATGATGTGCAGAGCGCCGTCAGACCATTGCTCGGCGAGTCGCTCGACGGTGTTGGTGACGATCGACACCGCCAGCCCGTGCTGCGGCACGACCACCGTCCGGCTGATGAAGCCCTGGAACGCGCCGCCATGACCGAACCATTCGAGATCGCCGGTCTTGCTGCACATGATGCCGAGGCCGTAATGGCGCTCGACGCTGGAATAGGCATCGCGCCACTGCCGCCGGATCATCTCGCGCCGGCTGGCGACCGACAGCATGCTCTGCTTCGCTTCCGGGTCGAGCTGACTGAAAAAGCGCGCCAAATCCGCCGCCGTGCTGACAAAGCCGGTGGCCGCCGCCAGCGCATGCGTCGGGTTGTCGCCGGGAATGACAAGCCGCCGCCCGAGCGGCAATTTCGCGCCGTGGCCGCGCGCCATCGGCGCGTCCGCCGCAATCGGCATGTCCGGCTCGGTCTCCTTCAGCCCGGCGGCGGCGACGACCTCGCGGCGTATCCAGTCGCGGTAGGATTCGCCGGTGATCGCCTCAATGATGAGGCCCGCGAGGCCGAAGCCGTGGTTGGAGTATTTGAAGCGGCTGTTCGGCGGCAGCGTCGGAGCCTCGGCGAGCGCCGCGCGCAGCTCGTCCTCGCTGAGGAACGGGCGGCGGTCCTGCCATTGGCCGGCATCGGTGCCGTCGCGGATCAGCCCGGCGCTATGCGACAGCAATTGCGCGAGCGTCACCTCGGCGACGGTCGGATGCAGGCCGTCAACAAACCGCCCTGCCGGATCGTCGAGCTCGAGCCGGCCCGCTTCGCGCAATTTCATGATCGCGGCGGCGGTGAAGCTCTTCGAATGCGAAGCGACGCGAAAGCGGTGCAGCGCGGTCAATGCCGTGCCGGTGCCGAGATCGGCGACGCCAAACGCCTGTTCCAGGACCATGTCGCCCTTGGCGGCGATCGCGACGACGCAACCGGGCGTCTCGGTCTGGCGCATCTGAAATTCGATCCATCGCGGGATGTAGTCGAGCGCGGCCGGCAGCCACTTTTGCATCGCACCGCCTTTTGAGCTCACGGGAGGAGCTGCGCCCGCGTCACGTCGAGCGGATCATCGAGCAACGGCTCGACGCGTTGGAGGAAATGCACGGTGTGCGGCATCCCGCCATGGGCTCCGAACGCCGCCTCGTCGACCCAGCGCGAGTGGATGTAGAACAGCCGAGGATTGTGGGTCGAACGAAAAGCCCCGATCGAGACGCAGCCGGGCTCGGCGGCGGTCGCGCCGACCACCTCGCGCAGCGCGGCGGCGACAGCTTCCGCTTCGCCTTGACGGGCGTGGAAGCGGGCGAAGATGAACAGCTCCATTCAGTTCTCTCCGCCCCGCGGCTGCGGCTGCTATGCCCGGACGGGTTTGCGGGCGAGAAAATCCTTGAACCCCTCTCGCGGATGGCCGGCGGAGAGATAGGTCGCGCGGGCCTCGTCCTCGAGGTCGTAGCGGCCCTGCCAATCCAATCCCATTCCTTCGTGCAGGAGACGCTTGATGCCCCGCACCATGCGCGAATCGTTCTTGGCGATCATTTGCGCCATCTCGACCGCCGCCTCGCGCAGTTTGGCGGCGGGGACGATCTGGTTCAGGAGGCCGATGCGCTCGGCCTCCTCGGCCGCGACGACCCGGCCGGTGTAGAGCAATTCCTTTGCCTTGGGGATGCCGACCAGCGCCGGCAGCGACCAGGTCGAGTTGACCCGCCCGTAGCTCGCCGCGAGAAAGCGGAACTGCGTCTTCTCGCAGCCGATGCGCAGATCGAGCGAGGAGGAGAGGAGCGCCGCGCCGCCATAGGCGAGGCCGTTAATCGCGCCAATCAGCGGCTTCGAATAGCTGGCGATATGCCAGCTGATGTGGCCGCGCGTGTCGCTGCGCTCGGCCAGTTCCTCGCTGCTGAGGCCGGCCATCTCGTGAATGTCTGCGCCGGCCGAGAAGGCGCGGTCGCCGGCTCCGGTCAGGATCACGGCCTTGATCGCCTCATCGGCCTCGTATTCGGTCAGCGCCTCATCGAGCTCGCTCATCAGCGGGAAGGAGAGCGCGTTCAACTTTTCCGGGCGGTTCAACGTGATCAGCGCGCAACCGTCGAGGCGCTCGGTCAGAATGAAATCGTAAGCCATCTTGCTCTCCTTCCCTCGCGCTCGCGCCGGGCGCAATATCGTAACCGAACCGGGTGGCTTGTCACCCCCGGGCGGGTTCGGCACTCGGGAGAAGCGCAATGGGCGGATGCCTCGACGGCGTGCGGGTCTTGGAATTGGCGCGGTATCAGGCCGGACCGCGCGGCGGCATGATCCTCTCCGATCTCGGCGCCGAGGTCATTAAAATCGAGAAAATCGGCGGCGAAGAGACCCGCCGCTCCGAGCCCGTGGTGCGCGGCCAGAGCATCTATTTCGCGGTCTACAACCGCGGCAAGAAGAGCCTCTGCCTCGACATGCGCACCGAGCGCGGCAAGGAGATCTTTGCCGCGCTGGTGCCGACCGCGGACATTGTGCTGCAGAATTTCCGCCCCGGAATCATGGACAAGATGGGGTTCGGTTACGAACGTTTGTGCCAGCTGAAGCCGGACATCATCTTGGTTTCGGTATCGGGGTTCGGCCAGTACGGCCCCTACCGCGACCAGCCGGCCTTCGATCCCTTGGGCCAGGCGATGAGCGGACTGATGTCGCTGACCGGGGCGCCGGTCGGCCGGCCGTTGGGCGCCGCGACCTCGCTTGTCGACCGCTACACCTCGTTGCACGCGACGATCGGCACACTCGCGGCATTGCGCCACCGCGACCGCACCGGCGAGGGACAGGTGGTCGATTGCTGTCTGTTGGATTCCGGCTTCACGATGGTCGAGATCCCGCTGTCCTATTATCTCGCGACCGGCAAGGAGGGTGGCGAGGCCGGGCGGCCGCCCTACAAGGCGAAGGATGGCTATGTCGTGATCTCCGCCTCGGGGCGCGAGATGGCAAGCCGCCTGATGCAGATCGCCACCGGTGACGCGAATGCACGCGCCGAGGGCTATACGAGCCGAGTCGGGCACGACGACCCGCGGAAGGTGGCGGTCGCGAAATGGTGCGAAGAGAACACCGTCGACCACATTGTCTCGACCTTGCTCGCCGCCGAGATCCCGGTCGCGCCGGTGAAGACGATCCCGCAGGCGGCAGAAGACCCGCATCTCTGGGAACGCGAGATGCTGGTCAAGATGCCGGATGCGCTCGCGGGCGAACTGCACGTGCCGGGCGCAACAATCAAGATGTCGAAGACGCCGGGCCGAGTCGGGCCGGTACCCACGCCGGGCCAGCATACCGACGAGATCTTGTCGTCGCTGCTCGGCTACGGGCGCGCCACGCTCGACGAATTGCGCCGCGAGAAGGTCATCGCCTAGGCGCTGCGGCGCCGCCGAAGCGGCGCCGCAGACCGATGCACTGGGTCAACGCGACCCGTTGAAGTTGTGCTCACTGGGGTCTGAGCGCTCCTGCTCAAATCGACGTT
>Ga0209155_1000800_pt1 | contig 15095 bp, 16 predicted proteins | sample GraSoiAngelo_122_FD_185879 | JGI IMG/M metagenome (GOLD analysis project Ga0209155, IMG submission 185879) | Grasslands soil microbial communities from the Angelo Coastal Reserve, California, USA - 14_0927_02_20cm (SPAdes) (version 2) | ecosystem: Environmental > Terrestrial > Soil > Grasslands ... | reverse complement strand
TGGAACACGAATATCGCTGTCGCTAACAACGAGAATGTCATATTTCGCCTCGCGTGCCATTTGCGCGAGGTTGCTGACCTTGATGTTCGCTCCCAATTTTTGCTCACAGACCATCATCCGAATCGCGTGCTGAGGAAATTCCTGGTTTAGCCTCTTCACTAACTCCAGTGCCGGATCGTCAGCCTCACTCACTCCAAAAATTATTTCGTATTCCGGATAATCCTGAACACAATGGCTCCGGAAGCTGTCATACATCTCGGGATCGGTACCCTTGAGAGGTTTGAAAATAGAAATGCCGGGCAGAGTAGGTGTTGGGTAGACTCTATTGCCTGCCGTCTTCTGTTCTCTCAAAAACGCGGCCGCGCTCCACATGCACAGGACGTAATAGAAAATGCTGGCGATTGCAGCCAGCACGAAAACAATTTTCAGGAATTCGAATATGTGATGAATCATGAGACGGTCCGCAGCAAGCCGTCCAGATTTCCTTCGTGTACCTTCGTGCCCTTAGTGGGCAAAGGAACGTCAAGAACCACAAAGGACACTAAGGTGCACGAAGAGAAGATTATTCGTAGCGGAGCGATTCAATCGGATCCAGATTCGCCGCTTTCCACGCCGGGTAAATCCCAAATACCAGCCCCTCGAAAGCTGCCGCACAGAAACCGAAGCTCGTCCAGAACACTGACATGCGTGCTGGTAGCGAACTCCAGATCACGGGAATGATCCAGGTGATAATTGCGCCAAAAAGCACGCCCAGCACCCCTCCCGCGGCTGTAAGGGTAATCGCCTCGAGAGTGAATTGCAGCAGGATGTCGCGCTTGCGCGCGCCAATCGCCTTTCGCACACCGATTTCACGTGTCCGCTCGGTCACTGCCACAAGCATAATATTCATCACGCCAACGCCGCCGACGATCAAGCCGACGCTAGATACCGCAAACATGAAGATAAACACCGCCCCGGTCACCTGGTTCCACACATCGGAAAGAGAATCCTGGGTGAACACGGCGAAATTATCAGGCTTGTCCGGCGGCACCTTACGCCGACGGCGCAGCAATTCGCGCATCTCGTCGATGGTTTTGGGCATGTCGTCATGCGAGGTGGCCTTCACTATAATCCAAAATTGTTTTAGCTCCGGATGTAACTTGCGAAACGTGCCCATGGGGAAATAGACGGTATTGTCGCTCGGGTTCTTGCCTCCCGCAAAGACGCTCTTCAGCTTTTCCAGCACACCAATAACAGTGAATGCCTCGCCTTCGATATTGATCTCTTTGCCTTCCGGCAATTGATTTGGAAAAAGCTCCTCCGCAGTATCGGAACCAAGCACGATCACGGGTGCGCGGCGCTGCTCGTCGAGTTCGCTGAACCAGCGCCCTGAGGTGGTTGCAAGATCATAGACGCTCGTGAACGATGCGGTAATTCCTTCAAGAGCTGTGTTCTTTGCTTTGCGACCGCCGTACTTCACGACATAAGTGCCGGTACCCAGCTCAGGCTGCGCAAAAACCACCGCCGCGGTGACCGCCTTCACGTGCGGCAAATCGCGCATAGCCGTGGCGTCCTCGAACGTCAACTCCTTACGGGTGCGCATCGCTTCCGTAGGCCGGCCAAAAGTAAAGGGCTGCATGTGGAAAGCAAAAATCATGTTGGAACCAATGCTGCTGATCACTTGTCGCACGTTGTCATTCAAGCCGCGCACCACCGACGAGATGCCAATCACGACTGCAACCCCAATTACAATTCCCAGCACAGTGAGCGCCGACCGCAGTTTGTTACTACGAATAGTATCCAGCGCCATCTGGACGATCTCGCCGTAATCGCGTCTGCGCATCATTAAAACCAGCCATCAGCTATCAGCCGTCAGCCTTCAGCAAGAGCACGCAGTTCACAGCTTTAAGCTGAGCGCTGAAAGCTGAGAGCTGACAGCTTTCTTCACAGCTCAAATCTCAGCGCTGCAATCGGATCCAGCCGCGCAGCGCGTTTCGCCGGATACACACCGAAGAAAACACCCACACTCGCGGAAACCAGCAGCCCCGCCGCTACCGCCCATAGCTTAATAACGGAGGGCATGCCGATAATCGCGGTCACTCCTTTCGCCACGATAATCCCAAACATCACCCCGAGCACGCCGCCTACGAGTGCCATGGTTCCTGACTCAATCAGGAACTGCAGTAACACGTCATCTCGTCGCGCCCCCACTGCCTTGCGAATACCGATTTCGCGTGTGCGCTCTGTCACCGAGACAAGCATAATATTCATGATGACGATGCCGCCGACTACCAGCGAAATTGCGGCAATGGCAATCATGGCGATGAAAAACGTCCCGCTCAGATTCGACCAGATGCTGAGAAAGCTGGCGTTGGTTTCAGCGGTGAAACTGTCCGGCTGTCCCGGCAGATCGTGCCGGCGAGCGCGCAAGATGGCGCGGGCTTCATCAATTGCCGCATCCAGTTGGCTGCCTACTCCGTTGGCCTTTCCCGAAATCCGGATGCTGGAATGCTCCCCGAATTGCTTAAGATACGTGCTGATCGGGATGGCGACAAAATTGTCGCGGCTTTGCCCCAGCGTCTTGCCCTGCTTCTTTGCCACCCCAATCACACGGTACAACTCCCCTTCGACTCGGATCTCCTTGTCCAAGGGATCCACGCCAGGAAACAGCGTGTCGACGATATCGGTGCCGATCACGGCTACGTTAGAACGATTGTTCACGTCGTTTTCATTCAGCCAGCGGCCGGCCGATAGATCAATGTTGAGGATGGCGCCGTGCGAAGGAGTGAGACCACGCACCCACGAATCACTAATCGACTGTTCACCGTACTTCACGTGCCCATTAGGGTTGAAGGTCGCAGCCCCGATCAGCACGCAGTGCGTGCAAGCTTCGGCGACTGCATGGTAATCCTCCATGGTGAGGTCCTTGCGTTTTTGGCCTTCCAGGAGCTGATCAATATTCGTGATGACCGGACTGATTTTGCTGATGATGAAAACGTCGGCGCCGAGATTGAAAATCTTCTCGGCTACGTAGCCATTGATTCCGTTGACAAACGTTACAACGGCAATTACCGCCGCAACTCCAATCACCACCCCGAGTAGAGTCAGTGCAGAGCGCAGCTTGTTGGCCCACAGTGACTGCAGCGCAATGCGGATGGCTTCGAGGAAGTTCATGGACGTCGGGCGTTGGACCTCGGACCTCGGACGTAAGACCTCAGACCTTAGCTTGACCTTGGAACAGATCGCCAATCGCCAAACATCAGTCTAACAGCAGGTTCCCAGACCGAAGTCCGAGGTCCGATTTCTGAAGTCCGGGGTCTGCAGTCCGAGGTCTGAAGTCTGAGGTCCGAGGTCCGGTTCTCAGCATCGAATATAATGAAGTGTTGGCAGCTGGACCGGACGGTCGCTCTCGCTGCGTCCAGCGGCGAGGGAGGAAAGTCCGAACTCCGCAGAGCAGTGTGCCGGATAACGTCCGGGAGGGTGGATTCAAGTCCACTCGACGGAAAGTGCCACAGAAAACATACCGCCTAAAGCCTGCTTTCGAGCGGGTGCCAGGTAAGGGTGAAAAGGTGCGGTAAGAGCGCACCGCCGCCGCAGTAATGTGGCGGGCAGGGCAAACCCCACACGGAGCAAGACCAAATAGGGAGGGACCTCGGGTTCGCCCGAGGACGACTGGCTCGGCGCGTCACAACCTCCGGGTAGGTCGCTTGAGCCGCACAGCAATGCGCGGCCCAGAGGAATGACCGTCCTGCCGGAGCAATCCGGCAGACAGAATTCGGCTTATAAGTTCAGCTGCCACGTTTTCTCAGGTCCTTCGACTTCGCTCAGGATTTCGCCAGCGTGCTCCCGTCGCTTCGCTCCTCACGCCCGCTAAACGGCTCAACTTACAGGTCCGGCTGCCAAGCTTTTGCTCGCAAGGTCCTTCGACTTCGCTGAGGATTTCGCCAGCGTGCTCCCGTCAGCGCTGGGCCAGAATCGGGTGTGATCGCGGGTCGTCGCGGGAAGGCGTGCCCACTATTTGGACGTGCTGGCCGTTCGTATGAAGCATCGGGATCCAATGAGTTTTCTTTCCGTCTCGACTCCTGCTTTCTAAAATCGGGAAAGATGGGGCAGCCTCTCGGGGGTTGGCCCGGTCCGATGACCTTTTTTGTCGTGCTCGCATCATTGGTAATGGCACTGCACTCCTGTTCATTCTATGGGTGGTGTTCGGAGCCCTCTTGACCCATCGCCGACCGCTGTTGCGTTGGCTGCATCTTGCCTCGCTCGTCTGGGCCATCGCGGTGGAAATCCTGCCCTGGGCTTGCCCGCTAACCGCAATGGAAAACTGGCTGCAGGTCCACGCCGGGGGCGCCACTTATGAGGGTGGATTTCTCTTCCACTATTTGGACGTGCTGGTTTATCCCGATGTCCCGCCCGGCCTGCTGACCGCGTGCGGCGTCGCGGTTTGCCTATTCAATCTTGGAATCTACATTGCGCGTTACCGGCGTCGGCACGTTGCAGGCTGGTAAATCGGATACTTCCGCGAAAACGGGTGTAAGATAGTGCCCGAGAAAGCTGGCTTCATCCTACGTAGTGATTTGGCGGGCCCGGGAGCCAGTATTTTTGCCGCCAATTTTTTCCCATGAGCGGCTCCTGGCGCCTCCCTGAAGAGGGGGAGCTATGCATCACCGAACTGAATCTGGCCTATCGAGTCGTTCTCGCAAGTTTGTTTTGCTGCTGGTACTTCTCGCAGTTGTTTTTGGAGCGCCGGCGCTTGCGCAGAAGAACCGAACCGCTCCAGCGAGCCCACCCAAGTACGACCTGAAAACCGAGGCGAAGTTTAAAGGGACGGTGGCGGACCTGCAGCTGCCGCCAAAAGGAAGCGAGAAGGAAATTGCGCACCTCGTGCTGAAAAATGGCGCGGACGCGGTCGATGTTTACTTATGTCCCCAGGCCTTTCTGGCGGACATGGGATTTAGCTTCAGCAAGGGTGATGAAATCGCGCTCACCGGCTCGAAAGTCAAACAGGGCGAAGCTGATCTCATCCTTGCGCGCGAGGTGGTAAAGGGTAACGACACGCTGGTGCTCCGCGACGAGAAAGGAAGCCCCGTCTGGAGCTGGCGCCGATGAGCTCAGCAGCCTCATCTCCGATGTGCCAGGGAGTTCGGGAATGCAAGATTACCTACACAGCCACTGTTGCCCGCGCTGCCGCTGCATACGGGTCGTACTGCGCATCCGGGTAGAACGAACCGCGAAACAGCGCCGGTTGCATAGAGACCGCGCATCTCTGGACGTGCACCGCGTCAATGAACGTATGCGGAACTGAGGAATCGCCCCAATCCCCACCCCAAATCAACCGGTGATCGTGAGCAAGCTTTCCCAGGAAAGAGAAGTCTCCTTTCCACGAAGGCTCCCCCGCGACCGCTTTCACCAGATCACACGCCAGGCCGTAGTGATGCACGCCCACCACCCGCAGCTTTGAGGCTCCTTGATTGAAAAGTTCCTGTTGCCGTGCCTGGCTGCGATACGTTTCAAATACCATCAACTCGATTCCCAGGGCGCGGGCGTCTTGCAAAATGTTTGCTATTGCAGCGCGAGTGACCGGCTCGATCAGTTCCGGATCAGCCACACGTTTCGCACTGTTAAATCTGGCATCATTCTTAATGACATCTTCGTAGAAGCTGGGCATGTTGCCTCCTCGATTGCGACACACTGCACAATCGGTGTCGCGGCTATGCGTCAGTGGTGTTACTTACAGGAAGGCTCGCGCTGGGCGGTGCGGTTCGGCAGAAGGGGCCGCCGGAACCCAGGCACAGGCATCCTACCTGTAAGTCCCCGTATTCCCCCTCTGGATTTTCTGTCACTCTAAGGCGGTGTCAGGGGACATGTCAAGATGGGTTTCGGGAAAATGACCAAGCTGTTGTGCTGGATTCGCCTGCGTAATTGAGAGAGCCGCGGCACTCTCTGTGTTGCCAATGCTATACTCCTTAGCCGAACTTCCCCAAGGAGACTACCCATGAAATTTACGACCACATTGGTGGGCTTCTGTGTGCTCGCTCTTGTTTCACTTACCAATGCCCAGACCAAAATCTCGGGAACGGCGCAATGCGGCAAGCCGGATGCTCAGCAGAAAGTTGATGTTCCCGATCATCCTGGCCACGCGATCTCCATGAGCCAGGCCAAGTGCACTTGGAGCAAACCTATGGAAGTCGCGGGACTGAAGAGCAAGGAGGGTGTTACAACGGACATGAACGACATTCGTAGCGACACCGCGCATGGTCACGGGTATTACGTGGATACGATGGAGAATGGCGACAAAGCTTTCGTCAGCTTTCAAGGCACCGCGTCGATGAAGGACAATACATCGGAAGGAAAATGGAATTACACCGGAGGCACGGGAAAGCTGAAAGGCATTAAAGGACAAGGCACCTACAAAGGCAAAGGCGCTCAGGACGGCACCGTCACGTTCGATGTCGAGGGCGAATACACGCTTCCGAAGTAGCTGGTAAGATCAATAACAAGAAGAAGGTGGGCTACGGCTCACCTTCTCTCGCTTGACTTGTGGTCTAGCGGTGATTCATTCCCGTACCAGGAGATACTTATGTCAGCACCTAGCCGGCGCCCTGAAATCCGCCGGCGCCGCACTCGTAAAGAGAAGATTGCCATTCTACGCAAACGTTACGCGGCTGCCGCCACTGATGCCGACCGCAGTCGCCTCGCCGCAAAACTGCAGCGCCTGGGCCTGAATTCCCCCGGTCATCCGCTCCTGAAAAATATAGGGTGAAGAGATCTACGAGTTCACAGCGCGTGGAATCACGCCCACATCATCCCGCTCTGGCGAACTCGCCCGCGGATTTCCAGCGACATCCTCATATACTTTGAGCAGTTGCCGCGCCGAATCGTCCCACGAGAATTTCGTCGCCTGCTCATACCCGCGATGTTTGAGCTTTTCCCGCAGCGCCTGATCCACCAAAACGCGGTGCAAGGCGCGCATGATCTCAAAGACGTTCTCCGGGTTCACTAGCACCGCGGCATTGCCCACGACTTCTGGCAACGACGAGCTATTGGAGGTCACTACGGGCGTGCCATGTGCCATCGCTTCCAAAGGCGGCAGGCCGAAGCCCTCGTACAAGGAAGGAAATACGAATGTCTTCGCCGCGTCGTAGAAAATCCGCAAGACTTCAATTGGAACGAAACCCATGAAGCGGACATCATTCTGCACACCGCTACGAATCACGGTGCGCCGCAAGTCTGGGTGTTTCGAAAGTTCATCGCCAATAATGATCAGCTTCAGATCGGGAAATTTATCTTCCTTCTCCAGTTCCGTTTTGAGCGCTGAAAACGCCTCAATGATCCGCACTACGTTTTTGTGCGGGCTGATTCGCCCCGCATAAAGCAGAAACGGATAGGTCACCAGATACCGCTCTGCCAGCAACTGCCGGTCGGCATCAGTGGCGTGTCCGCGCAAAAACCGTTCGTCAATCGCATTGTAGATCACGTCAATGCGTCCGCCGGGTATGCCAAACAGCTTCTCGATCTCGCTTTTGGTGAACCGGGAAACTGCAAACACCCGTGCCGCTCCTTTGAGCACTCGTCGTGTGAGATGGAAGTGCAGTGAACGGCGAATGTCCGAGTGTTCGCGAGCTCGGTACATGTGCTCCAGCACATCGTGCACGGTCATGACATAGGGACACGGCAGGTTGCGAGGAATCCAAAATAAATTAGGAATATGCACTAAGTCGCAGTCAAGGCGTTTGAGCGTGGCCCGGCAATCCAAGTAACCTTTCACCGTGGAATCAAGATGCAGCAGCGGGACGGTATGGAAATTCGGCGGGAGCGCACCGATCTCAGTGACCTTCTGCGGCGAGCCGAGTAGAAAATATTTGTTCTCGTGATCCAGTCGTCCTAATGCCCGAACAATATTACGGGTGTAGGTGCCGACACCAAACTCGGTCATCCGGCGGATGTCGATAGCAATCTTCACGGAAAGATTTAACCACAGAGGGCACAGAGGAGCACAGAGGATTTGATTGTCTGCTCCCCCTGCGCTTTGCGGCTAGGCTCTTAACTCGGCTTGGGCTTTCGCCCTCCGCTCTGGGTACAGCGGGAAGGCTTCAGCGAGCTGCAGCACCTGTTTGCGGATTTTTCCCAGAACAGAGGTATCGGTCCGATGGTGCAGCACTTCAGAGATCCACCGACCCACTTGCCTCATCTCGGTTTCCTTCATGCCGCGCGTGGTCAGGGCGGGTGTGCCGATGCGAATGCCGCTCGGCTTCATCGGAGGATTCGTATCGAAAGGAATCGCATTCTTATTGACGGTAATTCCGGCTTCTCCGAGCGCCTTTTCGGCCTCGCTGCCCAGCATACCTTTCGAAAATACATCAACCAGCATCAGATGTGTGTCGGTGCCGCCGGAGATAATCCGGAAGCCCTCGCCGGCCAGGGTTTCGGCGAGAACTCTTGCGTTGGCCACAATCTGCCGGGCGTAATCGCTGAACTCCGGCTGCATCGCCTCAAGAAAGCAAACTGCTTTTGCCGCGATGATATGCACGAGCGGACCACCTTGCATCCCCGGAAAAACGACTTTGTCGATCGCAGCGGCAAATTCCTGCTTGCTGAGAATCATGCCTGCACGCGGCCCGCGCAAGGTCTTGTGCGTGGTCGATGTGACTATTTGGGCGTGGGGAACTGGTGAAGGATGCACTCCGCCGGCGACCAATCCGGCAAAATGCGCCATGTCGACCAGATAGAGAGCGCCAACTTTGTCCGCGATCTGTCGCATACGCGCAAAATCGATGATTCGTGGATAGGCGCTGCCCCCGCCAATAATCAGCTTGGGACGTTCCTTCTCGGCTAGTTTTTCCAGATCGTCGTAGTCGATGGTTTCAGTCTCTTTGGTTACGCCGTAGGGGACGATGCGGTAAGTCTTGCCGGAAAAATTTAGATGATGACCGTGCGTGAGGTGTCCGCCGTGCGCGAGGTTCAAGCCTAGTATTGTGTCCCCCGGTTGCAACACGGCCGCATAGGCTTCCATGTTGGCCTGCGATCCTGCGTGGGGTTGCACATTAGCGTGCTCGGCGCCAAAGAGTTTTTTTGCCCGCTCGCGTGCCAAATCTTCTACGACATCTGCAAACTCACAGCCCCCGTAATAGCGTTTACCCGGATATCCTTCGGCGTACTTATTCGTGAACACCGAGCCCATGGCTTCCAGCACTGCTTCGCTGACGAAGTTCTCCGAGGCGATCAGCTCCAAGCCCTCGTGTTGCCGCCGGACTTCGTTGTCGATCGCGTTCGCCACCTGCGGGTCCACTTCGAACAGTGGTGCAGACATTCTGTTCGCAGTCTTCATCTCATATTCTCCAAAACATAGCGATCATTCATTCTCGGGCAAACCTCGCTTATATACATCCGCATCGAGCAGTTCCATTTGTCTCTCAGGCGATTGCAGCGGAGTAAACCCGAACTGCGCATACAGCCCATGCGCATCCCGCGTCACCAAGCTCCAGCGGCGGAGATTTTGAAGGGATGGATGCTCCATGACACATTTCATTAGCCAGTTTCCGATCCCCTGCTCACGGTGAGACTCGATCACGAACACGTCACCTATGTAGGCGTAAGTGGCGAAATCCGAAATTACCCGCGCAAAGCCGATCTGCTGATGCTCTTCGTACACTCCGAAGCACAACGAGTTCTCTATCGACCGCGCCACAATTTCCCGGGGTATGCCCTTCGCCCAATAGCATTCGGTCAAAAATTCGTGGATGACATCCAAGTCCAGCCGCTTGCGATCAGTGCTGATGAGGAATTGACCCTTACGGTACTCGTGCGCGTTAATCGTTGTATGCGCGGCCACGCTTCATTCTAAATAAGTGGTTGGCGTTTGGCACGTTTAGGCGGGGCTGAGTGCTGCTTAGCGATCAAACGCCGTCCTAAAGAACGAAGCAATCTGCCAGCCATCTACGTATTTGTAGGGTGTCTCTCCGGTTGTGTAGTGGCCGCAGGGCAGCACCACAACTTTATGATCGAGATTATGGCGCGCGAACTGCTCGGCGACTTGCCTGGAAAATTCAGGAAGGAAAGTCAAATCGTACTTGGCATAAATGATCAGCGATTTCTTCGGCCAGCGCGAGAATTGATCGAAGTATGACATGGGGCTGATCGCGCTCCAGAGCCCGCGCAAGCGTTCCAGATCAATCTGCGGCTCCAGTCCCTCGCGAATGTGGCGCGTGGATTGCCCGTGCCAAACCACATCGGCAAAATACGTCGAAGCGTGATTGAATGCTGCAACGCAAATCCTGGGATCGTGTGCCGCCGCGAGAAATGCATAGCACGAACCCAGGCTCGTGCCGACAATTCCCAGACGGTTATAGCCCTGCAGCTCGAGCCAATCCAGGCAGCACCGGACGTCAATGACACCCTGACGGCAGGCATCGAGAGTGCGCCCGATGTTCGCCGACACCGCATAATCCGCACGGCGAATTTCTGCCGGCATACGAATATCGTGATACGGCATGCTCAGCCGCAACACCGCAATGCCCAGCAGATTCAGAACACGGCATAAGCCGGTATAAGCAATCGCGTCAGAATTCCAGTGCGGCAGCAGAACCAGTGCCCGACGCCCGCGCGCCGGGAACCAGCGGGCATTTGCCAAGTTATTCTCGGGAAACGGCGTGCGCACCGGAGAAGCAAAACGAAGAAAATCTGCATACGTGCCACGCACCTTTGCTTCAAGAGCGGCATCCGGAACTTCACGCGTGCTGAAAACCTGGACTTCCCGGCGTTCCAACTGGAAATCTGAGGGTTTCACGTATGAGTAGAATTCGTCACTCGCGCTTACAATGCGGCGGTTATACTCCTGCAAGAATCTCTCGCACTGGTCGGAAGTATCCGCAGGCGCACAGCCGTTGCCGCAAGGCCAATCCTGCATCCACTCCAAACCCCAGTCGAGCGGACGCACTACGCGGTTGTTATCCACCGACGTGAGCCGGGTTTCCCAGTCATACATCCATTGTGCGTAGCGTGTGCGCATTTCTAATTACGAATATAGCAATGGAACCATGATTTCGTCCGGGCGGGAGCAGCGAAAAGCGATTATCCGGCTTCAGGCCTTCATATTTCACAGCCGAATGTGACATCCGTCACCGCGTCTATTTCAATGGCGGAACAATACTCGCCTCGGAGATATTCTTTTCTTGTAGCTACATTTGGAGTTACAATGGAATTCGAGTGGGATGCAGCCAAGAACCGCAGCAACATCAGGAAGCACGGCTTTGACTTGTCGGACGCGGCCGAGACGTTCCAGGGTGCATTGCTCGTACGCCCAGACACTCGCGAGGAATGCGGAGAGAGTAGATGGATCGGAATTGGCATGATCCGGCACCGAATTGCGGTAGTTGCTTTTGCCGAACGCGCCGAGGAAACAGTTCGCATTATTTCAGTCAGGAAGGCCAATCATGTTGAGCGCAAGCAATACGAGAAAGCACTCCAGGACGAATTGGAAACGCGTTGATCGATTAAAGGACGAAGAAATCGACTACTCCGAAGTCCCACAACTTGGCCCTGATTTCTTTGCGGGTGCCGTACGCTGGCCTGGCAAAAAGAAGCAGATTACGCTGCGCCTTGATCCAGACGTTCTGGCTTTCTTTCGAAAGCACGGGAAAGGCTATCAAACCACTATCAACGCGGTCCTGCGGAAGTATGTCGAGGGTCGCAAGCGGAGCGCTGGCTAGTTGCCGTATCGTCTCGGCACGCGCTTCGAGATTCCACAGAGAATCTCATATAAAACCGTACCCGCCAGCGCCGCATGCTCGCGCGCGTCCACGCTCAATCCGTCCAGCGAACCGAGAAGAATCACTTCATCTCCGACTGAAACATCCGGCAGTCCGGTCACATCCACCAGCGTCAAATCCATCGAGATTCGCCCCACAATGGGCGCATAGTGCTCGCGGATGATTACGCGTCCACGCGAAGACAACGCCCGGTTCAGCCCATCTGCGTAGCCAACCGGCAGCACCGCAATTCGCGAGGGTGCTTTGGTGACGTAAATTCCACCGTAGCTCAGTGCCTGATTCGCGCGCACATCGCGCAGCGATAGGATTCGAGTCTTCCAGGTCAGAACCGGCTTGACCGCCATCCGCAATTTGCTGCCGCTGACCTCGCGGCCGGCGCGTTCAAATGGAAGATAGTAGCCGTACAGAGCGGCCCCGGGGCGCACCATTGTCTTCCACGACTCGCGCCGGGAGATCACTGCACTGGTGTTCGCAGTGTGCAGCAGTAGTGGCTCCAGCCCTTCATTGCGCAGCGTACGCCGTGCCGCATCAAATCCCTTTAACTGCTCTTCTACAGACGGCGCATCGAGCACCTCTGACGAAGCCAGATGCGTTGAAAGCCCTTCCAGAACTAAATGGGAAGCCTGCTTCAGCGCGGTACAAACCTGTGGCAAATCCTCCGCCGCCACGCCCAGCCGTCCCATGCCCGTATCCACTTTCAAGTGAACTGAATGCCTTTGCCCAAATCGCGCGGCAGCCTTTTCCAGGCTCTCGACCTGCCCGGGTTCCCAGACGGTGGGGGTAAGGCCAAGACGAACGATCTCTTCTTCCTCGCCCCGCCAGAATCCTGTCATCAGCAGAATGCGTCCTTGAATTCCTGCATCGCGCAGCGGAATCGCTTCGTCGAGTGAAGTCACGCCCAGCCACTGTGCCCCTTCTTCTTCGAGCGCCCGCGCGCACTCGACTGCGCCATGTCCATAGCCATCCGCCTTCACGACCGCGCAAATCGTCACATCCACGCCTATATGGCGCTGCACCACTCCAAAGTTGTAGCGTAGATTGCTCAGCGAGACCTCAGCCCAGGTAGGGCGCGTCGCCGCGCGCTTCACGATTTCAACAGTGGCCACTCTAGGCGATTATATCGGTCATGTGCGGGTTGCTCAGGTTACTGGGGTGCTACACCTCAACTTTCAGCTCTTAGCTTCTAGCTCTCAGTCACTGTGGACGCAGTGCCTTGCTTGGCGAGTGCTAAATGCCAAACCGCTAATTGCTGCCTCCCTATCCTCCCGAGAGCACAAAATTCACCGTAACCTGCGTTTCCACTTCTACCGCCTCTCCATTCAGAACATAGGGCCGGTAGCGCCACTGTCGCGCCGCATAGCGGCTCGCACAAGCAAGGGATGACCGCTGACCACCTGCAAGTTCTCGATGGTTCCTTCGCGGCTGATGACTGCGCGCAGCACGACTTGACCTTGCGTGCGGGTTTGAACTGCCAATGGCGGATACGCCGGCTGCAAACGATGAATGAGGTTGCCCTCCATCCAATGCGAGATGGGAGGATGATGCACCGGTCGCGGTGGTATCAGAATAACGTTTGCATCGCCCGTCGAGCTTAGGATTCCGTTGGGCACACCAGGACCACCGGGTCCGCTTGTGCTGCCTCCAGTTGCCAGTTCCGGCGGAGGCCCGACTAGAACATCCGTTCTGGGTGCAACTCCCTTCGGGATCTGCTGCGGTATCATCAGCACTAATCCAGATGCGTTCTTTAGCATGGGATTCCTGCCCTGCGAAGGTTCAATCTTGGGCGCAGGTCCTCGCGACGGTGGTGGTCCAATCACCTCCGGTCGCAACAGGTGCAGTGACGGCAAACCTTCTGTATAGAGAAGTGGAACCATGAGCAGCGCGGCAACCAGTAGCGCCTGCACGGAAAAAGAAATCAGAGTCGTCCAGCCGCGATGAGAGCGGCTGATCAAAGCGGAATCCAGCAGCGAATCGGCAAACATTGGCGCCCTCCAGGTGATTCGTTATCTCTAAGGACACCGCTTTTGCTCGGTTGGGCGCGGAAAACTACAAAGAAAAAGGCCGCGTACAAAGCGCGGCCTGAAGGAACTTTTCCTGTTGCTGAGGTGTCGCCGAATTACTTCGGCGGCTGCGTACCCTGCGGCTTCGGAGTCGTGGGAGCAGTCGTTGCAGGCTTGGGTGCCGGAGTCGTAGTGGTTGGCTTCGGCCCCGGAATATTTGGCCTTGCGCCCGTTGCCGGTCTCGTCGGCGCAGGTACGCCCGACTGAGCATTGTAGGCGTCCACAATCGGCTTGGTGATATCTACCGAAGGCCCTGCCCAAAGCACAGGCCCATTCGGCCAGGGATTGGAGGTATCGATAATCACGCCAAAACCGTTGTCGTTCGCGTACTTCACCACGATGGGCGCCATCTTCTGCAGAATTTTCTGCGCAATTTCGTTCTGTTGATTCTGGGCGTCCTCGCGAGCGTCCTGAACCTGCCGATCCAGCGATTTCTGCTTGCTTTCAATCTGCTTTACCAGCGTGCCGCGACTCTCGTCATTGAGCTTTTCACCCTGGGTGTTGAGCTGCTTTTTCAAACTCTCCAGCTCATCATTCTGGGCCTTGAGCTCCGTCTGCTTGGGCTCAAGCTTTTTGCTCAGAGTCTCGAACTCTTTCTGGCCTTCATTGCTGGCAAAGATCGCCTGCTCAATGTTGATGGTCCCAATCTTCGTGCCGGTTGCGTTGGTGACCGCCGGGGCGGTAGGACTGGCTGACGCCGGATTAGATGCTGCCGCACTGGGAGCCGCGGGTAATGCGGCCGCCGTGCCGCCATTTTGGGCCGCCGCGCTCACCGAAAGGGCAAACGCTGTGGCCATAACAATTCGCGCGAACTTGCTTGTCATGTGTTGCTTTGGACTCCTTGGAAATTTCCGGGAAAATGTCTCAGATCTTTTACAGGCAAATGCTGGTCATGCCTCAAGGTCAACCCGACTTTTCGATCTCATCGGTGGAGGCGGGCCGGATGTCCCAACTCCCTCACGCCGGACCTGGCGGCGTGGCGACCACCCCGTCGGCTGCCATTTTTTCAGGGTGTGGATGGTGACATTATAGGTACAGCTTTGGTCGCAGGTCAAACGCTCTATTTTTAGCTTATAGCCATCAGCCGTAAGCTTCTTATCTCCCCAGCCTCACGTAGCAGATGCTTTGACATCCTCGGTATTGAGCTGAGCGTTAAAGGCTAAAATCTAAGGGCTGGTCCTAGAACGTAGTCGCTACCGTGAAGCGGAACGTCTTGCGCGGCTCCCGCAACTGAAACAGCGGTCCGATTGTCTCGACGGCATTCAGGTATGTGAAATCGCCCGCCGAG
>Ga0209155_1000799_pt1 | contig 15110 bp, 10 predicted proteins | sample GraSoiAngelo_122_FD_185879 | JGI IMG/M metagenome (GOLD analysis project Ga0209155, IMG submission 185879) | Grasslands soil microbial communities from the Angelo Coastal Reserve, California, USA - 14_0927_02_20cm (SPAdes) (version 2) | ecosystem: Environmental > Terrestrial > Soil > Grasslands ... | reverse complement strand
CATTGAGCTTGTACTCGCGACCGTCGGGATTCTTGAACGAAATCTTGCGTTCGACCGCGTCGATCAGATTCCGCTGACCCTCGACCATGTTCGTCCACGTCGGCGTGTTCGCATCCTCGAAGTCGGCCATGTAGACGGACGCGCCCGAGTTCAGCGCGTTGATGACCATCTTGCGATCGGTGGGTCCCGTGATCTCGACCTTCCGAACACGAAGATCCCTCGGCACATCGGCGACGCGCCAGTCCTTCTGACGAATGTCGGCGGTCCCGCTCAGGAAGTGGAACGTCCCGCCGCTCCGGAGTCGCTCGGCAACCTCGGCGCGCGACGCGAGGCGCTCGACGCGGGTGGGCTCGACCTCACGATGGAGTCGCCCAAGGAAGTCGAGCGCATCAGGCGTGAGCACGTCGGGGAAGCCCTCGTTTCCCGGTGCGCGGATCTCGGCCTCGACCGTCCGCATCGAACGTATCCTGCCACGCTGAATGGGAGGCCCGTTCGACCTGCACGGCAAGCGTTCGCTGGTCACCGGCGGAAGCCGCGGCATCGGCCGCGCGATCGCGGTCGCTCTTGCCACCGCGGGCGCGGACGTCGCTATCACATCGCGGAAGGCCGGCGACGCCGAGCCGGTCGCGCGCGAGATCCGGACGAAGGGACGTCGCTCGGTCGCGCTCGGTCTGGACGTGCGCAGCGCCGCGTCTATCCGCGTGTGCTTCGAGGCGGTGACGCGCGAGTGGGGGACGATAGACATCCTCGTCAATAACGCGGGGACGAATATCCCGACCGATCTCGCCTCGCTCGATGAGGACGCCTGGGACACGGTCGTCGACACGGACCTCAAGGGCGTCGCGTTCGTGACGCAAGCCGCTCTTCCGCTGCTCCCCGACGGCGGTCGAGTGATCAACGTCGCATCGATCTACGGAGTGCTCGGCCGGGTCGAGCGCATCGCGTACAGCGCGGCCAAAGGCGGTGTCGTGACGCTGACGAAATCCCTCGCGCTGGAGCTCGCGCCTCGCGGCATCACCGTCAACGCGGTCGGTCCGAGCCTCATCGAGACCGACCTGACCCGCGAGCGGATGCGCAAGGACCCAGGCTTTCGCGATGTGGAGGTCGCCCGCACGCCGCTCGGACGTCTTGGCACCGCGGAGGACGTCGCCGGCGCGGTCGTCTACTTCGCCTCGGCGGAGGCCGGGTTCGTGACCGGCCAGCTCCTCCTCGTCGATGGCGGCACCGGCGCCCACTAGCAAGACGCCATCCCCCGCCAGTACGTCCGTACTCCCCCGCGGCCGATCTGGTCCCGTCGGGTGATGGGCCAGACGGACCTTCGCCCTACAAATTGAGGCACGAAAACGGGAGGAAGCGAAGAGACCATGGGAGGCGTTAGGCGAGTGGCCATCGAAGGGGCCCGAGCCTCGACGGAGGAGCCGAGCGTGGAGTCGCCGACGATCGACCCCGCGCCTCTGAACGTCGTCCGGATGACGCCGCCCGTCGAAGCCACGCTCCGCATCCTCCTCAACAGCGTTCCGTATCTCATCGGCGCCGCGGTCGTACGTCAGCCCGCCGTCGGCGACGCCGTAGAAGCACAGGTCGGACGCATGCCGTGGCTCCACGACCGCCGGCTCCTCACGCTCCAGCTGCCTGACGACTCGCTCCCGGCGAACCGCGCGATCCTCCTGGACTGGCCGGTCCCGTACCAGGCGGAATGGGTCGGGGTGCCGCCGCGCCTCCTGATCTCGCGTCTCGTCACGCAGGACCGCACGGTCGGCGTACTCCTTGGCACCTTGATCAGCCGCGACCAGATCTCCGCCGGCGCGCGCGAAGCGCTTGACCTCTCCTGCGAGCTGATCGCCGCTGCGGTCGGCAGCGACTCGCTCGCCACACTCTCGGCGCCGTCGGCCGTGGAAGAGCCGCGACGCCTCGTGGTCGTGCCGGACGAATCGATGCGTGAGCCGGAGTCGTCGCTTGTCATCGCGATGCCCACTGAGTCCGAGCCGGTGCTCGATCCAAAGGACGAACAGGACGAGCGCGATCGGCAGGTCGTCGACGAGGTCGCACGCGCGCTCGACGAGCTCACCGACGCGCGATCCATCGGACGCGTTCTGCGTGACGCGGTCACCGCGATCGCCGGCGTCGATGGGTTCTCGGTCGCTCTCTTCAACAGCGTGCGGCGCGAGGTCGCGTACCGCTACAAGGTGGTGGGCGCGGATCCCAACTCGGCCGAGATGGGCCGTCAGGCCATCGACGATGGCCCCGACTGCTACGCAGCACGGCATGACCGGCGGTGGCACGGCTTCGTTCGAGAGATCGGCGTGCGTGGCCCGGAAGGCGTCGAGGCGCGCAAGATCTCCGTCCTCCAGTACCCACTCATCGCGGCCGATGAGATCTTCGGCGTCGCGACGCTCCAGATCTTCGGCGACACCGGGTTCTCCGATCACGCGACGCGCCTCGTCCTTCGCGTAATCGAGGTCTCGAGCGACCGACTCGCCGCGGTGCGGCGCGCCGCGCGCTTCCAACCAAGTCTTTCCCCTCAGGAGTCCGCGGCGGCCGCCGTCCTCCCGCCGGTCGCCGCGGCTCCCTTTCCCACGCCGGCCGATCCTTCGACCGAGGCGCCGACCACGGACCAGATCCTCAACGACCTCGTCACAAATTGCGGCGAGATCGGTCTGCCCACGACATTCATGGTGGGTGTGGACCCGGCGGCGGGCCTCCTGCGTGGCGAGCTCATCTCGAGCTCACCCGCCGCGCGCGAGCTCGACTACGCGCTCGGGATCTCCGCCGGTCGCTTCACGATCGAGCTCTCCGATCGCTACAACGCGATCGCCCGGGCCTGCCGCGAGGGCCGCATCGTCACCTCGCCAACGCTCGAGGAGCTGGTGCACCCGCTTCGCGACGCCGATGGCGCCGCGACCCTCGAGCGCCTCGTCCAGGGCGGCCGCTCCACCATCATCCCGATCAGCGTTTCCGGCGACGTCGTCGGCGCACTCGTGGTGGGCCCGATGTCGGACGAGCCAGGGTTCAGCACCGTCGTGAAAGTCCGCGACCTGGTCAATGAGACCGCGTCGCGACTCGCCGAGGCCTGGCGCACCAAGCCCTAGCCCTATAGTCGCTCGCCGAATGCTCGGCGAGGTGACCTTCGCGGTCATCGGCCTCCTCTTCCTCATCGCCGACGTCCGGACGTTCTCGTCCACGTTCCAGCAGACCTTCTTCGGACAGTCCAACACGACCCTGGCCGTCATGGCGACAGCCGTGTTCGCGACGTCGTTCCTCGCGCCGATCGTCGGCTGGCGTCTCGGTCCGAAGCGAAGCGTCGGCATGAGCGCGGCCATGCTCGCGATCGCGACGCTCGTCGCGACCGTGCTGCGGAACAACATCGCCGATCTGGCGCTCTCCATCACGGCGATCGCCGGCGGGCTCTGGTGGCTCGGGTTGCTTCACTCCTCGCGGCCTCCGGATCGCCCATCTCCGCTCGCGGTCGCTCTGCCGATCGCGTTCTCCGCGGACCTCGTGCTCCGCGCGGCGTTCCGAACGGTGCCGCTCGTGGACCTGAACGCCGCGCTTGCTGCGCCGCTCGTTCTCGTGGCGGCGCTCGTGTTCCTTGCGTCGGGCGTCGCCGCGATGTCCGGGGCGCGCACGTGGACCCGGCCGGACGCGCGAGGAGCGCTCGCGCTCATCGCGTTGCCGGCGCTCTTCCTCGTGGCGGAGACCGGCGCCACGAACGGCGCGCAGATCGCGCTCGCGAGCGGGCTCGGCCTCGGCCCCGAGCCGGTCCGGGCGACCCAGCTCGGCACGGTGCTCGCCGGACTCGGTCTTGCCGCCGGCTCGCTGACCTTATCGCGTCAACACCCGCGCGGGCTCACCGCTGCGCTCGCCTGCGCCGTCGGCGCAGCGCTCCTCTGGTACGTGCACGCCCCGGTCGTGTCGCTCGTCGGGGGTCTCGTGCTCGCGGCCGGGCTTTTCCTCGCCGCGGCGACGATCCCAGGCGCGCCGCTCAAGATCGCCGGCTCGCCCGCGGTCGTCACGTTCGCGCTCGCGCTCGGGTGGCTCGTGTTCGTGGGTACGGCGTTCGGGTTCTACGCGTTCTGGGCGTACGTGCCGGCCGTGTATGCCGCCACAGCGGTCGTCGCGGTGGCGGCGCTCCTCGTCTCCGGCGGCGCGCTCCCAGCGTGGCGCGCGCTTCCCATCGCGCTCGTTCCGATCGTCGTAGGTATCCCGTTCGTCGCCCTGCTGCTCACGCCGCAGTCGCCGCCGTCGAAAGATCCGACGACCCCGTTTCGCCTGATGACCTACAACATCCATCAGGGGTTCAACGCGGGGCAGGTCCCATCGCTGGACATGCTCGTGGACGTGATCTCGCGCGAATCTCCCGATGTCCTCGTGCTCCAGGAGGTCGTGCGTGGCTGGATGATCGACGAGCAGCACGACGCCCTCGGTGTGCTCGCGGAACGCCTCGATATGCCCTACGTGTTCGCTCCGAACATCGGTGACCTCTACGGGAACGCAATTCTGTCGAGATTCCCGATGACCGACGTCAAGCGCGTCCACTTCGCCGTCGAAGGGGGGGCCAAGCATCAGCCGCGCGGTGCGGTCGGCGTCCGCGTGGGCGACGTGCTGGTCGTTACCACCCATCTCGACGATGTCGCTGACTCGAGCGCGATCCGTCAGGAGCAGGTGCGAACGATCTTGCGCGAATGGGACGGCGAGAAGGTCGCGATCGTCGCCGGCGACATGAACGCCGAGCCCGGCGACCTCGAGATGGGCCTCTTCTCGGAGGCGGGATACGGTGATCTGGCCGAGCCAGCCGGTCCGACAACGACGATGGACGATCCCCCGAAGCGGATCGACTACATCTGGGGCATCGGGGTGATCGGGTCGAGTCCCCACACCGTGATGGCGCTTGGGGCCTCTGATCATCGTGCGGTGGTGGTCAACGTCGCCAAGCTGAGCCGGTGATCTAGCGCGCACGCAAGCGCCCGCCCGCTGAACATTTCACCGGGAAACGCGTTTCATATTTGGTTATGCGTCCTGCCCTGCTTGTCGCCGTGCTCCTGCTTTTGGTTGATTGCGGTCAACCGCAGTCGAATGCGCTCTCGGAAGGACGGGCGTCACCTTCTCCAGCCGCGACGCCGACCCCGGACGTCGCCCTTCGTCTCATGGATCGAGTTCGGAACATGACCAGCTTCGTCCGTCGTGTCGACAGAATCGCCGCGGCGCAGGAGAAGTGGGGCGACATCCTCATGAGGAGCGGCTCGCAGATCCCCGGCGCGAATCCGGGCGAAGATGTCTGGGTCATCGCGGTCGTGGGCGAAGTGGCCCCGAGTTTCGGCCGCGGAGGTCCTGAGGCGTACGACTGCGCGACGTTTGTCTTCGACGGTCAGGAAAACGTCAAGAGCTCCGCCTACTCCGCCCTTTCTGGCTGCGCTCGGTATTTCACTGACTCGCTCGTACCCGCGCCGGCGCCGGTCACGTGCCCGCCAGAGCCTCAGGGTTACACCTACGACGGTCACGGTCCCACGACGAACGGTCCAGTGAAGCTGAGCACGTCCCGCGATGACAGTTGGCAGCAACCGGCGACCGCACCAGGCGCGTTCCTCTACGACGTCCCGGCCGGAAGCGGCGGATATTACGAAACGTATTGCCGCGCCGACCACATCGTCACGATGGTCAACGATCCATCTGCGGCCCGGATGCTTTTCGGCTTGAGTTCGCCGAAGGCGACCGGCTCCCCGGGTCAAGCGCAGATCTGGCTGAAGGATCTGCATGCGGTCGAGGCGGTCGCTGATGGCAACAGCGTTCGCGTTCTCGTCGAACCCCGAAAAGGCTTCGAGATCGCATCATTTGACTGGGCTTCGGTGAAGCCGTCGAACAACACGTACGTTCGGTTCGATTATGTCGATCGCGCCGGAAGCGCTGTCATTCCCTTCAGGATCGCGAACGGTCCCTAGTCAGGTTCGGTCCGGCTAGACTTCACTAAACCGCCGCCGCGCTTCCTCGAGCGGCACGTCGTGGGGCAGGTCATCGCCAAGAACTTCGTCCATCTGCACACGCATTCCGAGTACAGCCTGCTCGACGGGCTGTCCCGCCTCAGCGACCTCGTCGCACGCGCGAAAGCGCTGGACATGCCGGCGCTCGCGCTCACCGATCACGGCGCCCTATACGGCGCGATCGACTTCTACACGCTCTGCCGTGACGCCGGTATTAAACCGATCATCGGTGTCGAGACGTACATCGCCCGCAACAACCGTTTCGACCGCGATCCGCGCTCCGAAGGGCATGGCAAGCCCTGGCACCTCATCCTCCTCGCCAAGGACTTCGTCGGCTACCAGAACCTCGTGGCACTGGTGACGGCGGCCCACCTCGAGGGCTACTACTACCGCCCGCGCATGGATAAGGACCTGCTGCGCGAGCGCAGCCAGGGCCTGATCGCGCTCTCGGCGTGCCTGCAGGGTGAGCTGGCGCGGGCCATCACCGATGAGGGCATCGACGCGGCCTGCGCGGTCGCTCTGGAGCATCAGGGAATCTTCGGAGAGGGCAACTACTTCCTCGAGCTCATGTCCCACGGGATCCCCGAGCAGGAGCGCGTCAACGAGGGCGTCCGCGAGGTCTCACGTCGCACCGGTGTTCCGCTCGTCGTGACGAACGACATCCATTACGTCCACGCCGACGACGCCGAGGCGCAGGACGCCATGGTCTGCATCCAGAGCGGCAAGACCATCGACTCGCCCGACCGCTTGAAGATGATCGATAACCCCGAGCTCTTCATGCGGACGGCCGCTCAGATGAGCGAGCTTTTCCCGAACGACGAGGAGGCGCTCCAGAACACGGTGCGGATCGCCGAGAAGGTCGACCTCAAGCTGCCGCTCGGCGAGCTTCGGCTCCCGCACTTCGAGGTCCCGGCGGGAAAGACGCCGGAAGAGCAGCTGCGAACGCTCGCCGAAGCCGGCCTCGTCGAGAAGTACGGCGCGATCACCCCTGAGCTCCGCGAACGCGTCGACAAGGAGCTCGCGGTTATCGCGAAGACCGGCTACACGGGCTACATCCTCATCGTCCAGGACTTCATCCGCTTCGCGCACGAGCAGGGGATCCTCACCGCGGTCCGCGGATCGGCCGGGGGCTCGGTGGTGAACTACGCGATCGGCATGACCGACATCGATCCGCTCCGGTACGGCCTCATCTTCGAGCGGTTCCTGAACCTCGAGCGCTTCACGCCGCCGGACATCGACGTCGACTTCATGGGCGACCGGCGCGACGAGGTCATCCAGTACGTGACGCAGAAGTACGGAGCGGATCGCGTCGCGCAGATCGGCACTTTCAACACGATGCTTGCGCGTGCCGCGGTTCGCGATGTGGCGCGCGTTCTCGGCATGCCCTACGGCGAGGCCGACCGCGTCGCGAAGACGATCCCCTTCGGCACGACGCTCACCGATTCGCGCCGCATGTCCGCGGAGCTGCGGGACCTCGAGCAGGAGGCGCACGTGCAGCGGCTCCTCGACCTCGCGGAAAAGGTCGAGGGCCTGGTGCGATCGACCGGAACCCACGCCGCCGGCGTCGTCATCTCGCGGGAGCCCATCACACAGCTCGTGCCCCTCGAGCGCTCGAAGGGCAACGTCAATGCGCTGCAGACCCAGTACGAGGACAAGCAGCTCGAGAAGCTCGGCGTTCTCAAGTTCGACTTCCTCGGTCTCGGGAACCTCACGATTCTCGAGCATGCCCTGCGGCTTATCGAGCGCCAGCGCGGAATCAGGATCCGGCGCGAGGACATTCCGCTCGACGACAAGAAGACGTTCGAGCTGCTCGGTTCCGGAGAGACGACCGGAATGTTCCAGCTGGAATCCGCCGGCATGCGCCGCTATATCCGCGAGCTCAAGCCTGACCGGGTCGAAGACGTGATGGCCATGGTCGCGCTCTTCCGTCCCGGGCCGATGGACTACATCCCGACCTACATCCGGCGCAAGCACGGCGAGGAGCCCGTGACATACGCCCATCCGACCCTCGAGCCGGTCCTCAAAGCGACGTACGGCGTCATGGTCTACCAGGAGGACGTGATGGCGGTGACGCAGGCGCTCGCGGGCTTCACGCTGGCGGAGGCTGACGTGCTCTGCTACGCCGTTCGCAAGAAGTTCCGCGACAAGCTGGACGCGCAGAAGGTGAAGTTCGTGTCCGGCGCCGTACGCAACGGCGTGCACGCCGATGTGATCGAGGCGGTCTGGAAGGACTTCGAGCCGTTCGCCCGATACGGATTCAACCGCGCGCATGCCGCGATCTACGGGATCATCGCGTACCACACCGCCTACCTGAAGGCGAACTACACGACGGAATACATGACCGCCGTGCTCTCGGCCGAGATGGGAACGCCCGACCGCATCGCGATCGCGGTGGCCGAATGCCGCCGGATGGGCCTCGCGGTGCTGCCGCCGGACGTGAACGAGTCGGAGTTGGACTTCGCATACACACCAAAGGGCATCCGGTTCGGCCTCGGTGCGGTCAAGAACGTTGGCGAGGGTGCGGTCGAGGGTCTCATCGAGGCCCGCCGCGCGGGAGGCCCGTTCCGTTCCCAGGACGACTTCTGCGAGCGCCTCGACCTTCAGCGCGCCAACAAGCGTGTGATCGAGTCGCTCATCAAGTCCGGCGCGTGCGACGAGTTCGGGCCGCGCCTCTGGCAGCTGGATCGTCTGGATCAGGTCCTCGAGACCGCGCAGCGGCTACAGCGAGACCGCGAGAGCGGACAGGTCGGTCTCTTCGCCGAGCTCGGGATGAGTGGCCAGCTGGACGTGAAGTTCGTCGCGAGCCCGAACAGCAGATTCGTGGACGCCCCGAAGGAAAAGCTGGCGTGGGAGAAAGAGCTGCTCGGGATCTATCTCTCAGCGCACCCGCTCAATGCGCTCGCTCCGCGGATGAAGGACGTCGAGAATCTGGTCGCTTTGGCCGAGCTGAACGAGGCGGGGGAGGATCTGGTCACGATCGCGTGCGTCGTGACAAGCGCGCGCAAGCACATCACCAAGAACAAGCAGCTCATGATGTTCGCGCAGGTCGAGGACCTCACCGGAAGCGTCGAGGTCACGGTCTTTCCCCGCGTGTACGAGGCGACGGCGCCGCTCTGGGGCGCCGACGAGATCCTGCTGGTGCTCGCGCGCGTGGAGCAGCGCGAGGAGGATCCAAAGCTCCTCTGCGAACACGCCGTGCGTTTCGACGACGCCGGCATCGAAGAGATCAAGCGCGTGGCTGACGAGCGCCGGCAGTTCCTCGCCAAGCGCGCGAAGTTCACGTCACGAAATGGCAACGGCGGAGCGGCGTCCACGGCCGTGCAGCCGGGGGGAGGGGCCTCTCTGCGTCGGACCTATGGGCCTCCCGGGCGAGACGAGAGCGTCATGGATCCGGCCCAACGGTCCTCCTCAGAGAAGCCCCTCCCCCCGTCAACGCGGGACCTTTCCGAGATGGAAGAGCCTCCCCCGCTCGTCATTCGATTCAGGGAGGTCCTGGACTACGAGCGATCCATCGCGCTTTTCCAGAAGATCCAGGAAGTCCTCAAGGATCACGCCGGCGTGTCGCAGGTGGTCCTCGATCTCCCGCGAAACGGCGGCGGCATGCGTCGGGTACAGACCTCGTTCCGAGCAAAGCCCTCGCGCGAGCTCGCCGAAGCGGTGGCCCGCGAGGTCGGCGGTGACGTCGTCGAGGTCGTCCTCCCGCGTTGACCGGTAGCCCGCTCGCCTAGCGGGAGATTTGGCATAGCGCGTGCCTCCCTCCGCTCATATGGCCAGTCGCGAGCGCCTGCGCCGATTACACGACGCCAACGACGAGATGGACGCGTCGCTCGACCTCGAACACCGGCTCCGGAGCGCGGTCAAGTCCGCGCGAGACCTTGTCCCCGGGGACGCCGCGGCGGTGTTCCTCCCCGACGACGACGGTGACGCGCTGGTCATCCGTGCGCACGACGGCCTCTCCGCGAGCTACGCGGCCCGGCAGAGACTCCCGATGGACGAAGTGCGTGCGCAGGTCCGCGCCGCCGGCGAGCACGTGATCCTGGACATGCCTTCGGGAAGCGTCGGCGACCATGCGCTGATCAGAGCCGAGGGCCTCGCCAAGCTGCTCTCGATCCCGCTCTTCTTCCAAGAAAAGCTGACGGGCGTGCTCGTCATCTACACCAAGGATCCGAAGCGCACGTTCGAGTCGGACGACATCGAGGTCGCCCATCTTCTGGCGGCGTCCACCGCGATCGGGATCACAAACTCACGCCTGTACGCGGAGGCCCTTGCTCAGCAAGACCTCCATCGGCATCTCCTAGAGGCGCTCGGCGATGGCGTACTTATCGGTTGGCCGAACGGGCGCTACGAGGCCAACCCGCGCGCGCGAGAAATCCTTGGTGTCCCAGAGTTCGAGACGCTCGCGGAGCTTCGCGGCGCCGTCGACGTCAAAGACCTGATGACCGGCGGCCCTATCCCTCCAGGTGCGTACCCACTGGATCGAGCGATGAAGGGAGAGACGACCAAGGCCGAGTTCTTTGTGACGCGGCCCGACTCTGGCGAGCGGCGCGACGTCGAGGTCACCGCAGCGCCCGTGCACGGCCCGAATGGCGAGGTCGTCGCGGGGGTCATGACCCTCCACGACATCACCGATCTCCTGGCGAGCGAGCGCGAGCGGGAGCAGTTCCTCTCGATCGTCTCCCATGAGCTTCGGACCCCTCTGACCCCGCTGAAGGCCCTCGCCCAGCTCGTCCGCTCACGAATGCGTCGCGCGCGTACGCAGGGTACAGAGCTCGACATGGAGTCCTTGGACCGGAACCTCGCGGCGATCGAGCGCCAAGTGGATCGCATGAACGGTCTCGTCAACGATCTGCTGTCGGTCTCGCGCGCGGAAAAGGGCTCGTTGAGCATGGAGCGGGTCTCGTACGACCTCGCCGTCGTGCTGCGCGAGGTCGTCCAGCGCTACGTCGACGCGACCCTTGAAGAGGGGCGCCACATCTTCAGCGTCGAGGCCCCCGCGACCGTTCCAGCGCACGGCGACCAGTCGCGGGTCGAACAACTCCTCATGAACCTCGTCGGTAACGCGGTGAAATACTCGCCGACCGGTGGCCAGGTGCGCGTCGCGCTGACGGCAGGGGACAGAACTGCCGAAATCTCGATCTCAGACCAGGGCATCGGAATACCGCCCGAAGAGATATCGAAGCTCGGTCACCCCTTTGTCCGCGGCGCAGGAAGGGCGAACAGCTTTGCCGGGATGGGCGTCGGCCTCTACGTCGCGCGCATCGTCGCCGAGGCGCACGCCGGGTCGCTCGAGCTTGAGAGCGATGGAGATGACAAAGGGACCACGGTGCGCGTGAAACTTCCGCTTTAGCGATCGGTGCCGGAGGAGGGATTTGAACCCTCACGGACTTTTCAGCCCAAGAGATTTTGAGTCTCTCATGTCTGCCATTTCATCACTCCGGCCTGTGTCACATTCTAGGTTTCGCTAGCAGCTTCACCGCTTCTTTCGCGAGTCGCGGATTCGCGATGACGACCTGCCGCTCGTTCCACGCCGCGTCCTTCCCGGTCTTCAGTGATAGCACCGCCGCACCGGCCTCACGCGCGATGAGCGCCGGCGCGGCAACGTCCCAGGGCGAAAGCGCGCTATGCACGAACAGATCGAAACGGCCCATCGCGAGGTAGGAGATCTCGAGCCCGGCCGACCCGATCACCCGGAGTCGCGCGCAGGTCGCGTTCAGGGTGGTGAAGCGCGAATCCTTCTTCTTCGTCTCGCCGAATCCCAGGCTCGCGACGGCGAACGCGTCCGCGAGGCGCGTCAGCTGCGACACCTCTATGGGCTCGCCGTTCCGCGTGGCACCCGCACCCTCCGACGCCACGAAGGTTTCGCCGGTACGTGGCGCATGTACGGCCCCCGCGCGTGCCCTGCCGTCCTCCACGTACCCGATGAGCACGCAATAGAACGGGAGGCCCTGGCTGAAATTCAGCGTGCCGTCGATCGGGTCGACCACCCAAAGCCGCTCCGACCCGGCGAGGCCTTTGCGAGCGCTCTCCTCGGCAAGGATGGGGATGTGTGCGTCGTGGGCCGAAAGACGCGCGATGATGGCCGTCTCGGCGGCGTGATCCGCTGCCGTCGCGAAATTCGCTCGCCCCCGCTTGCGGGTCACGATCGCCGTATCCCTGATCGCGATGGCGTCCCCGACCGCAACGGCCGTCTCGGAGGCGAGGCGCGCCAACTCGGCGAAGCGAGCGCGGTCGCGCGGGCTAGTTTTGCTCTCCGGCATCGGTCGGGCAGAGTACCCGGACCTGAGCCAGCAGATCGTTCAGGTCGAAAGGCTTGGCGACCACATCCTTGATGCCGCGCTCCGCGAAGTCGCTCTCGAATTGATTCGTCGCCGCGCTTACGAAGAGCACGGGCATGTCACGGATGTCAGAGTCAGCGCGAACGCGATCGAACACCTCAAAGCCGTTGAGTCCCGGCATCATGATGTCGAGGATGAGGAGGTCCGCGTGCACCTGACGGACGGTCTCGAGCACCAACGCGCCGTCCGACACGACGACGGCCTGGTAGGCATCCTCGTCGTTGATCGAATCGCGGAGCAAAGTCGCGATCGGTTCGTCGTCCTCGCCGATCACGACGACCTTCTTCTTCACGTCTCCGATGTTTTCCATGCGGCAATCTACAGAAGAAGTTGCAGCCAGGCGAAAGTTCGCTGATGCGGCCGGACATCGGGGGGCCGACCGATACGCTCCTCGATCGCGCACGGGGCGGCGACGCGCGGGCCTTCGAGCAGCTCGCGCTCGAGATCGAACGGTCCCTCTATCGCCATGCGGCTCGAATGCTTGGTCACGACGACGCCGAAGATGCGGTGCAAGACGCGCTCCTGTCGGCGTGGAAATCGCTCGGCTCGTTCGAGGGGACATCCTTCCGTGCATGGGTTTTCCGGATCGTTACCAACCGCGCGCTTGATAAGCTTCGGTCGAGGCGACGGCGTCCCGAGCTCCCACTCGATCCGCCCGAAGACGACGACGCGTTGGGTTGGGCCGAGCCGGCGGCGCCGGGGCCGGAGCTCGCCGATCTCGCCGCCGACCGCGAAGCCTTGCGCGTCGTCGAGGAGGCCCTCGCCACACTGCCGGCCGAGCAACGCGCTGTGCTTCTGCTCCGTGACGTCGAGGGCTTCGCGTACGAGGAGATCGCGACGATCACGTCGACCGAGATCGGTACGGTGAAGTCACGCATTCACCGCGGCCGTCTCGCGGTGCGAAACATCCTCGTCAGCCGTGGCTGGAAGGGATCAACCGGGTGAGGGAACCGATCCAGAGCGCCGACGTCCTAGAGACAGGAGGTTAGGCCGTGCATCCGTTCGGCGATCTTTCGGCGTATCTGGACGGCGCGCTTTCATCCGAGGCTCGAGCCTCGGTGCAGGCGCACCTGGATTCGTGCGGCCTATGCCTGACGCGCCTGGCCGAGCTGCGCGGCACCGCGCGGCTCATCGCTGCTTTGCCGATGCCGGTTCCGTCGCGGTCGCTGGTCCCGCGTGTCGGCGTCTCGCCGTGGATCGCCCTGCTGCGAACGTTTTCGACCGTCGCGAGCGCCGCCGCGATCTTCCTGTTCGTTGTATCGGCTGCGATGTCGTCGTTCCCGCGCGCCCAGAGCGCGGGCTCCGCTCCTGCCGCAGCGCCCGCGGCGTCAGCGCCGAACGCCGCGCTGGATCAGGCGAGAGGCGGGGCGACGTCGGCCCCTGCAGCCCCTCAGAGTTCCCTCGATCTGAACTACCGATCGCCAGCGTCGGCGTCGGACTCGCCCGGCGCGGCGTTGAACGTCGTGTCGAGCCCGACCCCGGTGCCCGCCGAGCGCACCCAGGTCTCAAGCGACGACGCGGCGAAGCGCTTCGATGTCTCATCGGCGAGCCCCTCCAGCGAGTTCAGGGTCGCGGCCCGTTCCGCGAACCCCGCCGAGCAGGCGCCATTCAACCCATTCCCATGGCTGTGGCTCGTACTCGGCATCGCCTTCGCGGCGCTCTCGTTGATCCTCGGGCGGAGGGTTCGGTCGGCCTAGCCGCGATACTCGTAAGGTGACCGAGCGCCTCGCCCTCATCGACTCCAACAGCCTGATCTATCGGGCGTTCTTTGCCGTGCCCCCGCTGACCACGACGAAGGGCGAGCTCGCCAACGCGACATTCGGCTTCGCGTCGATCCTCCTGAAATCCCTCGAGCAGGTGACCCCGCAGCACATCGCGGCGGCGTTCGACCTTCCGGTCCCCACGTTTCGGCGCGAGATGGAGCCGACGTACAAGGCCACGCGGAAGCCGATGCCCGACGAGCTGCGGCCACAGTTCGAGCGCTGCAAGCAGCTTCTCGAGGCGTTCGGCATCCCCATGTACTCGCTCCCGGGGTTCGAGGCCGACGACGTGATCGGCGCGCTCTCGAGGCAGGCCGAAGCGAAGGGGCTCGAGACGATCATCGTGTCGGGCGATCTCGATCCGCTTCAGCTCGTGACGCCGCGGATCAAGCTGATGACGACGCGCCAGGGTTTCCAGAACACCGTGATCTACGACGAAGAGATGATCCGGCAGCGCTACGGGCTGCGCCCGGATCAGATGGTCGATTTCAAAGCGCTCAAGGGCGATGCGACCGACAACATTCCCGGCGTACCCGGCGTGGGAGAGAAGACCGCCGCGAAGCTCATCGCCGAGCACGGAAATCTCGAAGGCGTGTACGCCGATCTCGGTGGCTACACCCCGCGGCTACGCGAATCGCTCGCCGCGAACAAGGATCAGGTGCTGCGCAGCCGCGAGCTCGCGACGATCGTCACCGATCTCCCGGTCACGCTCGAGCTCGAGCGCACTCGCCGGACGACGTACGACCGTGCCACCGTGCTCGAGCTCTTCCGGGACCTGGAGTTCCGGAGCCTCGTGCCCAGACTGCCTCCGGCCGACCAGAACCTCGCCGCACCGGCCCCAACCCCGAGCGCGTCGCTTGTGCCGCGTGGAGGACAGATGCAGCTCGGCCTCGAACCGGGGCCCGCCGTCGCGCCGCCAGTCGAGACCGCGCTCGTCGCCGATGTCGACGCGGACAAGGTCGCGGCCGAGCTGCGCGGCGCGGGCGCGTTCGCGGTCCACGCGGACATGGACACCTCCGGTCGGCATCCGTTGCTCCTCG
>Ga0209155_1000796_pt1 | contig 15133 bp, 12 predicted proteins | sample GraSoiAngelo_122_FD_185879 | JGI IMG/M metagenome (GOLD analysis project Ga0209155, IMG submission 185879) | Grasslands soil microbial communities from the Angelo Coastal Reserve, California, USA - 14_0927_02_20cm (SPAdes) (version 2) | ecosystem: Environmental > Terrestrial > Soil > Grasslands ... | reverse complement strand
TTCAGGGGGCTGCTGATCAATCGGCAACAAGCTCCGGCTTTTCAGGTAAATGAGGTTTGCTGCCATCACGATGAATTCGCCGGCAAGTTCGATATTCAATTCCTTGAACGCCTGGAGGTATTCGAGGTACTGACGAGTGATGCGTTCAAGTGAAATGTCGTAAATATTGATCTCATCCTGCTTGATCAGGTAAAGCAATAGATCGAGCGGTCCTTCGAAAACCTCCAGCTTGACCTTGTAATCGGGTTCCATTTGTGGCTTCACCGCGTTAAACGCTCGAAACGTTAAAGCGTTGAAGCGTTGCAGGGCAACAAACGTTCCCAGCGTAGGTCCGATGTAACGATTTAACGTTGTAACGAATCACGTGGGCTTGCCCTACGCGGGAATTTTTCGATGGATCCAAACGCTGTTCACAAGGCCGAGGCCAAACATGATCATCAGCACAAAGGAGCCGCTGTAACTAATCAGTGGCAATGGCACACCCGTGATGGGAAGCAGAGCAATCGTCATTCCCATGTTTTGGAAGATGTGCGTGAAAATAAGTGCCGTGATTCCGACAACCAGTAGGAGTCCCAATTGATCGCCAGCGAAAAAAGCGACAAAGAGACACGTGATCAGGAGCAAGGCGAATCCGCCAAGAAGAAACATTCCTCCAATAAATCCCCATTGCTCGCCGATGGCGGAGAAAATGTAGTCGTTGTGCACGGCAGTGGCAGGCAGAAATCCGAGCTCGATCTGTGTGTTTTGCGCCTTAAATCCTTTGCCTGACCAGCCGCCTGAGCCGATCGCAATGAGAGATTGATTGATCGCCCACGCGGATCCTTGCTTGTCGATATCGGGATGCGTAAACGCGGTGATTCGCTGTTGCTGATAGGGTTTTAAACCAAAATTGATCGCGATAGGGATAAACGCGACCGCGATGAGAATGACGCAAATTAAGTACCGCAGTGGAAGACCGCCGGCGAATAACAGCGCCAGGAGCACCGGCCCCCAGATGATAACCTCACCCAGATCCGGTTGCATCAGGATGAGCAAGCACGGCGCCGCAGCAATCGCGCCGCAAAGCAGTAACCGCAGCATAGGATGCATTTCGCGAAATTGTGTCAGGAACAGCGCCAAAACCATGATGCCTGCGATAACCGCAAGCTGTGCTGGCTGAAAATTGACCGGCCCCAAATGCAGCCAACTGCGCGCCCCGTAAACCTTCGTGCCAATAAACTTCGTCAGGATTAGAAAGACGATACCAGCCAGATACATCGGTAGCGCTCCCCACCGGATCCAGCGGTAATGAATCAAACTCGTCAGCATAAAAGCAAAGACGCCCACGACCACCCAGTTTGCCTGCTTTCGCCAGAAATCCACTGCATTCGAGTCTGCGCGCGTGGAAGTGGCGCTGTAAATCGCCACGACTCCAAAGACGGCGAGAGCGAGCATGGTTAACAGCAGCAGCCAGTTTTGTCCCAGCAATTTTCGAAGAAACGGCGTCATCCGATGTAAACTCGATTAAATCTCCCCACACATCCGCGGGACGTGAGGACAATTATACGCGCATTGCAATCTTCGCAAAAATGCTGTGCAGCATTTTTGTTTTTACTGTGCCTAATATGAACCTGGACAGATTCTGGATTCGATCAGGATTGTGGCGAGATCGGAGCGGAGGCGATCAAACAGCCGACAGTTTTTAGGGTAAAGGCCAGACGATGTGGGCATTACGTTGGCCAAAATATTAGTTTAGAGAAAATATGCATAATAAGTTGATTATCAGTTTGTTAAGAATTTTTCTAGTAAATCTTGGCGCTCCACTTGTCTGTACATTTGAACCCCACTAAACTTGTCTCCACTTTTGTTTGTTGTTCGGGAGGGGAGAGCAAAATGGCTAAGAGCAAAAAGACAAAGAAAAAGACGAAACGAAAGCTTGCGCACCCTAAATTGCCGATGCAACAGCAGCTGAATTTGCTTCATGAAGGGACGCATTTCGACCTGCGCCCGATGTTTGACGACTTAAACAAGCGATACTTTCGCGGGCGCCTTCATCGTTACAAAGTGATGTGGGGTCGCCGGCGAAGGCATCGCCCCAAGGAATATTTCATCTTTGGCACAATTCAGGAGCAGGACCGCGTTATTCGAATTAATCGGGCATTGGACCAACCATTTGTGCCGGCCTGGTTTCTTCGGTACGTGCTTTATCACGAGATGCTGCACTCAGTAGTCCCCGACGAAATGCTCTCACAAGGTCGCCGGCGGGTTCACACGGAAGAATTTAACCGTCGCGAGCGCCAATTCCCGGGTTATCGACGCGCTCGGCGCTGGGAGGAAGAGAATCTGTCGCGTTTTTTGCGCTAAATAGCCCGTCAGCGCGTCTCGGTAACGGGCGCCGGAGACGGCCTCTCAGACGGCGAGGGCGTCGTCGCTACGTTCTTTTTGATCAGGTACCAAAGCGTTGTCGCGAGCAGGAGAGAGATCAACTTCGCGCGCCAGTTTTTCAGAATCAGCCTCTTCATATTTGGTGTGCAACAAAATCTCCGCGATCCGTTGACGAAAAGTTTCCGGAGTGAAATTGCGCTCAATTCGACGCCGGTGACAAATGGAAATACTGCCCGTCTCTTCGGAGACGACTACCGCCACGGCATCCGATTCCTCGGTAATCCCAAGCCCGGCGCGATGACGTAATCCCAGACTGCGATCGAGCGTTTCACGCTGGCTCACTGGAAAAATACATGCCGCGGCTGCGATTTGTCCGTTGCGAATAATCACTCCGCCATCGTGCAGCGCGGCCTTGGGATGGAAGATGGTCAGGATGAGCTCGACGGAAAAATCTCCGTCGATTGTGACGCCCGTTTCCTCGTAAACGCGAATCGACGTGTCGCGCTCGATCGCGATGAGCGCGCCGAATTGCTTATTTGCCAGTTGCATGACTGCCTCGGCCAGATCGTGAACAGTTTCCCGCTTCTCACTCGTCAGCGAGAAAATGGGGTGACCGCCAAGAGCAGCCAGCCCACGTCTTAGCTCCGGCTGGAAAATCACCACCAGCGCGACCGCGAGGAAAACCGAGAAGCTTCGTACGATCCAGCCGATTACAACCAAATTGAGCAACGTCGAAATAAGAGTCAGCGTCAAAAAGACGATCGCCAGACCGGTGAGCACTTTCGCGCCGCGCGTTCCGCGGAAATAAAGATAACCGTAATAGATCGCCACGCTGAGCAGCAGGATCTCTACCAGGCTGCGCCAGCTTCTGAACCAGAGATCGATGAGTTGAATCATTTTGCCCTCTGAAGAATTGCTTCCGTCACCTTTAAGGCATTTACGTTTTCCTTGACATCATGAACGCGAAGCACGTCTGCACCGCGCGCGCGCAGAATCGAAGTCAACGCGACCGCTGGCGCCAACCGATCGCTTATCTGCGCCGAATTTATCAGTTTGCCCAGAAAAGATTTTCGGGAAACGCCAATCACGATTGGTCGATCACACGCGCGGAGCCGCTCAAGCTGCGCGAGCAACTCGAGATTGTGCTCAAGCGTTTTGCCGAAACCAATGCCCGGATCAAACGCAATCGCCATGGTGTCAATAGTATAAACTATGGCGCGGGCATATTGTTGTCGAAAAAAATCAGAAACTTCTGAAACAACGTCTGTGTATTGCGGCGCGATCTGCATCGTCTGCGGAGTTCCCTGCATGTGCATGATGATGAAAGCCGATTTGGTTTCGGCAATCAGCGGCATCATTTCCTGATCGCCTCGCCCTCCGGTAACATCGTTCACAATCGAAGCTCCCGCTCGAATCGCCGCCCGCGCAACCTCAGCCTTCGACGTGTCAATCGAAATAATGACTTCACTCCTTCTGCGCAATTGTTCGATCACCGGAATCACACGGCGCAATTCTTCCTCTGCCGTGACAGCGTCGGCGCCCGGCCGCGTGGATTCGCCGCCGACATCAATGATGTGCGCACCTTCCGCGGCCATCCGTAAACTGTGCGCTACGGCATTTTCCGCATCGAAAAAATTTCCGCCGTCAGAAAACGAATTCGGCGTGATATTTAATACACCCATGATCAGCCCGTGTCGCGAGAGATCGAAGATGCGGTCACCGATTTTCCAAAGCCTCCCACGCATCATGGATGAGACTAACACACCAGATACTTTATTCGAAGCTGTAGACGTCGACCTCTGGGCGACGCGGCACAGGCGAGCCATCCTGCCAGCGTCGCGCTTCGCGCAGCGAAGCCGCTACGGTTACTTCTTTCGAGAGTAACGCCCCATCAATTCCCCTTGCGCAACCACATGCCCTTTCATCGCCGCATCCAGCTGGCTCCGCTTCGCACCAGTGGGCAACTCCAGTTCGCGATCGAGAGCAAAAATCTTGAAGTAATAGCGATGCGTGCCGGAGGGTGGACACGGTCCGCCGTAACCGGATTTGCCGAAGTCATTTGTTCCGTGGACCCCTTTGGGCGTGCTTCCCTCCGCGATCGTGTTGTTCTGCGGCGAGATGTTCCAAACCATCCAATGGGTAAAGAGTCCGCTCGGCGCATCCGGGTCATCTACAACCAAGGCCAGGCTTTTCGCGCTCGAAGGAACCTCCCCAATCTGCAAGGTGGGGCTGGTGTCGCCGCCGTCACATGTGAATTTTGATGGAATATTCCCACCTTCTTGAAAAGCAGAACTTGTGATCTTCATCTTTGCTCCTCCCGCGGCAAATGAAACAATCGCCACCAGGGCGATCGCCAATGCGCCGGCAACAATCACTTTTGGCATGATTCGACCTCGGATTGAAATCGCGTTAAATCGATAAACCTGGCGCTATTGTTTCGCTTAGATGGCTTTGAACGGACGTAACATTCGAGAACAAATTCTGGGTCTGCTGAGGCGGAAAGATTACCGGCCGCTTAACAAGATCGACATTGCCCGCAAGCTCGGATTGACAGGGACCGAACGAGTAGCGTTGCGGAAAAGCTTGCGCGAGCTCGAGCGCGCCGGCGAGATCGCCCGGATCCGGAAGAACCGATATGTTTTGCCGGCCGAGGCTGACCTGGTAACCGGCAAACTGTCAATTCATCAAGCTGGCTACGGTTTTCTCACGTCAGAAATGTCTGGGCAGCCGGACATTTTCATCGCGGCGGAAAACACCGGAACAGCCATGCATGGCGACCGTGTGGTCGCGCGTATGTCACCGGACGAACCTTCCGGACGCATCAAAGGGCGGCGCGAAGGGCGCGTGATTCGAATCTTGGAGCGCGCTCACGATACGATTGTCGGCACTCTCCAACGGTCGCGGAACTTTTACTATGTGGTCCCGGATGATCCGCGCATCGTGCACGACGTTTATGTGGGGCAAGTTTCTAATTCGCCGCAGGACGAATCCGCTGTGGCTGACTTGCCTCTGGCAGCTTACAAACTTGCGCCACAGGTTGGCGATAAAGTTGTAGTTCGTCTGGAAGCCTGGGAATCGCGCCACGTCAATCCCGAAGGTGAAATCATCGAAGCGCTCGGCCCAGCTTCGGCTCCGGGAATCGACATGCTCTCGATCATCCGGAAATATCATCTGCCAACAGAATTTCCCAGGGACGTTTTGGACCAGGCGAAAGGGATTCCTGAGACAGTCGACGCCCGGCAATTCGAGAGACGCGAAGATTTGCGCGGCGAATTCATCGTCACCATCGATCCCGATGACGCGCGCGATTTCGACGACGCGATTCATGTTGAGAAGATCGGCAGCGGTTGGCGGCTCGGCGTCCACATTGCTGATGTCGCCGCCTACGTAGAGCCCGACAGCCCGCTGGATCGAGAAGCGCGCCGGCGCGGAAACAGCGTTTATCTCCCGGACCGCGTGATCCCCATGTTGCCGGAGCGATTGAGCAACGGCGTTTGCAGTCTCAATCCTGGCGTCGATCGCCTCGCACATTCTGCATTTATTCATTTCGACAAACACGGGAACGTAAAAAGCGCGCGCTTTGCACGCAGCGTAATTCGAAGCGCTCACCGGCTGACGTACAAACAGGCTTACGCGATTCTGACCGCGGCGCCCGGCGATCAGTTGGGCGAACGGCTGCACCTTGCCTGGGAACTCGCTGCGCTATTGCGGCAGAGGCGATTCGAGCATGGCGCCCTGGACCTCGATTTCCCGGAGGTAAAAGTCTGGGTCGATAAAGACGGGCACCCGGCAAAATTGGAGCGTGTCGAGAATGATAAATCGCATCAGCTTGTCGAAGAATTCATGCTGGCCGCAAACGAAGCTGTCGCGCGCGAGCTGAAAAAGCGCGCGGTTCCGACCATCTATCGGATTCATGAAAATCCAGATCCAGAAAAATTGGCAGAGTTTCGCGAATTCGTGCTCGGTTTTAATTACAGCGTGGGCGATGTGACTCATCGCGCGGAGCTGCAGCGATTGCTGGCGGCAATCCGTGGAAAACCGGAAGAGCAAGCGCTCAAGGTCGGTTTGCTTAAAAGTTTGAAACGCGCCCGTTACTCTCCGCAGCCGCTCGGCCATTATGGGTTGGCCAAGACAAATTACTTGCATTTCACCAGTCCCATTCGGCGCTACGCCGATTTGGTTGTGCATCGTGCTCTTGGTAGAGATCCCGCCGGCACGGGAGGCCGTCCGGCGCGCTCGGCGAGCGCGTCCTACCATCCTGATATGGCCGAGATCGCTTCGATTGCGGAGCACATTTCAGTTACTGAACGAACCGCTGCGGACGCGGAGGTTGACGCCGTCCAGATGAAGAAACTCGAGTTTTTTCAACGACAGCTCGATGCACGCAATCCCCAGATTTTCCGCGCCACTATTATTGATGTCCGCAACTATGGATTGATGGTGGAACTGCCGGATGCTCTTGTGACCGGCTTGGTCCACGTCTCCTCGTTAACGGATGACTTTTATTTGTTTGATTCGGCCCGGCGGCAACTTATCGGGAGACGGTCGCGCAAACGCTTTAGTGTAGGCGACGAGTTACCCGTGTTTGTTGTCCGGGTTGACGCCTTCAAACGACAAGTGGATTTCGCAATTGCGCTTGCGTCTGCACAGCCGAAAGGGACTCGTCGCACCAGAAAATCACCCGGCATCGCTCGTCGCGCTTAATGAGATACCTACTCAATGCTCAACGCGCCATGGATGTTTGCCCCGCCTTGGCGATAGGGAATGACGGATGAATATTTGCGACGACCAGTGATCGCCGCTAGAAACGGTTATGCATGCTGAAGCTTCTGTTGCCGCTCCTCGATATTCGCGCGCAAACCCGTTTCCAGCCAAACTTCTGGTCAATCGCAGCCTGAGCGGACCGGAGTCGGCAAAGGATACGCGCCATTTTGAACTAGACCTCACCGGATGGGGATTAAGCTTTGAGGTCGGCGATTCGCTGGCGGTATATGCAACAAACGATCCACAGCTCGTAGACGAAATTATTCACGCGCTTGGCGCCACCGGCGAGGAAGAGGTCCCTCGACCAAAAGGCGCACCAACCACTCTGCGCGAAGCGTTATTGCGCGATTACAGCATCACGCAGCCAACGCCCAAGATTTTGAGGGCCATCGCCCATCGTGCGAACGCTGCGCCGCTGCTCGGCGATCTTCTCGCTCCCGAGCGCAGGCAGGATCTCACAACATATCTTTGGGGCATGGAGGTAATCGACTTTCTCATCGAGCATCCGTCAGCTCATTTCAGGCCAGAGGAATTTGTCGGTTTGCTCACAAAACTGCAGCCGCGCCTTTATTCTGTGGCCTCGAGTTTAAAGGCGTATCCGGAACAGGTTCATTTTATCGTGGACGTGGTAACGTATGAAAGTCACGGCCGCGTTCGCAAAGGCGTCTGCTCATCTTTTCTTGCGGAACGCGCTGATGGCGTACCGGTCCCGGTTTTCCCAAGCATAGCGAAGCATTTTCATTTGCCCGAGGACCCTGACGTTCCAATTATCATGATCGGTCCAGGAACGGGCGTCGCGCCGTTTCGCGCGTATCTGCAGGAACGCCAGGCGACGGGAGCAAAGGGAAAGAACTGGCTGTTTTTCGGATCGCAGCATCAAAAGTGCGATTTTGCCTACGGCGAGGAATTCGAGGCATTCAAGAAAGAAGGGCTTCTCACACGGCTCGATTGCGCTTGGTCGCGCGATCAAGCCGGGAAAATTTATGTCCAACATCGGATGAAGGACAATGCCGCTGAGATTTGGAAATGGCTCGACGCCGAGGGCGCCCACTTTTTCGTGTGCGGCGACGCGAAGCGAATGGCGAAGGATGTCGATGCGACGCTGCGAAAAATCGTGCAGGAGCAGGGCGGTAAAACCGTTGATCAAGCCAATGAGTACGTCGAGAAGCTCAAAAGCGACAAGCGTTACAAGCGCGACGTGTATTAGAAAAATGACGAAGCACGAATGTCGAATGACGAAGGAATGACTAAATGGACAAAGTAAACGGTTCCATGTGCATTCGGATTTCGTCATTTTCTTCATTTGTGGCATAGTAAGGGGAGGGCCTTAAAGCGATGTACGAGAACACTGAATTCACATTGAGCCGCGATTGCGAAGCGATCCAGATTCCGAGCGGGCAAAAGACAACGATCCCGGCTGGGAGTCAGGGAGTGATCACCCAGAGCCTGGGTGGCAGCTACACGATCGCAACGTACCAAGGTCTGGCGCGAATCGCGGAGAAGGATCTTGATGCTCTGGGGCTTGAAAAACCTCAGGCGCAACAAACTCAAAAGCCCCTCCGGACAACAAACGGCGAAGTTTCGGAGGAAGATGTCTGGAATCAGCTTCGGCAGTGTTACGACCCGGAAATTCCGGTCAACATTGTCGATCTTGGTCTGGTTTACGATTGCCGCTTAATCAAAAAGGATGATGGCGGCGCCCGCGTGGAAGTGAAAATGACGCTCACGGCGCCTGGTTGCGGCATGGGACCAGCCATTGCGCACGACGCTCAGAGCAAGATTTTGTCGATCGACGGCGTGGATGAAGCAGATGTCCAGCTCGTCTGGGATCCGCCCTGGAATCAAAACATGATCAGCGAAGCGGGCCGGATGAAGCTCGGGATGGTTTGAATTCCTTTCAATTTTCCAATCCGTACGGGTGAGTTATCCGGTTGCGTTACCCGCTAGCGGATTCTGCGTGTCTCACCCCTGTTAGGCTTGCTTATTTTCCTCCTACCGGATAAAAACGTCGCATGCCTGCGACGTTTGCCACCGAAACGAAGCGCAAAGGTCTGTTCGCCTCCACTCGCTGGACGATGGTGCTCGACGCCGGGGAATCGCAAACACCGCCGGACGAGGCGCTGAGCGCGCTGTCGGAACTGTGCCGGATTTATTGGCGACCGATCTTCCTGTTCCTTCGACGCCAGGGCTCAAATCCAGACGATGCACAAGATCTGACGCAGGGTTTTTTCGCCCATCTCATCGAATCACGTGCCTATGCCAGAGCCGATCCAGACAAGGGACGGTTCCGTTCCTTTCTGCTCGGCGCGCTCAAACATTTTGTGGCCCACGCACGCGCTCACGACCGTAGGCAGAAGCGCGGCGGAGGCATGATCCTCGGGCCGCTCGACACGGCCGCGATCGCCGATGCGGACGCACGAGCCGTGGGCTCGCAGGCGTGGAGTGCTGAGCGCGTTTACGAACGTGAGTGGGCAGAGACGCTGCTCCGCACGGCGCTGGATCGGCTGGCAGAGGAATGCGCGTTGGCGGGAAAAGATGAGCTGTTCAAGCAGTTGAACTCACACCTTTCGGTCACTAACGAAGCGGCAGTCCCATACGAAGAAATGTCTCTTCGGCTGGGCCGGCCGATCACAACGCTGCGCAGCGATGTGGCCCGGCTGCGCTCGAGGTATCGCGCGATTTTGCGGGAGGAAGTGGGTGGTACCGTGGCGGACGCGTCCGAGATTGACGCGGAGCTGCGACATCTTTGCGAAGTACTCATGGCGGATTAATGCAGACACAGGCGACTAACGCATCGGTGTGTCCCGAGTGCGGGACGCGGCTGGCCGGAGCATTTTCTCGCGGCCTTGGTCGCTGCATGATTTGCCTGCTCCACGTCGGATTCGACGACGCGGAAGAACCCGATGAAACGTTGCTTGCGCCCGTAACGGATCGACTTGGGAACTACAGAATCCAACATCGGGACGATGGCACGGCTTGGGAATTGGGCCGAGGGGCGATGGGCGTCACATATCGCGCGATCGATACATCGCTCCAACGGCCGGTTGCACTCAAGCTCATCGATTCGGAATGGGCGAAACGCGGAGCGGAAGCACGCGAACGGTTCATGCGCGAAGCGCGGACGGCCGCATCTTTGCGGCATCCAAATATCGCGACCGTTTACCATTTCGGTATCCGCGAAGAGAACGGGCAGTGCTTCTGCGCGATGGAACTGGTGGAAGGCGAAACGCTGGAGATGCGTGTTCGCCGCAGCGGGCCGCTTGACGCGCTCACGACCATCGACATCGCCTTGCAGGTCAGCAGCGCACTGGCCGCAGCGGAAAAGCAGGGCCTGGTGCACCGGGATTTGAAGCCGGCGAATTTGATGTTGGTCTCGCCCGATGGCGAAACGGCGAAGGACGATAGCAGCACTTTTGGCGAAGGCGCCAAAAGGAGCACGCGAGGGCGCGTGCGCTCCCCAGAAAGAGATGAGAAACTGATAGTGAAGGTGATCGACTTCGGCGTGGCGAAAGCACTTGTGGAAAAGCCGGATGCGATGGGCTTGACCCACGGAGGATTTGTCGGCACACCGGCTTTCGCCAGTCCGGAGCAATTCACTGATGCGCCAATCGACGTTCGCTCGGACATTTATTCGTTAGGCGTGACCCTGTGGTATCTGCTTACCGGCAATAGGCCCTTTCAAGGCGCGACCATCGAACAGATTCGCGCGAGCCAGTGCTCGCGAACTCTGCCGATCGAACAGCTAAAGGCAGCGCGCGTTCCAAGCAAGCTCGTGTCCCTGTTGGTGTCGATGCTTGCCCTCGCCCCAGCGGCGCGTCCCGGCATTCGAGAGCTCAAAAAGCAATTGCAGGAATGTAGCTTCCAGATCCTCGACCGTTGGAAAATTGTGAGGCGGTTCGCACTCGTGGCCGCTTTGGTTACGCTCACGATTGTTGCAGCCGTTTTGCTTTTTCCACAGAAGCGCAACCAGCCGCTCTCCGGCGCGGCGAATACTTCCAGCGTCCCGCCGAAGAGCATTGCCGTTCTACCGTTTCGCAACCTCTCCGAAGACAAAGAGAATGCGTTTTTCGCCGACGGCGTTCAGGACGATCTCGTGACCAGCCTCGCTCGGATTAAGGATCTCAAGGTTGTTAGCCGGGGTTCGGTAGCGTCATATCGGGATCTTTCCGGTCGCAGGCTCCGCGCGATCGCACAAGAGCTTGGCGTTGGAGCCGTTCTCGAGGGTAGCGTTCGTCGCACCGCAAATCGCGTGTTGGTCAATGTGCAGTTGACCGACGCAACGACGGAACGGCAAATCTGGTCGGACCGTTACGATCGTACACTGAAGGATTCGATCGCTCTGCAAGGCGAGCTGGCGGCGGAAATCGCCACTGCTCTGGCGGCGAAGCTCAGCCCAGAGGAAAAGGCACAGGTGGAAGCGAAGTTGACTAACAATCCGGACGCCTACGTCGTCTATCTCCGCGGCCGTGAGTTTCAAATGCGGCCCGAGGTCTCGCGCGACAACTTCGTCGCGGCCGAACAATGTTACAGACACGCAGTCGCGCTGGACGCGCGATTTGCCCTGGCTCACGCGCGTCTCGCCGAAATGCTCGAGGGTCGCCACGGCAATTTTGATAATCAGCCCTCGCTCCTTGCCGAAGCGCGCAGTCATGCGGAAGAAGCGCTGCGGCTCGACCCGCATTGCGGACAGGCACACATGGTGATGGCGTACATCCTGTCGCGGTCCGTTAAGTCAATCGAGAGAGACAAAGCGATTAAACAGGAGGTGGACAGCGCACTCCGCCTGGTCCCAAACGACGGCTACATGGTAATGATAGCGGCCCTCCTCCAAACGGACATGGACTGGCTCGCAGAAGCGGAGGCGACGTTCCAGCGCGCCATCGAAATCAATCCGCGCGAACCAAAAGTCTTTTACAACTATGCCTTTCTGCTGACCAAGAAGGGAGACGTGTCCAAAGCGCGCTGGGCTTCGGATCGCTCCCTGGAACTCGCGCCGGAATCCGTTTTCTTTCGGCTCTTCCGCGCGATTCAAGAATTCCGATGGACAGGAGAGGTGGCGCGAACAAAGAAATTTCTCGCTGAGATTCCCGCGGGCAAGGATCCGGATGGTCGCGTAACAGCGGCGCACTGTACGGCTGCCCTCTACGAGCGAAACTTCCCCGAAGCTTTACGCCTGCTCGCGGCTTGTCCTTCTGAGCGATTGCCATGTCTCGCCGGCGGATTTGGTGGCATGGTCCCGAAGGGATTCGTTGAAGGTCTGATTCATTTCTATGCGGGAAACAAGGAGCGTGCCTATACCGCGCTCGACTCGGTGCGGTGGATCTTGGAAATGGAAGCGAAGGAGAACCCCGGCGATCAGGCGGCACATTTGAACGTGGCCGAGGCTTACGCGGTGATGGGCTGGAAGAATGCCGCGCTGGCGGAAGCCGCACGCGCGAAAGATAAGCCAGATGAATGGACGATGGCGGACCTTTTGGTCCATGCCGGCGAGCGCGACGCCGCATTGCGCTCCCTCGAGCAGCTTCCTGCTAGAGAACGAGAGTACTGGTATTACGAGCTGCGTTTGCACCCGCAGTGGGATCCACTTCGTAGCGACGCGCGCTTTGAAAAAATGCTCGCCTCTTCTGCGCCGAAAAGCGCGCGGTGATCCGCGCTTCGAAAAAATCGTAGCGTCGCTCGCACCGAAATAGTCCGCGGGCTATCGCCGCTTCCCACGTTAGCCTGGTGCATCGCACTGCGACGCGCAGAGCGTTGTGACTCCCGTCACTTTCTTTGCAACGGGGCGCAAACTTTCGGGAAGAAACGAGAAACGGTCTGGTGTCCGGGTTTACCCGGAACGAAGACCACAAACCCAAAACAAAGAAAGAAAATTATATTATGAAAAACAGAAAAAATATCCTGACTTACATCGCCGGTGCAGTCGCCACCCTCGTGATCTCGGCTAGTTCATCCTGGGGCACGCAGCCGCTCCAGCCTCCGCAAAACTACACGGGCAGCCTTACGCACGGCGAGTTCGTCTCCTGTGACGGTCACATCCTGAATCCGCCGGCGTACTCGGTTGCTGGCACGTGGGTTCTGAACATCGATGCGATGACGCAGGCGCAGGTCCCGCCGCCGGCTAACCTGACAATGGTGGTCTTCCGCGACGGCAGCATTTATCTATGGTTCCCGCACGTCGCGTTGACGCCCGTCTCGCTTCAAGACGGCATCTACACTTACACGTACGGAACTCAGGTGACGGCAACCCTCGATACGAATTCGACTCCCGCGACTTTCACGTGGCACGTCGTATTCAACGACAACTGCACCTTGCGCAGCTACGGGTCGCTGACCTACTTCGGAGTAGCCAACAATTAGGACGCGACACCCGAAGAGTATCCGCATCGCACCCGACGTCATCGGGTGCGATGCGTGATGCCAAAGAGACCTGCCATTTCCCGATCCGGCAAATGTCGTCGTCGTGATTCGTTCTCGACTTGTTAGGCGGAACACATTGCAGCGGTTCGCGCGATACTCAGCATCGGCTCCACACTTTCTTTGCAACGCGACGCAAACTTTCGGGAAGAAATGGGAAACGGTCTCCGTCTCTGGGTTACCCAGAACGAAGACCACAAACCCAAAACCACAGAAGGAAATCAAATCATGAAAAATCGAAACATTCAGTTCAAACCAAGAGCAGGATTTCTGATTCCGCTGCTCCTCGTCTGCCTTGCGGCAGTGTTTATCTCAGTACCCAATCTCGCGTCAGGCGCAGCGCCCGGGCGCTGCGAGGGGACGGTCGAGCTCACCAGCCAATCGAACTTTCAAGTGCGGCAAGCCGGCAGGCAAACATTCGTCGAGTTCGACTTCACCGGCCTGCACGACATCTGCCTGGCAGACCACTCGGTCGTGACCGGCATCGTCGAAGGCCACCTGGTCCAGCGCATTTCGGCAGACGGTGACTTCAGCCTTACCTTCGACGAGGTTCTGAGCTATAACGACGGCACGCTCGGGTATCGCGGCGAGGGCAGCCTCACCGGGGGCAATTGGCAGAGCAACGTGATGACGGTGGGCCTGGGCACCGGCCCGCTAGCGGGAATCCACGGGCAGGGAACGTTTGTGTTCACCGGTCCCGCATCGCTGGCCGACGTCATCTATTATGTGTACACGCCCTGATGCGGCGGGTAGCGGACCGGAAATCTGTGTCTATCTGTGGCTGTAGGAAAGAATTCTGGCCACGGATAGACATCGATGAAACCAGATTCAGAAAACCAAATCAAGGGATCCGTAGCACCGCCATCGTTTCAAGCGCTCCAAACGCACAGCGCGACGACGGGAACCGGTTCGTAGTGCACGCCGATGATAAGCGGACTGCATTTTTGGAATTAGAAAGGGCGGTTTGTATCCACCTACTTAGCGGTCAATGCTGACCATAATCGCAGCGACGGCTGCAAGCGTTTCGTTATGCGTGCGGATGAAAAGCTGACCGCGTTTCTGGAACTGGAATCAGCGATTCGCGATACGCAGCATCGGTTCCAAACTTTCTTCGCAATGCGGCGCAAACTTTCGGGAAGGAATGGGAAACGGTCTGCGTTTCCGGATCACCAGGAACGACGGCCACAAACACAAAACAAGAAAAGGAAATCACATTATGAAAAATCGAAACATTCAGTTCAAACCAACAGCAGGACTTCTCATCCCGCTGCTCCTCGCCTGCTTTGCGGCAGTGTTTATCTCGGCCTCCACTCCGGCAGCAGCCCGCGACATGGTGCCCTTCAATGGCACTGTGTCGGGGTACGTCGAGTCTCAGTCCGGCACGGAGTGCGAGCCTTCCGCACACGTTATCAACTTCGGACACGCGAACCAATTGGGAGCCTTCACCGGGACGGCGGAATTCGTCACGCGCCCTTGCGACCCCGACCCGGATCTTTGTGAAGGTAATATTCCTTACACTGGCACCTTTGACTGGTTTGCGGCCAACGGCGACGAAATCTCCGGCACTTTCGAGGGGTACCTGTGCCCGACG
>Ga0209155_1000794_pt1 | contig 15161 bp, 8 predicted proteins | sample GraSoiAngelo_122_FD_185879 | JGI IMG/M metagenome (GOLD analysis project Ga0209155, IMG submission 185879) | Grasslands soil microbial communities from the Angelo Coastal Reserve, California, USA - 14_0927_02_20cm (SPAdes) (version 2) | ecosystem: Environmental > Terrestrial > Soil > Grasslands ... | reverse complement strand
GTGAATCCCAACGACAGCAGTATCAGCGGGTACACCGGCATCACCTACCGCGTCCTCACGCCGGGCCGCGAGCTGCAGGTCGACCTGATGGGCCCGCTCGCGGTCGACAGCATGGTGCAGGACCGGCGTGCGGTGCCGTTCCGCCGCGACGGGAACGCCTACTTCGCGAAGCCGTCCACCCGCCAGCGCGCCGGCGACCATCGCACCATCACGGTCTACTACCACGGCAAGCCGCGGGTCGCCACGCGGCCCCCCTGGGAGGGCGGCTTCACCTGGACCAGCGACAGTCTCGGCCGGCCGTGGGTCGTCACGACCGATCAGGGCATGGGTGCGAGTGTATGGTGGCCCAACAAGGATACGCAGGCGGACGAGCCCGACAGCCAGCGCGTGGCGCTCACCGTGCCCGATCCGATGATCGACGTCTCCAACGGGCGGCTGCGCCGCGTGACCCACCACGCCGACGGCACGACGACGTACGAGTGGTTCGTCGTCAACCCGATCAACAATTACGCCATCGCCGTCGGCGCAGGGAGCTACGACCACTACAGCGACCTGTTCCAGGGAGAGAACGGCCCGCTCACCCTCGATTTCTGGCCCCTGAGCTATCACCGCGAGGCGGCCCAGCGGCAGTTCGTCCAGGCGACCACGATGCTGCAGTGCTTCGAGCACTGGTTCGGTCCCTACCCGTGGTACGAGGATGGATACAAGCTGGTCGAAGTGCCACACCCCGGGATGGAGCATCAGAGCGCCGTCGCCTACGGTAACTGGTACGCGAACGGCTACCGCGGGCGCGACGCCTCGGGCACCGGCCTCGGCCTGAAGTGGGACTTCATCATCGTGCACGAAAGCGCGCACGAGTGGTTCGGCAACAACATCACGGCGAAAGACAACGCCGACATGTGGGTGCACGAGAGCTTCGCCAACTACGCCGAGGGGCTTTACACCGAGTGTCTTTTCGGGAAGCAGGCCGGCGCCGCCTACACGGCCGGCACGCGTCGCGGCATCCGCAACGACCGGCCGATCATCCCCCCGTACGGGGTGAACGATGAGGGCTCGGGCGACATGTACCCCAAGGGGGGGAACATGCTGCACACGATCCGGCAGATCGTCGACGACGACGAGAAGTGGCGCGCGATCCTGCGCGGGCTCAATCAGACGTTCTGGCACCAGACGGTGATGGGCAAGCAGGTGGAGGACTACATCTCCGCACACGCGGGGACCGATCTGACGAGGGTGTTCGATCAGTACTTGCGGACCACCCAGGTGCCCGTACTGGAGTACCGCATCGAGGGAGGGATGCTGTCGTTCCGCTGGACGGACGTGGTGCCCGGCTTCGACATGCCGCTCCAGGTCACCGTGTCGCCGGACACCTTCAGTGTGGTGCATCCGACCGCGGCCTGGCAGACGGTGCCGCTGCGGCTCGCGACGCCGGCCGATTTCAAGGTCGATCCGAACTACTACGTGCTCACACGCAACGTGACGACGTCTCGTTGAACCGGTCAGCGCAACTCCCGCTCTGGACGCCACCGCCGGACCGGGTGGCCCGCGCCAACCTGACCGCCTTCATGGCGACCGTCCGCCGCGAGTATGGAGCGGACGTCGCCGACTATCGCTCGCTGCACCGCTGGTCGATCACGTCCCCGCAAGAGTTCTGGCCCGCCGTGTGGCATTTCTGCGGCGTGATTGCCGCGGAGGGAGCACGCGGGAGCCGTAAACCGTGGGACGATGTGGGCGTGGGACTGGACCGCATGGCCCCGCCCGATCCGGTCCGGGGGCCAAGCTGGTTCCCCGGTGCGCGACTCAACTTCGCCGAGAACCTGCTGCGGCAGCGTGACACACACCCGGCGCTCGTGGCATGGAACGAGACCGGGGCACAGCGCGAGCTGAGCTACGGGGAGCTCTACGACGAAACCGCTCGTGTCGCGGCCGCCCTCCGGGCGGCGGGCATTCGGCCGGGAGATCGAGTGGCGGGGTTCCTGCCGAACATCCCCGAGACGGTGATCGCGATGCTCGCCGCCACGAGCCTCGGCGCCATCTGGTCGTCCTGCTCGCCGGACTTCGGCGTGGCGGGCGTGGTGGACCGCTTCGGCCAGATCGCGCCGCGCATCCTGTTCTGTGCCGACGGGTGTCGCTACGCCGGAAAGGAGATCGACTGCCTCGGGCGCGTCGCCGACATCGCCCGCCGCATCCCGGCGATCGAGCAGGTGGTGGTGGTTCCGTACCTCGTGGAGCGGCCCCCGATCCGCACGATTCCGGGCGGCGTGTTGTGGGACGAGTGGGCGGGCCCGCCGGGGAAGGAGGCCGGCCTCCGGTTCGAGCGGCTCCCGTTCAACCATCCGGTCTACGTCCTGTACTCGTCGGGCACCACCGGGCTCCCCAAATGCGTGGTGCATGGTGCCGGGGGGACGCTGCTGCAGCACCAAAAGGAGCACGTGCTGCACGTCGATCTCAAACACGAGGACCGGCTCTGCTACATCACCACGTGCGGTTGGATGATGTGGAACTGGCTCGTGAGCGCCCTGGCCGTGCACGCGACCGTCGTGCTGTACGACGGGGCGCCGTTCGCGCCGCGCCCGGACGCCCTGTGGACCCTGGTGGCCGAGGAGCAAGTGACCGTGTTCGGCACGAGCGCCAAGTACCTGGCGCTCGCCGAGAAGGAAGGGCTCGTGCCGGCACGCACGCACGACCTGTCCGCGCTCCGGACCATCATCTCCACGGGCAGCCCGCTCGCGGGCCACAGCTACGACTACGTGTACCACCGCGTCGAGCCCGACGTGCACCTGTGCAACATCAGTGGCGGTACGGAGATCATCTCGTGCTTCGCGATCGGCAACCCGACCGACCCGGTGTGGCGCGGCGAGCTGCAGGGGCCCGGGCTGGGCATGGCGGTGCAGGTGTTCGACCCGCGCGGTGCGCCGCTCCTGGGCAAGCCCGGCGAGCTCGTTTGCACCAGACCATTTCCCAGCATGCCGGTGGCGTTCTGGAACGATGCCGACGGGGCGAAATACCGCGCCGCCTACTTCGAGCGGTTCCCCGGTGCGTGGCGCCACGGTGACTGGGCTGAGCTGACCGCGCGCGGTGGGCTGATCATTCACGGGCGCAGCGACGCGACGCTCAACCCCGGCGGCGTGCGGATCGGCACGGCCGAGATCTACCGGCAGGTGGACACGCTGCCGGAGGTGCTCGAGAGCCTGGCGATCGGGCAGCGGATCGACGCCGCCGCGGGCGCCGACGAGCGGATCGTCCTGTTCGTCCGGCTGCGCGACGGGCTCGCCCTGGACGACGCGCTGTGCGACCGCATCCGGCGCTGCCTGCGCGACAACGCCAGCCCCCACCACGTGCCGCGCAAGATCGTGCAGGTCGCCGACATCCCGCGCACCATCAGTGGGAAGATCAGCGAGCTCGCCGTGCGGGCGGTCGTGCACGGGCTGCCGGTCGAGAATCGCGAGGCCCTCGCCAACCCGCAGGCGCTCGACCTGTACCGCGATCTGGCGGACCTGCGAACGTAGGTCCGGCACACGCCGGTCTTGCTTGACACGGGCCGCGGGGCGGTCCAATCTCCCGGCACCCAACAGGCACCCACACTCATGACACGCTTCAGCGCCGACCAACTCGCCTTCGCCCGTTCGCAGGCTCACTACTTGGGCCGAGCCGAGGCCATCGCGTTTCTCAAGAAGATGGACATCAAGATGAGCGTCGGTCACTGGTCGGCGGGGGACTTCTGCGACCGCTTCGCCCCGCCCGGCTACCACTCCGACGACTCGAGCTTCAAGGGCGACTTCGAGTCGCAGTGCCGGCGCACCCACGCCGCGGGCATCGATGCGATCGAGATCCACCAGAGCGTGTTCGAGAAGTCGCTGAACGGCGACATCGATTGGCCGGCGCTGGAGCGCGCGCGCGGCGGTTACCTGGCCGACCTGGGCATGCGGGTCACGGCGTGCAACGTCAACACCTGGACCAACCCGCGGTTTCGGCTGGGAGGACCGTGCAACCCGAACCCCGAGCTGCGTCGCGCCGCCACCGACGAGATCCTGAAGGCGGTCGAGATCGCGCAGGCCCTGAAGCTCCCCATCGTCAGCGTGTGGCCGGGCTCCGACGGCGCCGACTACCACTTCCAGATCGACTACCAGCAGGGGCTCGAGTGGTTCACGGAGGCGCTCGTTACAGCCAACCGGGCGTGCCTCAAGGCGGGGATCAAGCTCGCCATCGAGCCCAAGCCGTACGAGCCGCGGGAGCTGTACATGATCATTCCCACGGCCGCGTCGGCGATCCTCGTGGCCCAGCGGGTGAATCAGCTGTGCGGCGGCACGAACTGCGGCCTCACGATCGACTACGGCCACCAGAAGATGGAGGGGACGACGGCCTCCACCGCCTGCGACCTCGCCGCGTACGCGGGCGTCCCGGTCCACAAGTTCGACATCAACGACGCGCGCCAGGGCCGCAACGACCAGGATTGCATGTTCGGCACGCTGTCGATCCCCGAGTCGGTGGAGTACCTGTTCACCACGTTCGTGCGCGAATATCACGGCTACTACAGCCAGGACCAGTTCACCTATCGCGACGACCCCGCCCGCGCGATGGAGCGGAGCATGATCAACCTGGCGAACCTGGCGCTCAAGGCGGTCCGCGTGTTCGAGCAGCGGGCGGCGCTGGATCGGGCGCGCGCGGCGGGGACCGGCCCGGACGTGCTGGACGTCGTGAGTCCGATCCTGGTCGGCTGAGTCGTGCAGCCTGCGTTCACGATCGGCGTCGATTACGGGACCAACTCCGTTCGGGCCGTGGTCGTGGACTGCGCGGACGGTCGCGCGCTCGGCACCGCGGTGTTCGACTATCCGTCCGGGACCGAAGGCGTGCTGCTGGACCCGCGTGACCCGCACCTGGCGCGCCAGAATCCGGCCGATTACCTGGTAGGCCTGGCGACAGCGGTGCCCGGCGCATTGGCGCAGGCGGACACGCAGCCGGGCTTCGCGCGCGACCGCGTCATCGGCATCGGCGTCGACACGACCGGCTCGACGCCGCTGCCGGTGGACGCCGGCAACCGGCCGCTCGCCCTGGACCCGCGCTGGCGCGCCGCGCCAGCGGCGCAGGCGTGGTTATGGAAGGACCACACCGCGGCCGAGGAAGCGGCGGCCATCACCGAGACGGCGCGGCGCTGCGCCCCGGAGTACCTGTCGCCGATCGGCGGCACCTATTCGTCGGAATGGTTCTGGTCCAAGATCTGGCACTGTCGCAAGGTCGCGCCCGACGTGTTCGCCGCGGCCGCGACCTGGGTGGAGCTGGCCGATTTCGTGCCGGCCGTGCTGGCCGGAGTCACGCACCCCGGTGACATCGTGCGCGGGGTGTGCGCGGCCGGCCACAAGGCGCTGTACTCCGAGGCGTGGGGCGGCCTGCCGGCGCACGAGTTTTTATGCCGGCTCGATCCCGAGCTGGGGCGCCTGCGCGACCGGTTGTACACCAAGGCGTACGCGGCCGATCGCGCGGCCGGCGCGCTGGCGCGCGAGTGGGCCGAGACGTTTGGCTTGCGAACCGGCATCCCCATCGCGATGGGCGCGTTCGACGCCCACTACGGCGCCGTGGGAGCGGGCGTGCGGGTCGGCACCTTCGTCAAGATCATCGGCACCTCCACCTGCGACATCGCGATCGCCGACGCGCGCGAGCGGGTTCCCGACATCCCGGGGATCTGCGGCATCGTAGCGGGCTCGGTGTTGCCGGGCTACTACGGGATCGAAGCGGGCCAGTCCGCCGTGGGTGACCTGCTGCGCTGGTGGGTGGAGGTCGTCTGCCTGGGACGGGAATCGCTGCACGCCGAGCTGTCGCGCGAAGCGGCGCGCCTCAGGGCCGGTGCGTCGGGGCTGCTCGCCCTGGATTGGAACAACGGCAACCGCACCATCCTGGTCGATCCGCGCCTCACCGGGTTGATCGTCGGACAGACCCTCCACACCACGCGGGCGGAGATCTACCGCGCCCTGGTCGAGGCGACCGCGTTCGGCGCCCGCGCCATCATCGCGCGCATGGAGGAATATGACGTCCCGATCGAGCGCGTGGTGTGCTGCGGCGGGATCGCCGAAAAAAACGATCTGTTCATGCAGGTCTACGCCGACGTGATGGGGATGCCGATGTTGACGGCGGGCTCACCTCAGACGCCGGCGCTCGGCGCCGCCATCGCCGCGGCGGTGGCGGCCGGCCTCGGGGCGGGCGGTTACGATCGATTCGAGGCCGCGCAGGAGCGGATGACGTCCCTGGGTGCGCGGTCGTTCGTGCCGAATCGGGAGGCGCATACCGTCTACGACGAGCTCTACGCACTGTACCTCGAGCTGCACGATACGTTCGGCGCAGTCCCTGGCGCGCGCGCCGAGCTGCCGGCGCTGATGAAGCGGCTGCTCGCCCTGCGAGAACGAGTCTCGGCGTGACCCGGGTCGCTGCCGCGCTGCGGAAGAGCGTTCACCGGGCGAACCAGGCGCTGGTTGAGAGCGGCCTCGTCACCGAGACGTTCGGCAACGTGTCGGCCGTCGACCGCGCGGCGGGCCTGTTCGTCATCAAGCCGAGCGGCGTGCCCTACGAGGACCTGACGCCGGCAAACCTGGTGCCCGTGTCCCTCGAGACGGGCCGCGTGCTCGCGGGCAAGCTGCGTCCCTCGTCGGATACGCCGACGCACCTCGAGCTGTATCGGGCGTTCTCTTGCGGCGGCATCGCCCACTCGCACTCGCCGTACGCCACCGCGTTCGCACAGGCCCGGAAGGCCGTTCCCTGCATGGGCACGACGCACGCCGACTACTTCCGTGGGGACATCCCGGTGACGCGCCCGCTCACTCACCAGGAGGTGGAAGGTGAGTACGAGCGTAATACGGGCCTGGTGATCGTGGAGACGTTTCGCGGGCTTGGGGGAGGAGTCGTTGCGGAGCACATCCCCGGCGTGCTGGTCGCCAACCACGGGCCGTTCACCTGGGGGGACGATGCATTCGCCGCGGTGGCCCACGCGCGGGTGCTGGAGTACCTCGCGCGTGTGGAGTTCGCCAGGGCCGCGTTGGCACCCGATGCACCTCGACCGGAGGAGTTCTTGGTCGCGCGACACTATCGGCGGAAGCATGGTCGCGACGCCTATTACGGTCAGCAATAGGGAGCGCGATCTATGATCCAGCGATCTGCAGCGATCCTCACGGTCCTCACGCTGTGTGTGCCGCCGAACACGAGCGCCGCGCAGGAGCGAGTCCGGCTGGTGGTGAACGCCGATCTCGGCAAAGACACCATCAGCCGGCACATCTACGGCCACTTCGCCGAGCACCTGGGCCGCGATATCTACGACGGCATCTGGTACCGCGAGGGCAACGGGCCGTGGAGGCTGCGCGACGATATCATCGAGGCGTTGCGCAAGATCAAGGTCCCCAACCTGCGCTGGCCCGGCGGTTGCTTCGCCGACTACTACCATTGGGAAGACGGGATCGGGCCACCGGCGCAGCGGCCCAAGATGGTGAACACCGTCTGGGGCGGGGTAACCGAGGACAACAGTTTCGGGACGCACGAGTACCTGGAGCTGGTGCGGCGGTTGGGGGCGGAGCCGTTCATCGTGGGCAATGTGGGGAGTGGGACGGTGCGGGAGATGGCGGCCTGGTGGGAGTATGTGAACCATCCGGGGGGCAGCACGCTGGCGGAGCGGCGGGCGGCGAACGGGCACCCCGAACCGTTCAAGGTGCGGTTCTGGGGAGTGGGCAACGAGAGTTGGGGGTGCGGCGGCAGCATGACCCCGCTGCACTACGCCGATGTGTACAAGCGGTTCGCCACCTTCCTGCGGCCGTTCAGTGACACGCGCGCCTTCCGGATCGCCACCGGCCCGAACACGGCGGACTTCGCATGGACGGAGGGCGTGATGCGCGAGGCGGGGAGGCAGATCGACGGCCTCGACCTCCACTACTACACCGTCGTGGGTCCCTGGGAGCACAAGGGCTCCGCCACCGCCTTCGGCGAGCGCGAGTGGTTCCTCGCGATGCAGCGAGCCCTCCGCATAGACGAGCTCATCACCCGTCATGCGGCGATCATGGACCGGTACGATCCCGAGAAGCGGGTCGCCCTGATCGTAGGCGAGTGGGGGATGTGGCACGACGTGGAGCCGGGCACGAACCCCGGGTTCTTGTACCAGCAGAACACGCTGCGCGACGCGGTGGTGGCGGCGCTGCACCTGAACATCTTCAACAACCACGCGGATCGGGTGCGCGGGGCGAACATCGCGCAGACGATCAACGTCCTGCAGGCGATGGTGTTGACGCGGGGCAAGGACATGATCCTCACGCCGACCTACCACGTCTTCGAGTTCTACACGGTCCACCACGACGCGACGCTGCTGCCGATCTCGCTGACCGCGGGGACGTACGAGTTTGAGGGGCAGTCCGTCCCCGCGGTGAGCGCGTCGGCGTCGCGGGATTCTGCCGGCCGCATCCACATCACGCTGGCGAACCTGGACCCGAACCGGGCGCGCACGGTGGAGACGGAGCTGCGCGGCGCGCGCGTCACGGGCGTGACGGGTCGGGTGCTGACGGCGGCCGCCATGAACGCGCACAACACGTTCGAGCAGCCGACCGCGGTACAGCCGGCGGAGTTCCGCGGGGCCCGCCTGTCCGGTAGCACCCTCACCATCGACCTCCCGGCCAAATCCGTCGTCGTGCTCGAGATCAGGTGAGCCCGCGCTTCACGGCCATCCTGGTCTTCGGCGCGTCGTGCGCAGGGCTCCCCTGCCGCTCCCTGGCGGGCCAGACCGCGCCGGTGTCGATCCGCGTGAACGCGGACGACCGCATCGGCCCCATGACGCCGGTATGGGCATGGTTCGGCTACGATGAGCCCAACTACACCTATATGAAGGATGGCAAGAAGCTGTTGTCGGAATTGGCGGCGCTCAGCCCCGTGCCGGTCTACGTGCGCACGCACAACCTGCTCACCAGCGGCGACGGCACGCCGGCTCTCAAATGGGGCTCGACCAACGCGTACACCGAGGATGCGTCCGGACGGCCCGTCTACGACTGGACCATCGTTGATCGCATCATGGATGCCTATCTCGAGCGGAAGATGCGGCCGCTGGTCGAGATCGGGTTCATGCCCGAGGCGCTGTCGGCCAAGCCGCGACCGTACAAGCATGCGTGGGAGCCGGGGAGGGACTACGCGGAGATCTACACCGGTTGGGCGTACCCGCCAAAGGACTACGCCAAGTGGAGCGAGCTGGTCTATCAGTGGGTGCGCCATTCCGTGGCTCGGTACGGCCGCGCCGAGGTAGAGCGTTGGTACTGGGAGGTGTGGAACGAGCCGGACATCGGCTACTGGCGCGGCACGCCCGAGGAGTACCTGAAGCTGTATGACTACGCCGCGCAGGGGTTGAAGCGTGCCTTGCCGAGCGCGAAGATCGGCGGTCCGCATGTCACTGGTCCCGTGAGCCCGCGGACGCAAAGGTACCTCCGCACCTTCATCGAGCACTGCCTGCGCGGCACCAATTACGCGACCGGGAAAGCCGGATCTCCGCTCGATGTGGTCGCCTTTCACGCCAAGGGGGCGCCGCAGGTCATGCCCGACGGCCACGTGCGCATGGGGGTGAGTCAGCAGTTGCGCGCCATCCACAACGGCTTCGCCGTGGTTGCGTCATTCCCCGAGCTGAAGGGCGTCCCCATCGTGATCGGCGAATCCGACCCGGAGGGGTGCGCGGCGTGCCCGATCCGCACGCATCCGCAGAACGGCTATCGCAACGGCACCATGTATTCGAGCTACACCGCAGAGCAGATCGCGCGCACCTATCAGCTGGCGGACTTGCAGGGCGTGAATCTGATGGGCGCCGTCACCTGGGCGTTTGAATTCGAGGGGCAGCGGTACTTCGAGGGGTTCCGGGATCTGGCGACGAACGGCATCGCCAAGCCGGTGCTCAACGTCTTTCGCATGCTCGGCCAGATGGGCGGCGATCGCGTAGGCGTTGTGAGCAGCGGCGCCTTGAGCCTCGAGGCGGTGCGCGACAGCGGCGTGCGTGCGTACCCCGACGTCGCTGCGCTCGCCAGCCGGAGCGAGCGCGAGATTGCCGTCCTCGTGTGGAACTATCATGACGATGATCTGCCGGCGCCGCCGGCACAGGTGGACCTGCAGATCGATGGCGTGCCCATCGACGAGCCTACGATTACCAACTATCGCATTGACGCGCAGCACAGCAATGCGTATGAGGTGTGGAAGAAACTCGGCTCGCCGCAGAGTCCAACGGCACCGCAGTACCGGGAGCTGGAGCAGGCAGGCCAGCTTCAGCTGCTTGAGCCGGCGCGACGTGTCCCAACGGCGAGCGGCCGAGTTGTCGTGACGTTCGCGCTACCCCGCCAGGGCGTCTCGCTCGTCAAGCTTGCGTGGTAGACATTACTCAAGGAGACACATGACCATCATCGACTGGCTGATCGTCGCGGGGTACTTCGCCGCCATCGCGGCGCTCACCTCCTGGGTCATGAAGCGACGCCGCGACACCGCCGACGATTACTTCCTGGCGAGCCGCCATCTCGGCTGGTTCGTCGTGGGCGCGTCGATCTTCGCGTCCAACATCGGCTCCGAACATCTCGTGGGCTTGGCCGGCGCCGGGGCGACGAGCGGCGTCGCCCTGGCGCACTACGAGCTGCACGCCTGGTGCCTGCTCGTGCTGGGATGGGTCATGGTGCCGTTCTACGCGCGCACCATGGTGTTCACGATGCCCGAGTTCCTCGAGCGGCGCTACTCCCCCGCGGCGCGCTCGGTGCTCTCGATCATCTCGCTCGTGGCGTACGTGTTGACCAAGCTCGCCGTCGGCATCTTCGCCGGCGGCGTCGTGTTCGGCGTGCTGCTCCCCGAGCTGCGCATCGGGGCGTTCAACAGCTTCTGGATCGGATCCGTGGCGGTCGTGCTGCTGACCGGACTCTACACGGTGCTGGGGGGGATGCGGGCCGTGGCGTACACCGACGCCCTGCAAACGATACTGCTGGTGACGGGCTCGGCGCTCCTCACCATCTTCGGCTTGAAGGCGCTCGGGGGCTGGCATGAGCTGCGCGCGGTCCTCGATCCGGACATGTTCAACTTGTGGAAGCCGCTTGTGCCCCACGGGTTCACCGGAACCTGGGCCGCGGTCAAGGAGCCCACGCGGATCGCATGGTACTTCAACGGCAACTACCCGTGGCTCGGCATGCTGTTCTGCGCGCCGATCATCGGCCTGTGGTACTGGACCACGGACCAGTACATCGTGCAGCGCGCGCTGGGGGCGCGGGACGAGCGCGAGGCGCGGCGGGGATCGATCTGCGCCGCGTTCTTGAAGCTGCTCCCGGTATTCATTTTCATCATCCCCGGCATGATCGCACTCGCCCTGGCGAAGACCGGCCGGGCGCCAGGTCTCGCGATGATGGTGGGCCCCGACGGCCGCGCGATCCCCAGCGTGGCGCAGGCGGCCTTCCCCCTCATGGTCACGACGGTGATGCCCGCGGGGATTCGTGGGATGGTGGTCGCCGGACTGTTGGCGGCCCTGATGAGCTCGCTGGCGGGAGCGTTCAACGCCTCCTCCACGCTGTTCACGATCGACTTCTATCAGCGCCTGAAACCGCAATCCAGTCAGCACGAGCTGGTCCGCGTCGGGCGCCTGGCGACCGTAGCGATGGTGCTCATCAGCTTGTTGTGGATCCCCGTGATCCAGGGCTCGAAGGGGTTGTACGACTATCTCCAGGGCGTACAGGGTTATCTGGCGCCGCCGATCTTCGCCGTGTTCTTTCTCGGCGTGACGTTCAAGCGTTTGAACGCGAACGGCTGCCTTGCCGCCTTGATCGTCGGTTTCCTGCTCGGGGCCTTCCGGCTCGCCGTCGATACGCCGGTGAGTCTCGGCATGGGGGGCTTCGCCCAGGGATATCCGACCGGCTCGTTCCTCTGGATCGTGAACAACATCTACTTTCAGTACTACAGCCTGTTCATCTTCGTCGTCTCGTGTCTCACGATGATCGTCGTGAGTTACGCGACGACAGCGCCAGAGGCGGCGCAGGTTACAAACCTGACGTTCGGCACGGTCACGGCGGAAAGCCGCGAAAAGTCGCGGGCGAGCTGGAACCGGTGGGACGTGATCAACTCCGGCGTCGTGCTCGGGCTTATCCTGCTCGCCTATCTGTACTTTACGGGGTGAGGAGGCGGACCATGACACTGTCTCGCCGTAGCGCCCTCAAGCTCGGCCTCGGGGCCGGCGCGCTCGAGGTGCTCGGCCGCCCGGTGCTGCTCGGCGCGGAGCCCGTCGCCACAGCGCGCGTGCTCGACACCGCGGTCGTGAAAGCCCGACCGCTCCCCTTGAGCGCCGTGCGGCTCACCGGCGGCCCGCTCAAGCACGCGCAGGAGTTGAGCGCACGCTACCTGCTCCAGCTCGAGCCCGACCGGATGCTGGCCTACTACCGCAAACGGGCCGGCCTCGAGCCCAAGGCCGAACCCTACGGCGGCTGGGACGGGGACGGCCGCAACCTCACCGGCCACATTGCGGGCCACCACCTCTCCGGCGTGAGCTTGATGTGGGCCGCCACCGGCGACGCGCGCTTCAAGGAGCGCGCGGACTACATCGTCCGAGAGCTGAAGACGGTGCAGGACGCGCACGGCGACGGCTACCTGAGCGCGCTGGCCGGCGGCCGCAAAGCGTTCGGCGACCTGGCCCGGGGTGAGATCCGCTCCGCCGCCTTCGACCTGAACGGCGAGTGGTCGCCGTGGTACACGTTGCACAAGACCTACGCCGGTCTGCGCGACGCCTATCGGCACGCGGGGAACCGCACGGCCCTGGACGTCGAGGTGAAGTTCGCGGGCTGGGCCGAGAAGATTCTCTCGGGGTTGGACGACGCACAGCTCCAGCACATGATGAACACCGAGTTCGGCGGCATGAACGAGGTGCTAGCCGACCTCTATGCCGATACGGGTGACGAGCGTTGGCTCGCCCTCTCCTACAAGTTCGAGCATCGCGCGTTCATCGAGCCGCTGCGACGCCACCAGGACGACCTCGGCGGCACCCACGGCAACACGCAGGTCCCCAAGCTCATTGGCTCGGCGGCGCGCTACGTGTATGCCGGCAGGCCGGAGGACCTACTCGCTGCGAGCTTCTTCTGGGACCAGGTGGTCCAGCACCACAGCTTCTCGAGCGGCGGCCACGGCAAGGACGAGTACTTCGGCCCGCCGGACCAGCTGAGCGATTGGATCGACGGCCGGACGTGCGAGACGTGCAACACCTACAACATGCTCAAGCTGACCCGGCGGCTGTTCTCCGTGTGGCCCGATCCCCACTACGCCGATTACCACGAGCGGGCGCTGTTCAACCATATCCTCGCGTCCATCGACCCCGAGGACGGCCGCGTGTGCTACATGGTGCCCGTGGGCGGGGGGAATCAGGGCGTGACCCACGAGTACCAGGACATGCTCCGCGACTTCACCTGCGACGTGGGCACCGGCATGGAGAGCCACGCCCTCCACGGCTACGGGATGTACTACGAAGCCGATGATCGGCTGTGGGTCAACCTGTACGCACCGTCCACCGCGGAGTGGGCCGCGGCCGGCGTGCGCGTGGCCGTGCAGACCGACTTCCCCGAGGGCGAGACGGCGAAGCTCACACTCACGCTCCGGGCACCGCGAGAATTCACGCTGGCGTTGCGCCGTCCCTACTGGGCAGGCTCGGCGTTTCAGGCAAGGGTCAACGGCCAGGAGCTTGCCGCGGCAAGTGAGCCACCACGGGCCGACGACCAAAGCCGCGGGAGCCAGTACCGCGACGCCGGGCCCGATGTGAGCTCGTACGCGGAGGTGAAGCGTGTCTGGAGGACCGGCGACGTAGTGGAGCTCGCCCTCCCAAAGACGCTGCGCATCGAGCCCCTTCCCGACAATCCTCGCCGCGCGTCACTCATGTGGGGGCCGCTGGTGCTCGCGGGAGATCTGGGGCCTGAGCCCGAAAGGCGGCAAAGGCAGACCGAGGGTGAGAGTCCGGCACGCCCCGCGCCCCCCGCGCCCCCGAAGGTCCCGGTTCTTGTGGCGGCTGAGCGGCCCGTGGCGACGTGGTTACAGCCCGTCGCCGGCGCTCCTGGCCGGTTCAAAAGCGACGGCGTGGGCCGCGAACCCGATGCGGGAGGCCGAGTGAGTGAGGTGGAGTTTCAGCCGTTTTTCCGCCTGCACCGCCGCACCTACTCGACGTATTGGGACCTGTTTACGCCGGGTGAATGGGACCAGCAGAAGGCCGCTTACGCAGCGGAGGCGGAGCGGCTGCGGAAACTCGCAGCGGCGAGCGTTGCATACCTGCAGCCTGGGGAGGTCGTCTTCGAGCGGCAATTCAACTATCAGGCCGGCGAGGGCGCCCAGCCACAGCGAATCCTCGGCCGGCCGGGGCGCAGGGGTCGGACGTGGTTCTCCTATGACCTGCCGGTCGAACCCGCACATCCGATGGTTCTCATCGCGACCTACTTCAGCGGCGACCGGCGAGGCACCCCGGCCGACTTTGAGATTCAGGTGGACGGCCGCACCATCAGCGACCAACACCTGGGCCTAAGCGATCCGCACCGCTTTTTCGACCTCGAGTACCGTCTCCCCGAGGACCTGGTTCGCGGCAAGAGCAAGGTGACGGTGCGCTTCCAGGCCAAGCCAGGCAACCAGATCGCGACGGTCTTCGGGCTGCGGATGATTCGCGGCGACGCGGAGCGCTAGGGAAGGTCGGCATAGGTAACGCGAAGTCGGGGGTGGGGTCTAGCACGCGTCACACGCGCGGGCGCTCGGGCGGCACATCTGCGCCGAAGCAGAGCCGACACCGACGCTTATGTGCCTGCCGTGCGCCCGCGCGTGTCAGCGTGCTAGACCCCACCCCCGACTTCGCGTGGCTTGTGCCGAGCTTTCCTTGAGGCCCCGGCTCCTCTCACAGCCCCTGCTTGGCCCGCTCGATCACCGTCTCCATCATCGACTGATGGCCGGTGAAGGTGTCGTCCACCACGCTGAGCGTGGGGATGGTGCCGGGCGCGAGCCCCAGGGTCTCGTGCCGGAAGCCGCCGAAGCCGGACTCGTGTACGCCCGAGCTGCCGCGCCCCGGCGCCCCGTGGCTCAGATGCGAGAACACGCGGGCGTAGCGGGCCGCCCGCCCCAGGCCCACCTGGTAGAACGGAATGAACTCGAGCAGCCCGTCGTAATGCATCTCACCGCACGGCATG
>Ga0209155_1000791_pt1 | contig 15224 bp, 10 predicted proteins | sample GraSoiAngelo_122_FD_185879 | JGI IMG/M metagenome (GOLD analysis project Ga0209155, IMG submission 185879) | Grasslands soil microbial communities from the Angelo Coastal Reserve, California, USA - 14_0927_02_20cm (SPAdes) (version 2) | ecosystem: Environmental > Terrestrial > Soil > Grasslands ... | reverse complement strand
GCGATCTTCGTGGCTCCCGCCGGGGGAATCAATCCCTCTGTGACGCTGCCCGTGCGAGTGACCGGCACCGTCAACACCGTGGGCAACACGATCGCGAACAGCTCCGGCTCCTGCCTCACCAGCACCGCCATCAGCTATGTCGTCCTCGGGGGCCGCATCGAGCGGAACCGCATCGCGGGTGTCGTGCAAGCCTGCGCGTTCCCGACCGCGCGCGCTCGTCCCGGGGCGATTTGGCTGGGAAGTCAGTTGCCGTTCTACCCGCCAGTCGTCGCCCAGCTGCGGTTCAACGACATCGCCGGGAACGCCCAGGCCGGGCTCCGCGTGGGGTCGAACATGACGACGCCCGTCGACGCGAGCTGCAACTGGTGGGGTGCGGCGAGCGGACCGTCCGGCGCGGGAACGGGCACGGGAGACGCGATCGTCGTGGAGCTGGGCGGCGCGACACCCGGCTTCGTGCCGTTCGCGACGGCGCCCATCGCGGCGTCGCCGGCGACGGGCTGCTGAGGTAAGGAGCAACCATCTATGAAGCCGCTTCAGACGCTGAGTGGGCGGAACGGCCGCTACCCGACTGCCCGGACCCGGAACCCCTCTCGACTCGCCGCCTCGTTCAACCGCTCGTCCAGACTCACGATCTCGAGCGTGGCGGGCTCGTGCTCGGCCGCGATGACGGCTGCCGCGAGCTGCACGCTGTCAGCGGCGCGCAGCGGGTGGACCCGGAGCAACCGCTGTGCGGTGGAGCGCACGGCGTCGCTCGGCAGGATCTCCTGCCACGCCACCGCCACGTCCCGGAGCCGCTCCAGGGCGGTGCCGGTGTCGGCGACGCTGAGCGCCCCCTCGCGCTCGCGACGGGCCAGGGCCGCCGTGCACTCGACCAGCGTCCCCCACCAGACGAGCATCCTGGGATCTCGCTGCAGCAGCGCGAGCAGCTCATCGCGCTGCTGCTCAACCACGAGCAGGGGGACGACTGCCGAGCTGTCCCAGAACTTCATCGGCCGCGACGCCGCTCCTCGAGCAGGGCCTCGAGCACACTGGCCTTAGGCCGCGGCGCCGCGGCGCGCAGGCGCTCGAGGGACAGGGGCCGCGTCGCCCGCCGCAACAGCCCGGCCCGCTCCAGACGCACTACTCGATCCTCTCCGGACCCCGCCCGCCCCCCGGCGTTCACGCTCTCGAGCCGCGCGATCGGCTCGTCGCGATCGAAGATGAGAATGGTTTGCCCCGCGCGCACCTTCTTTAGGTAGGCGCTCAAGCGCGCCTTCAATTGGGATATAGTAGTCTTTTCCATATGACTATAATAGACTGAGATACTCGACCGCCGCAAGCCTTGCTCGCCCGCGCGCGCTTGACGCCCGCGCTGCGCGCCCTATATCCAGCGCCACGTCGTAGGGGGGCGCGATGGAAGACTGGGTGGTCGAGCTGCAAGGCGGCCGGCCGGACGCCGCCTGGGACCGGTTCCTGGAGCGGTACCGCCGGCTGATCTTCGCGGCGATCCGCCACTACGCTCAGGACTACGACGACGTCATGGACGTCTTCGCGCGGGTGTGCGAAGCCCTGCGCGAAGACGACCTCGCCCGGTTGCGCTGCTACGCCGAGCAACCGGTCCACACGGCGCGCTTCTCCACCTGGCTGGTCACCGTCGTTCGTCACCTGACGATCGACTGGTTCCGCCATCGCGACGGCCGGCGCCGACTCTCGGCCTTGGCGGAACGCCTGCCGCCGCTGCGGCGCCGCATCTTCGAGCTGGTGTTTTTCGATGGGCGCAGCAGCGTGGAGGCGTACGAGATGATCCGCGCCTCCGACGCGCCCGATCTCCCGTTCGGCCGGTTCTTGACCGAGCTGCGCGAGACCCATAGGAGCGCAACCGCGGGGCGCCGGGGGCGGGTGCTGCGCGAGCTCGGTCCCCCGCCCGCGCCCGAACCGCAGCGCGGTACCACCGGCGTGACCGCGGAGCGGAGCGACCGGCTCACCAAGGCCCTCGCTTCGCTTGGTACCGAGGAGCGGCGAGCGGTGGAGCTCTACGTCATGGACGGCCGTCCGGCCGCCGAGGCCGCCCGCCTTCTCGGCCTCCCGAATCCGAAGGCCGTCTACAGCCGGGTATACCGCGCACTCAGCACGCTGCGGCGAAGCTTGGAGCAGACCGGCATTCACTCAGGAGACTTGTAGCAACCCTCCCGCTGCGGTCCGTCTAAAGGAGCGTGCGGAAACTTCCACGCTTCCCACCCGCACGCTGCGACGACTTCAAGCAAGGAGGGTCCATGAGGTCCGCATCCGCACACGGCGTGCTGCTGCTCGCGCTCGCCCTGGCCAGCTGCCGCGACGACTCGACCAGCGCGCCCACCCAACCGGTCCCCCCAGGTCTGCTCGCTTCGCGGCATGAAGCCGACGATCCGCTCCAGTTTTCCGACTGGTCCGCGCCGGTCAACCTCGGCTCCCCCGTCAACACAGCCTTCATCGACCAGGGTGCATCGATCTCCAGGGACGGGCTGAGTCTCTATCTCCACTGTGGCAACTGCCCCGGGAATATCGGCGGCGCCGACATCTACGTCTCACAGCGAGCGAGGCACGATGAGCCTTGGGGACCGCCACAGCGGCTGGGCCCCAACATCAACACGGCAGCCAACGAGCAGGCGCCGAGGCTGTCCCGCGACGGCCACCGGCTGTTCTTCCACAGCGATCGTACGGGAGGGGTTGGGGGTCAGGACATCTACGTCTCTCTCCGACGCGACAAGCGGGACGACTTCGCGTGGGAACCGGCAGTGAATCTTGGAGGCGGCGTCAACACCACGGGCGACGACATAACGCCGGACCCCTTCGAAGCCGATGCGGCCGGCGGCGACGCGCTCTACTTTGCGCGCGGCCCGATCGCGTCGGGCGGAACCGACATCTACGCCAGCCCGCTGCTCCCGGACGGTACCTACGGTCCGGGCGCCCCCGTGGCCGAGCTGAATACCACCTCCATCGAGCGACAGCCGGCGATCCGGCGGGACGGCCTGGAGATCTTCTTCGCCTCCGATCGGGACGGCCCGCCCGGCAACCTGGACCTCTTCGTTGCAACGCGCCCGACGAGCTCAGATCACTGGTCGACTCCAGTCAACCTGGGGCCAACCGTCAACACGTCATTGATCGAGGCCCGTCCGGCGCTCTCAGCCGATGGCACGACCCTCTACTTCCAGTCGACCCGCCCGGGCGCCGTTGGGTGCACCAGTGCGACCGGACCTTGCGTGTTCGACATCTGGGTCACCACGCGCAGCAGGCTCCACGCGCCGGACGACGACCACGGCCACCGTGGCCGGCACCATCACGATCGACACGAGCATTGATCGCAACCACGAGAGCGAGCTCAACCCCTCGAATCACTGCCTCGGAGGTGCCTTATGCATCGGAAGTTCATCGCCCCGATCATGCCGTGTCTCGCGCTCGCCCTCGCAGGCTGCCGCGGCGACTCGACCGGTACGCCGTCCCAGCCCGGTGGCCGCATCTCGCTGGCTTCATTGCAGGCCGCCGATGCCGGGGGACGGTTCTCCCCCTGGTCCCCGCCCGTGAATCTCGGACCGGTGGTCAATTCCGACGGCCTCGACCAGGACCCCACGCTTTCGCCCGACGCCCTCAGCCTCTACTTCACGTCCGATCGGCCGGGTGGGTACGGCATCTGGGTCTCCCACCGCGACTGCCGCGATTGCCCGTGGCAGACACCCGTCAAGCTGCAGCTGGTGCCCGACGATTTCGAAGGCGGCCTTGGGCCGACCCAGGCAGTGGGAGCACCCGCTTTCTCACGGGACGGTCACCTGTTGTTCTTTTCGCGCTGTGTCGACTGCGACGCGAGCCACTTTCCCGGGAGCAGCGACATCTTCGTGACGCATCGCTCCGACCCGACCGATGACTTCGGCTGGGGACCCGCCGTGCCACTCGGTCCCGGCGTCAACACGACGGCCAACGAGGATCACCCGTTCTACTTGCAAAGCGCCGCGGACGGCGCAGTCAACCTGTACTTCTGCAGAAACGAGCCTGGTTCCAGCCGGTTCGACATATACGCGGCCGCCGTCACGCGCGACGGTGACAGCCGTGGATCCACCGTGCTGGTCTCCGAGCTGAGCCTGCCCGGAATCAACGACGTCGCTCCTACACTGCGGGCCGACGGACGGGAGATCGTCTTCCAGTCGAACCGCCCTGGCGGCGTCGGCACCCGCGCCGACCTCTGGATGTCAATGCGTCGAAGCGCGCTGGAGCCCTGGTCCGTGCCCGAGAATATGGGGACTCCCGTCAACACGTCGGCAGCCGAGCTCCAGCCAAGTCTGTCGTTCGACGGTCGAACGCTCATGTTCGCGTCCGATCGAGCGGGCAGTCGCGGCAACGACATCTGGATGTCGACGCGCACGTCCACCGGAGAAGCGGACAGCGACGGTGATGCTGCTGATGACGGAAGCCACGACACTGCGCCCCGCTTCTCCGACTGGTCGCGGCCCGTCAACCTCGGCCCGGTCGTGAACTCGATCGGCCCAGACTTCGACCCCTTCATCTCCAAGGACGGCTTGAGCCTCTACTTCACCGGTGGCCGGAACCGGCCCGGCTTTGGCCTCCGGGATATCTGGGTATCGCACCGCGCGAGCGTCAACGATCCCTGGGAGCCTCCGCTGAATCTCGGCCCTACCATCAACACCGACGCCCACGAGTCCAAGCCGACTCTGTCGGCCGACGGGCATCGGCTCTATTTCGCGAGTAACCGCGCAGGCGGCGGTGATTGGGATCTGTACGTTTCTCGGCGACGTGACAAGCGGGACGATTTCGGCTGGGAGCCAGCGGTGAATCTCGGCAGCGGGGTCAACAGCGTCGCAAGCGAAGAGAGTGCGGTGACGCTGTTCGAAGACGACGTGACTGGCACCACCACCCTCTACTTCGGCTCAAATCGGACGGGAGGATCGGGAGATTTCGACATCTACGCCAGCACCTTGCTCTCGGACGGAACCTTCGCCCCTGCCACGCTGGTGCCGGAGCTCAGCACCCCCTTCATCGATCAGGACCCGGCCGTTCGTCGGGACGGTTTGGAAATGTTCCTCGCCTCCGACCGGCCGAGGACGTTCGGCGCGACGGATCTGTGGGTGGCGACGCGCACGAGCACACTGGAACCCTGGGGAACGCCGGTGAACCTCGGGCCGCTCGTGAACACGCCTAGTCGCCCGGCCGACCAGGAGCAAGCGAATGATTGGCGCCCGGCGCTCTCGTTCGACGGCACGACCCTGTACTTCAACTCGGCGCTCCGGGCGGGCAATGTCAGCGACATGTTCGACATCTGGGTGACCACGCGAAGCGAGCTCACAAGACCGGATGACCACGCCGACGCCAAGGGCCACCGGCGCGACGGCCGGGACGGCCATCACGGTGGTCACTAGTGTCGGGCGGTCAGCGAGCCAGAACGGCCCGTAGGGGACAGGAGAATCCCGGGAGCTCGTCCTCGCCATCCAGCGAATCGTGCTCCCGCAGCATCGAGAGGCTCCCGTCACGCCGGTAGACCCGAGCCTCCGACCGCTCGGGATCGATCACCCACACCAGCCGCGTGCCCGCCCCGAGCCAGTCGGCCACCTTGGCGAGCACCCGATCTTGAACCCGGTGTCCTGAGCGAACACCAAGCCCAGACCGTGGCGACGGCCCGGCTCCAGCCGGGCGGGGGACTAACGCCCGGCCCCCCTCGCGCGTATTTCTTTCGGTGCGCCGTCGCACCCTTCCACTTCACGCCTGAGGCCGTCATGTCCCTACGCCGCTGGGTCTGGTTCGCCGTCGCTACCCTCGTCTCCCCCGCCCTGCCTTCGCTCGCCGCACAGACCGCCGCACCCCTCGATTCCACCGTCCTCGCCGCCTTCCGCTGGCGCAACGTTGGACCGGCCAACATGGGCGGCCGGGTCTCGAGCGTGGTCGGCATCCCGAGCCCCTCCAAGACCTTCTTCGTCGCCGGGGCGGCGGGCGGCATCTGGAAAACGACCAACGCCGGGACGTCATTCCGGCCGGTGTTCGACAACCAGCGCTGCATCTCGATGGGCGAGCTGGCGATCGCGCCCAGCGACACGCTGCAGGTGTGGGCGGGCACCGGGGAGGAAGACTCCCGCAACACGATCTCCCCGGGCTGCGGCATCTTCAAGTCGACCGACGGCGGGATTACCTGGAAGCTGGCGGGGCTCGAGAAGACCGGCGCCATCGGTCGCATCGTGGTGCATCCCACGAATCCCAACATCGTGTACGTCGCGGCGCTCGGCCAAGCCTGGGCCGCGAACCCCGAGCGCGGGCTCTACAAGACCACCGACGGCGGCCAGACGTGGCAGCTCGTCAAGTTCATCAGCGACAAGGCAGGGTTCATCGACATCGCGATGGACCCGACGAATCCCGAGGTGCTGTTCGCGTCGAGCTGGGAGCGGGTGCGCGGGCCCTACTTCTTGAAGAGCGGTGGCCCCGGCAGCGCCCTGTGGAAGACCACCGACGGCGGCAAGACGTGGACCGAAGTGAAAGGCGGCGGTTTCCCCGAAACCATGAAGGGCCGCATCGGCCTCGCGATCGCGCCAAGCGACAACAAGGTCATCTACGCGTTGGTCGAAGCCGACACGACGCCCAATCCCAAGGCCGACAAGGCCAAGCCGGCGCAGAAGCGGCCCTCCGGGCTGTATCGCTCCGGGGACGGCGGGGCCACCTGGACCAAGATGAACGACAACGACGTGCGCCCCTTCTATTACTCCCAAGTCCGCGTCGACCCGAAGGACCCGAATCGCGTGTACTGGTCGTCCACACCGGTCAACTTCTCGACCGACGGCGGCAAGACGGTCGGCAACGCGACCCAGGGCATCCACGTGGACCATCACGCCATGTGGATCGACCCCACCGACGCGACCCACTTCATCGTGGGCGATGACGGCGGCGTGTCGCAGACGTGGGACAAAGGTGGGAACTACGACTTTCTGAACGTCATCACGATCGCCCAGCCCTACATTGTCAGCTACGACATGGCGTTCCCCTATCACGTGTGCGCCGGGCTGCAGGACAACGGCTCCTGGTGTGGGCCGAGCCGCCATCGCCAGGGCGCGGTGACCAACGCCGACTGGATCACGATCGGCGGCGGAGACGGCTTCTACACCGCCCAGGACCCCACCGACCCGAACATCGTCTACTCGGAGTCCCAGGGCGGCAACATGGGGCGCCTGAACCTCGCCACCGGCGAGCGCACAGCGCTCCAGAAGCCCAATTGGCGGCCGCGCTACCAGCTGTTCGAGGATTCGACCATCATCGAGCGCCCCGACACGACCAAGCCGCCCACGTCCACGCAACAGAAGCGGCTCGCCGACCTGCGCCGGCGCCAGCTCGCCGACTCGGCCGAGGCGGACCTGCGCTGGAACTGGAACACCCCGTTCTTCCTCTCACCGCACTCGCCGAGCACGTTCTACGCCGGCTCGAACAAGGTGATGAAGTCCACCAACCGCGGCGAGAACCTGTTTCCCATCTCGCCCGACCTGACGACGCACGACACGATGAAGATCGCCGTCAGCACGCACACCACCGGCGGTGTCACCCCCGACGTCACCGGCGCGGAGACGTTCTGCACCATCGTGGCGCTCGCCGAGTCGCCGGTGCGGCCGGGCCTGCTGTTCGCGGGCACCGACGACGGCAACGTCTGGCTCACGCGCAACGATGGCGGCACCTGGGAGAATCTCACCGGCCGGTTCCCGGGCGTGCCGGCGGGCACCTACGTGAGCCGCATCGAGCCCTCGCACTTCGACACGGCCAGCTTCTACGTGACGTTCGACGGCCACCGCACCAACGACTTCACGCCCTACGTCTACGTCACCACCGACTTCGGCAAGACGTTCTCGGCGATCACCCACAACCTGCCGACGGGAGGACCGGACTACGTGCACGTGGTGCGCGAGGACCCGTTCAACCGCAATCTGCTGTACGTCGGCACCGACGTAGGCGCCTACGTGTCGCGCGACCGGGGCGCGTCGTGGCAGAAGTTCATGACCGGCCTGCCCGTGGTCCCGGTGCACGACCTCAAGGTGCATCCACGCGAGCACGAGCTGATCGCGGCGACGCACGGCCGCGGAATCTGGATCGTGGATGTCGCCCCGCTCGAGCAGCTGGCGGACAGCGTGCTCTCGGCGAGCGCGTACCTGTTCGAGCCCAAGACCGCGTACGAGTACGGCGAAGCCGTCCGTGCGAATGCCAGCGGGGGTCACAAGCAGTTCATCTCGCCGAGCCCGCAGTACGGCGCCGAGGTCGTGTACCGGCTGACGAGCGGCGACCGCCGCACGCAGACCAAGATCGTGATCCGGGACGTGCGCGGCGACACGGTGCGCACCGTGAACGGCCCGGGCGGCCCGGGACTGCACCGCGCGACCTGGGGATTCCAGGGACGGACGCCGCCCCCGCAGCCGTTGTCCCCGTCGCAGCGCCGCGACTCGACGCTGATCGTGCGCCGCATTCAGGTGGTGTTCGATTCGCTCGAGAAGGCGGGCACCAACGCGCAGATGCTCGGGCCGTTGAAGACGGCCCTGCTGGCCGGTGATCTGCAGGGCCTGGCGCAGCGATTCGGGTTCGGGGGAGGTGGTGGAGGTGGGGGTGGCGGGGGCGGGGGCGGTGCCGCGGCGTTGAGCGCCGCGCGCTTCGTCGAGCGACCCGGTGAGACCACGCCGCGCGCACCGGGCGCGACCGCCGGCCCAGCGGCGCAACAGCAGGAAGGCGGCGAGTCCGGCACTGAGCAGCCCGATGTCGGATTCCTCGGCACCCTAGGCCAGCTGATCCGCGTCGCCCTTCCGAGTCAGCGGGGTCCCGGCGGAGGGGGCGGCGGGGGGCTCGGCGGCCTCGGGTTCATCGCCCAGGCGTTTGGTCGCATACCTGCCGGAGGTGGTGGAGGATTTGGAGGGTTTGGAGGTGGCGGCGCGCCGGCCGTAGCGAGCGGCGATTACCTCGTCAGCATAACGGTCGACGGCAAGACGCTGAGCCGGGTACTGCGCGTCGAGCGGGCGAGTGGCACGGGGGGCGGCGCGTCGTTCGCGTTCGACGACGACGCGGACGCCGAGCCCTAGGAGTTACAGAAGACTCGTTTGTAAGACCTATGAGGGACTGAAGTCCGTTTCGACCAGACGACCCTGCGTCCTTCAGGACGCGCTGCGGCCGAGTTGAGACTTCAGTCCCTCATAACTCGTCGCCACACCACCACCGGCCACGCGATCACCAGCGCCAGCCCCGCCGCCGCGCTACCACTGATCGCGGCGCCCGCGCTGTACGCCTGAAACACCGCGCCCAGCCCGATGCCGCCGGCCAGCGCCGCCAGCCCGGTCAGACCGTGGTACATGCCGAATCCGCTCCCCTGGCGGTCCCCGGCGAGTTGCGCCACGAGCGTCCGTTCGGGGCTCTCGGTGAGGCCCGCCACGATCCCAAACGCCAGGAACAGCGTCCACGCCGCTCCGGCGCCGCGCGCCGTCGCGAAGCCGGCCGCCACGCCCGCGTAGGCGAGCCATCCCAGCCACATGGTGCGACTCGCGCCGATGCGGTCGGTGAGGCGACCACCGGCGAAGCTCGCCGACGAGCGCACCACGTGCAGCGCGGCCCAGAGCAACAGTACCGCCGCCGTCGAGACGCCGAGCTGCTGGGATCGCAGGATCAGCAGCGTCTCGGGCATGCGGAGGAGGTAGAAGGCTGAGATGGCGAAGAGAGCGGGCGGGATGGGCGGTCGAGGGCGGTCGAAGGCGGTGGAGGGCGGTGAAGGTGGTACCGCACCAGCATTGGCCTCGACCGCCTTCCACCGCCCTCCACCGCCCTTCACCGCCCACGTCGCCAGCACCAGCACCACAACCCCCGGCGCCAGGCTCCAGGCGATCACCGCCCGCACGTCCGCGCTCCCCGACGTGAGCAGCCACCACGCCGTGAGCGGGCCGAGTACCGCGCCCGCATGGTCCATCCCCCGCTGCAGCCCGAACGCCCGGCCCCGCAGCGTTGCCGGCGTGATATCCGCCATCAAGGCGTCCCGCGGCGGCGTGCGGATGCCCTTCCCGACGCGGTCCACGACCCGTAGGCCGATCACCTGCCACGCCGCGGCCGTGATGGCGATGATCGGCCGCACCAGCACGGCGATGGCGTAGCCCAGCACGATGAGCGGCCCGCGGCGCGCCGGCCGGTCCGCGAGCCGCCCCGCGGCGAACTTCACGACCGACGCGGCGAACTCGGCCGCGCCGTCGAGCGCGCCGAGGGCCTGCGGGCCCGCGCCCAGCACGCCCGTGACGAACGCCGGCAGCAGCGGGTAGATCATCTCGCTCGCGAAGTCGTTCAGCAGCGAGACGAACCCGAACAGCTTGACGGGCCGCGGCAGCCGGGCCGCCGCGGCGCCGCTAGCGGTCATCGAGCCCCATGCCCCACCGAATCAGCGTGACGGGCAAGCCGCCGTACCTGAGGATCGCGTCGTGGAAGCCCCGGAGCGTGAATGCCTCGCCCTGCGCCGTGCGAAAGTCGTCCCGCAGTTTGAGCAGCTCGCGCCGTCCCACCGCATAGCTCAGCGGATACGCCGGCTCGGCGCAGTAGCGCCGCACCTCTCCCTCCGCGTTGGACCGCTCCACGTTGACGTGGGTCACGAGCTGGTCCACCGCCTGAGCGAACGTCATCCCGCGGGTGTGCAGCCCTACGTCGAGCAACACCCGTGCGGCACGCCACAGCAGGTGCACGCGCTGGAAGAACTGCTCCTCTTCCGACCGGTAGAATCCCTCCTCCCCCATCATGTCCTCGCAATACAGGGCCCACCCTTCGACCGTCACCGGCGTCCACACGTTCTTGCGGGTGTCGGACCGCTGTTGTTGCGCGTGCACCAGCTGGAGGTGATGGCCCGGGTAGCCTTCGTGCAACGCCGTGGCGGCGAGCTCGTGACGGCAGTGGTCGCGCAGGATCCGCTCCTGCGCGCTCGCCGGCAGCGCCGGATCGGGGAGGGTGACGTAGAACCAGCCGGTCCGGTCGCTCGAGTAGGCACCCGGACTGTCGTAGGCCGCGAAGGGAATCACCGGTCGCATGAACGCCGGCGTGGGCACGACGTCGAGCGGGGCGTCGGGGATCGGCGCGAGCCCGCGCTCCGCCACGAAGTCGCGGGCCCGCACCATCGCCCGGGCGTACGCCTCCACCAACCCGGCGGCAGGGGGATGGTCGGCGCGCAGCCGGTCCGCGACGTCCTGCCAGCGCTTGCCGCCTTCCAGCCGCGAGGCGCGGTGCCCCAGATCGGCCTCGACCTCCTCCTTCAGATGCAACCCGTAGCGCCACAGCTCCGGCGCGGTGTCGCGCAGCGCGTGCTCGTAGTGCAGGCGGAAGTTGAATTCCTCCTCGCCCAGCGCGAACTCTTCCGAGGCCGTGTCGAGCCAACGCTCCAGGTCGCGGTCGAACGCCGTCATCGCTTCCGCCGCCTGCTCGACCGCCACCCGCAAGGCGTCGCCCGGTCCGGGCGGAGCGTCCGGAATGGCGGCGGCGATGCCACGCACCAACCCCAGCCCCCCCGCGTTGATCCGCTGGGCCGTCTCGACGAACACCCGCACCGGCTGCGCCAGCGCTGCGCGCGCGTCGTCGAGCAGGCGCGGCACGTCCTCGAGCCGTCCGATCAGCGCGCGGGCACGCTCTTCGTCGCTGCGGTCGCCGCGCCCCAGCAGAAAGTGCAGCCCGCCGAGCAGATGGTTCAGCCAGAACGCCGGACTCCTGGCCTGCGGCCGCTCGCGCTCGAAGCGGTGCAGCACCACGCGGATCTCGTTCAGCAGCGCGGTCCGGTCGATTTCGTCTTCCAGTTGGTCGGCAGTCGTCTCTTCGAGCGCGCCCGCGAGCGACTTGAGCGCGGCGAGGTGGGGCACGAGCGCTGGCGGGCTGTAGCGCCCGTAGCGATCGTCGTAGGTCTTCACTCCGGCCTGCGTGGCGGCGACGGGATCCAGATGCCACCGCAGATCGAAGTACGCCTTCTCGATTTCGTGGAACGTCCCTACCGCCATGCCCCCGATGCTCCCTGCCTCACCAAGCGGTGGCATTCTTCGTCCGACAGCACGCGGTCGGTGCGCTTCGCCGCCTCGAACAGCACGCGGCACGCCGCTTCATCTTCGGCGTCGTAGCCGTGGGTCTCGAGCCAGTACTTCACGTTGGACAGCCCCGAGACGGGGGAGATCTCGATCTTCTGCTCGAGCCCGAACTCCTCGGCGGGCACGGAGCTATACACCCGGTCGGCGAGCCAGGCGTGGCCCTTCTTCTTCGCCTTGATGATCGCCGCGGCGTGCACGCCGGTGCCGGTACGAAACGCGTCCGCACCGAGCACCGGATAGTTCACCGGAATCGGCACGCCCACGGCGTCGGCCACCAGGTGGCAGTACTCCGGCAGCTTGGCGATGTCGTGCCGATGCGCGCCCAGCAGCTTCAAGTTCACGATCAGGAGATCCATCTCGGCGTTGCCCACCCGTTCGCCCACGCCCAGGGCCGTGGCGTGCACGCGATCCACCCCGGCCTCGATCGCCGCGAGACAGTTGATCAGCCCCATCCCGCGGTCGCGGTGTCCGTGCCAATCGACCTTCACACGGTGTTGCTTGACGATCTCCTGCTTGACGAATTTGACCAACGCCTTGACGCCGTCTGGAGTCGCATGGCCGACCGTATCCGCCAGACAAATGCGCGTCGCGCCACAATCGATCGCCGCGCCGTACAGCGCCTTGAGGGCCTCCGGCTTGGCCCGGGTCGTGTCCTCGGTGACGTACATGACCGGCAGGCCGTGCTTGACGGCGTACGTCACGGCTTCCTCCGTGGCCGCGAGGATGCGATCCAGCGTCCAGTCTTCGGCGTATTGCCGGATCGGGGAGGAGCCGATGAAGGTGGCGGCCTCGATCGGAATCCCCACCTCTTCCGCGACCTGGACGATCGGGTCCACGTCCGCGAGCACCGTGCGGGCGGCGCAGTTGGGGAAGATGGGGAGCTTCTGGTCGCGGATCTCCCGGGCCAGCACCCGCACCTGCTCCACCACACGGGGCCCCGCCCCGGGCAGCCCGATATCGGCCGCCACGATCCCCAGGTCGGCCATCAGGTGGAGCAGCCGCCGCTTGACCTCGATCGGCGGGTCGCGCACCGAGGGGGACTGCAACCCGTCCCGCAGCGTCTCGTCGTTCAGCTCGACGCGGGCCTGCGACCAGTCGAGCGCCGGCCCAGCGCCGCTCTTGTTCCAGTCGTAGATCAGCTCGCGCTCGTCCATGACCCTAGTGTCGCCCTCTCGCCGGGCACCGTCAAGGCAGTTAGTGTGCAGTGGTGGATCAGACCATCTCGCGCCTCCTCGCGCACGACCGCGTCCGCGCCGCGCGCTCGCACCTCGAGCGTACCGACGAAGTCACGCTCGCGCGCCAAGCCGCGCTGTGTGCGATTCCGGCGCCGACCGGCGCCGAGGGCCACCGCGCCGCGCACGTGGCCGAGCTGTTCCGCGCCGTCGGCCTGCACGACGTCGCGATCGACGAGGTCGGCAACGTACACGGGTGGACGGCGGGGGAAAACGGAAGGGGAAAGGGTGACGGCGGGGCGCCCGTCGTGCTGTCGGCCCACCTCGACACGGTGTTCGGGCCCGAAGTGAACGTCGCCGTCGAGCGGCGTGGCCAGCGGCTTGAGGGTCCGGGCATCAGCGACAACGCGCGCGGCCTGGCCGCGCTCGTCGCCGTGGCTGAAGCCATGGTCGTCACGCGCGTACGCACGGCTCGGCCGGTGCTGTTCGCCGCCACCGTCGGTGAAGAAGGATCGGGGGATTTGCGGGGCGTGAAATACCTGCTGAACGGCAAGTCCGGGAAGGGGGAAGGGGGAAGAGTCCACCCCGCCCCCGCCGCGTTCATCGCGCTCGACGGCGCGGGGCTCGAGCGCGTCGTGCACCGCGCCCTCGGCTCGAAGCGCTACCGTGTCACGTTTCGCGGGCCCGGCGGTCACTCCTGGGCCGCGTTCGGCGTCGCCAACCCCGCGAACGCGGTAGGCCGCGCGACCGCCCTGCTCGCCGACTTGCCCACGCGCACCGCGCCCCCCGCCCCGCGCACTACCTGCGCCGTCGTGCGGCTCGGCGGCGGTACCGGACTCAACTCCATCCCCCAGGAGGCGTGGCTCGATCTGGACCTGCGGAGCGAAGACCCCAAGGCGCTCGCCCAGCTCGATGTCACCGTGCGCGCCGCCCTCGACCGCGCGCTCGACGACGAGAACCGCCGCCGCTCGCCCGGCACGCCGCCCCTCACGCTCGAGCACCGGCCCATCGGCGACCGGCCGTCGGGCGTCACACCGCGCACCCACCCGCTCGTCCTCGCGGCAATCGCGGCCAACCGCGTACTGGGCCGCGACGCCGAGCTGGCAAGCGCGTCCACCGATGCCAACGTGCCCATCGCCCTCGGCATCCCGGCGATCGCCCTCGGGGCGGGCGGCAAGGCCGGCGACGCGCACCTCGCGACCGAGTGGTACGAAAACACCGAAGGCGCACTGGGGATCGTGCGCGCCCTGCTGGTGACGGTGGCGATGGCAGAGCTGGAATGACGGCGTCGCGCTGACCAGCAGGTTGGTGCGGCAGCGCCCCTACACTGTCGACCCTGCGCGGCAGCCCTCCGGCGTGCCGGATGCTCACGGGGCGCCGTTCCGGCCTGCACCCGATCGGCACGAAGTTTGACCAGTATGACGGGCGACCCGACTCGGACCCGATGTCGCCGCTTCGCCCCGTCGTCGCCTGCACGCTGTGCCTCGCCTGCCTCACCTGCACCGAGGACTCTACGCGCTCGGGCCCGACCGGCCCGAGCAGGCCGCGTGGCGCGACCGTCGCGCCGACCGGTCCGGTGCTCGTCGGCGCGGGCGATATCGCGCGCTGCGACGGACAAGGGGACGAGGGGACCGCCGCCCTGCTCGACGGCATCCCCGGGACCGTCTTCACCGCCGGCAACAACGTGTACGGCTCGGACAGCGTCGCCCCCGACTTCACCACCTGTTACGAACCGTCGTGGGGGCGGCACAAGGCGCGCACCCGCCCGGCCGTCGGCTCGCACGAGTACTTCAGCCCCGGAGCTGCCACCTACTGGCAGTACTTCGGCGCCGCCGCCGGGGACTCAGGGGCCGGGTACTACAGCTACGAGCTGGACAGCTGGCACATCGTCGTGCTGAACTCCGCGATCGACATGCGGGTCGACTCGCCGCAGGAGCAATGGCTGCGCGCCGATCTCGCCGCCCACCCGGCGGTGTGTACCCTGGCG
>Ga0209155_1000790_pt1 | contig 15230 bp, 13 predicted proteins | sample GraSoiAngelo_122_FD_185879 | JGI IMG/M metagenome (GOLD analysis project Ga0209155, IMG submission 185879) | Grasslands soil microbial communities from the Angelo Coastal Reserve, California, USA - 14_0927_02_20cm (SPAdes) (version 2) | ecosystem: Environmental > Terrestrial > Soil > Grasslands ... | reverse complement strand
ACGAGGGCGACCGCGTCGTCGATTCGCTCGAGGAGACCTTCCGCATCGGGCGCGAGCTCGGCGTGCCGGTGGTGGTCTCGCACCACAAGCTGGTCGGCAGCCCGAACCACGGCCGCTCGGCCGAGACGCTGCCGATCATCGAGAAGGCCATGCGCTCGCAGAGAATCGGCCTCGACTGCTATCCTTACTGCGCCTCGTCCACGATCCTCTCCGCGAGCCGCCTCGGTGTCGCGTCGAAGGTGCTGGTCACGTGGTCGAAGCCTCACCCTGAATTTTCCGGGAAAGATCTTCTGGAAATTTCCAGGCAGATGAATCTTTCTGTTGAAAACACCGTGGAAAAACTGCTGCCCGCAGGGGCGATCTACTTCTCGATGGACGAGCAGGACGTGCAGCGCATTCTCCGCTTCGAGCACACCATGATCGGCTCCGACGGCCTGCCGCACGACGGCGCGCCGCATCCGCGGCTCTGGGGAACATTTCCGCGAGTACTAGGCCACTACGCTCGAGATTTAGGTCTTTTTTCTTTGGAAAGTGCAGTTCACAAGATGACCGGCCTCACGGCGAACACCTTCGGCCTCGCGGACCGGGGCGTCCTGAAGCCGGGCTTCGCCGCGGATATCGTCGTGTTCGATGAAAACGAAATCGACGAAACGGCGAGCTTCGCGAAGCCCATTCAGCGCGCGAAAGGCATCGACACGGTGATCGTCAACGGCGCCGTGGTCTGGCGCGAAGGCAAGCCGACTGGCAGGAGGCCCGGTCGCGTGCTCGCGCGCACCGCGTGAACCTCAAGGCCAATAGGTCAGGAGCCAGCCGACCAGCGCCAGCGCGGCGATCAGCGCCGCGAAACCCCACTTCATCTTGCGGCGCGTAGGGGCCTCGGTCAGGTCGTCGCGCTTCAGCAGGTTGCGGTAGGCCGCGGTGCGGTCTCCCGGTTTGGCGCGTTTTGCCTGCATGCGCGCGATGATGCGCCAAGTTGGCGGGGATTGAAATACATGCTTCTTGCGGTGTGCGCCGGCGCACAGACGGGGATATTTTGGGCGAGCTAAAGTTACTCATGGAGGCAAGGGAGAGACATGGATGCAAGGGAGAGTGGATATAAGCGCACCCCCGAGAGCAATACGCCCCAAAGCCGCACGCTGTACCGCGCTCTCGAGATACTCGGAGGCGTGGCCCCCTTGGCCAAGGCGCTCAAGGTGCCGGTCGAAACGCTCGCCCGCTGGCTCGACGGCAATGCCATTCCGCCCGTAGGCGCCTACTTGATCGCCCTGGACGTCGTTGCGGGCGTTACTTCGGGTCGTAGGCCTCGTTGACCTGAACGCCTTCGTGCGGCCCGCCGCCGCCGGCGACGTTGGCGCCGCTCACCGCGTAGATCCTGCCGCCGATCTCGGCGACCGCGAGGCCGTGCCGCGGCGTGGGCATCGGCGCCAGCCGCTGCCAGCTGTTGCTCTTCGGGTCGTAGGCTTCATGCGTGCGGAAGGTCCCCACCAGGTCGTTCAGGTAGGCCTCGCCGCCGAGCACGTGCATGCGGCCCTCCAGCACCGCCACGCCGACCCCGCTGCGCGCGGTCGGCACGCCGAGCACCGAAGACCAGGTGTCCTTCGCCACGTCGTAAACCTCGTTGGTGCTGACGTTGGTGGACAGGCCGATGATGAAGGTCGAGCCGACGCGGCCCCCAACGACGTAGATCTTGCCGTCGATTCGGGCGGCGCCGTGATGATTGCGCGCGGTGAGCATCGGCCGCAGCGGCGACCACTTGCCGGTCGCGGTGTCGAGCACCTCGTTCGTCGCCAGGTTCTCGACCGGCACCGTCGGCCGCAGCTCGGGCGTCGAATAGCCGGGGTTCTTCGCGCCGCCGATGGCGTAGATCTTCGTCCCGACCGCGGTCGCGGTGAGCGCGCCGCGCGGGGTCGGCAGCGGGACGCCTTTCGACCAGGCGTTCGCGGCGATGTCGAAAACCCAGACCGAATTGGTCGGCACCCAGGCCGGCAATCCCCCGCCCGCCGGGCGCGAGATGGTGAAACCACCCATCACGTAGATCTTGCCGCCGACGGCAGCGACGCCCGGGTGGTGGATGCCCTCGGGGAGGGAGGGCAGCCTGCTCCAGTCGTTCGCGGCCGGATCGTAGCGGAAGAAAATCTGCTTGGGCTCCCAGCCGGGGAAGGCGCCGAGGCCGCCCAGCACGTACATCCTGCCATCGAGCGCCACCCCGACGACTTCCTCTTCGCCCTGGGGAATCGGCTTCATCTGGCTCCAGCGGCCCTGCGCGAGCGCAGGGCCGGTGGTGAGAAGCACCGCGAGCAGCGCTACGACGTGCAATTGGCGCAACGACATGGTCAATCCTTCCTGTTGATGGGTCTAGCGAAAGACGATGCTCGACGGGCTGCCCGTCTTGATGATCTGGCCGGTCGGCGTGAGCTTGCCGCTGCCCGCGTCCACGCGGAACGCCACGATCGTGTCGCTGTCCATGTTCGCGGCGTAGAGCACGCTGCCTGAGGGCTCGATGGCGAAAAACCGCGGCGTCTTGCCCTGCGTGGGCTCCCAGCCGACGGGGCTCAGCGTGCCGCTCGAGTCGTCCACGGCGAAGATGGCGAGGCTGTCGTGCCCGCGGTTGGACGCGTAAACGAAACGTCCTGACGCCGCCACCACGATTTCGGAGGTCGTATTGTTGCCTGTAAAGCTCGAGGGCAGCGTCGTGATGACCTGGAGCGGCGTGAGCGCACCGCGCTCGCCGTCGAAGCGGTAGGTGGTGATCGTGGAATCGAGCTCGTTCAGGACGTACGCGTACGGCTTCGCCGGGTGGTAGGCGGCGTGGCGCGGCCCGGCGCCCGGACGGCTCGCCGCCGGGGGCGAAGCGGCCGGCACCAGCTTGCCGCTCGCGGCGTCGAGCGAGAAGACGAACGTAGCGTCGAGGCCCTTGTCCGGCACGACGATGAAGCGGTCGCGCGGGTCGAACACGACGTCGTGCGGATGCGAGCTCGCCTGCTCGGTGCGGTGCGGGCCCGGCTTGCCCGGCAGCGCCGCCAGATCGGTGAGCGGTCCGAGCGAGCCGTCCGCCCGGATCGGCAGCACGGCCACGGTGCCCGAGCTGTAGTTCGCGCAGATCACGAACCGGTTGGTGGCATCCACGCCGAGGCGCACGCCGTTCCTGCCTTTGGCGTCCTGCGTCCCCAGCGCGCCGAGCTGCCCCGTCGCCTCGTCGACGCGAAATGCCGTCACGACTTCGCCGTCGCCGTGCGCGGCGTACAGGAAGCGCTTGCTGCGGTCGAGCGTGAGCCACGAAGGATTGTCGGCCGTCTTTACGAGCTGCTGTTGCGTCCATGCGCCGGTGGCGGCGTCGATCCGGTGCACCGCGATGCCCTCGCCGCGCCCGTTGCGCTGCTTCGACGTGTAGCAGCCGACATAGGCGAGCTTCGGCAGCGGCCGCGCGCTCGACATCGAGGCGCATCCTCCCGCGGCCATCGCGGCCACCAAGCCGGCGGCGCCGGCCAGGAATTCCCGACGTGTCGTCCCCATATCGCCTCCTCGCAGCTTTATCTTAAGCCCCTTTTATTCCGAGAAGCTTCGCGGCGGTGCCGCCGAGCATCGCGGCGCGTTCCGCGTCGCTCAGGCCGGGCGTGGCGAGAATGTGCTCTACGGCGGTCTCAGTCCAGGGAAAGGGGTAATCGGTGCCCAGCACGATGCGCGAGCTGCCGACCTGCGCGGCGAGGTGGCGCAGCGCTTCGGGCGTGAACACCAGCGAATCGAAGTAAAGCTGCTTCAGATATTCCGTAGGCCGCTTCTTCAGCGGAACGGCCGCGCAGCGCTCGGGGAAGGTGAGGCAGATGTGATCCGAGCGCGGCGCATAGGAAGGCAGGTAGCCGCCGCCATGGGCGGCGCAGATCTTGAGGCCGGGAAAACGGTCGAGCGTGCCCTCGAAGATCAGGTGGGAGAGCGCGAGCGTCGTCTCGAGCGGGTTGCCGATGGTGTTTTCCAGCCCGCCGTTGCCGCGCAGGCGGCTCTTCAGCTCGGCCGTGCCCTGCGGATGGATGAAGATCAGCACGCCGAGCTCCTCGGCCCTGGCCCAGAAGGGATGGAACTTCGGGTCCGACAGCTCCGCGCCGTTCACGCTGCCGCCGACGCCGGCGCCGCGCAGGCCGAGCTTCCCGACGCCGTCCTCGAGCTGCTTCACGGCGAGATCCGGGAACTGCAGCGCGACCGAAGCGAAGGCGACGAAGCGCTCGGGCTCGGCTGCGCAGATCTCGGCCAGCTTTTCATTCTGGATGCCGATCAGCTTCGCGACGAGATCGCGCTCGGCCGCATACCAGTAGGGATTGATGCTGAGCGCCTCGACATCGATGCCTTGCTCGTCCATCCGGCGAATCCGCTCGTCCGCCATGACGAGCGACGCGGGAGCGAGCTTCCGCCCCATCAGCGCCATCGCCTCCGGCACGCCGCAGTGCGCATGCACGTCCACGGTTTTCACGCGGCGGCCGCTCACCACCACCTCGCGCCGGCGCGGCGCCTGCGCCCGGGCGGCGGGCAGCCCATCGCACCCCATGAACGCGATGCCGGTCAGCGCTGCGGCTTTGCTAACGAACTCTCTGCGTGTCGTCATCTTCTCCTCCTTAGCTTTTACTTGATGCCGGCTTGCATGAACGACTGCATGAATTGCCTTTGAAACAATAGGAATGCCAGAAGCAGCGGCGCGACGGCCATCAAGGTGCCGGCGCTGATCACCGACCAGTCGACACCCGATTCCGGCGCACCGAAGATCGCCAGACCGACGGTGAGGGGACGGGTATTGACCGAGTTGGTGACGACGAGCGGCCACAGGAAGTTGTTCCAGTGGTAGCTCACCGACACCAGCGCGTAGGCGAGATAGGTCGGGCGCGCGAGCGGCACGTAGACGCGCCACAGCACGCCGAGCCACGAGCAGCCCTCGACGCGCGCGGCCTCCTCGAGCTCGCGCGGGATGGTCTTGAAGGTCTGGCGCAGCAGGAATATCCCGAACGCGCTCGCCATGTAGGGCAGGCCGATGCCGAGGATGCTGTCCACCAGGCCGAGCCGGCTCATGCTGAGGTAGTTCTCGACGATCAGCACCTCCGGCATGATCATCAGCTGCAGCAGCACCAGCGCGAACGCGATCTCGCGCCCGGCGAACTCGAAGCGCGCGAAGGCGAAGCCGGCGAGAGTACAAAGCACGAGCTGCGCCGCGAGCACCATGGTGACGAGGATCACCGTGTTGACGAAGTGGCGCGGGAACGGCGCGTAGCCCCATGCCTTCTCGAAGTTGGCCAGCGTCAGCGGCGCGAGCGCATCCAGATGCGTCGCGTACGCCGGTGGGTGGAACGCCGCCCACATCGCGTAGAGGAGCGGCAAGAGCCACAGGATCGCCAGCAGCCAGGCCGCGGCCTTTTCCAGGAGGTTCACCGGTAGTGGACCCGCTTCTCGATCAGCTGGAACTGGAGAATGGCAAAGGCGCCGAGAAGCAAAAGCAGAACCATCGTCAGCGTCGAGGCGTACGCGGTGTCGAAGAAGCTGAACGCCACCTGGTAGATGTAGTAGAGGAGCAGGTTGGAGGCGTTGTCCGGGCCGCCCTTGGTCAGGATGAAGAGATGATCGACCAGCTTGAACGAGTTGATCGTCGCGTTCACCAGCACGAACAGCGTGGTCGGCATGAGCAGCGGGAAGCTGACGCGCCGGAAGAAATACCAGCGCGAGGCGCCCTCGACCCGCGCCGCCTCCTCGAGCTCGGGCGGCAGCGACTGCAGCGCGGCGAGGTAGAAGATCATGAAGAAGCCGGCTTCCTTCCAGAGCGTCATCGCGATCAGGCAGCCCATCACCGTGTGCGGATCGCCGAGCCAGTTGTGGCTGCCGGCGCCGAACAGCGCCGTGACCTTGTCGAGGAGGCCGATCTGCGGCGTGTAGAAATAGAGCCACAGGTTTGCCACTGCGATCATCGGCAGCACCGTCGGGGTGAAGTAGGACATCCGCACGAGCGCGCGCGCCGGCAGTTTGCCGTTGACCCAGATCGCCATCAGCAGGGCGAGCGCGATCGAGGCCGGGATGGTGCCGAGCGCGAACCAGAAGTTGTTGCCTAGCACTTGCCAGAACACCGGGTCGTGCGCCAGCGCCGCGTAGTTGGCGAGGCCCACGAAGCGCGACGGCCGCACTGCGGTGCCGGTGGAGAACAGGCTGTGGACGAGCGTCGCCGCTGCCGGGTAGTGCGTGAAGCCGACGAGCAGGATGGCGGCCGGCGCGAGGAGCAGCCAGCCGTAAGGGACAGACCACGTTTTCGTCGTCACGGGAATCCGGAAAACGTGGTCTGTCCCTGTTTTTGTTTCTGCTAGCGGTACGGTTTGAGCAGTCTCTCCGACTCTTGCTGCGCCGCTTTCAGCGCGTCAGCCGGCGACTTGCCGCCGGTGAGCGCCGCCTGGATCGCGTCGTCGAGCGCCTTCCTTACGCGGCCGGTCTGGAACGTGGAGAGCTCGGCGGTGGCGAACTTGAGCTGGTCGCGCGCGACTGCGGCCTGCGGGAACCCGCTCACGTATTCCTTGAGCTTCGGCGTTTCGTAGGCATCCGGGCGCGTGCCGACGTAGCCGGTGGCGATGCTCCATTCCGCAGTCCGCTCGGGCGCCGTCACCCATTTGATGAACTCTAGCGCCGCCTTGCGTTCGGCGGGCGTGCTCTTCTTGAAGAGGTACCAGTTGCCCCCGCCGGTGGGCGAGCCGCGCTGCTTCGAGGCGGGCAGCATGGCGACGCCGAAGGGGAACCTGGCGGTGTCCTTCACCGCGGTGAGGTTCCCGGTGGTGTGCCACATGATCGCGGTCTTGCCCTCGGTGAAGCTCTGGCGCAGCGTGCCCCATTCCACAGTGCCTTCGGGCATGACTTTTAGTTTTTTTCCCAGATCAACCCAGTATTGCAGCGCGCCGACCACGTCCGCATGCGCGAAGTTGGTCTGGTTGCCTTCCCTGTTCATGAGATCCTGGCCGTTCTCGCGCGCGAACGCCTGGAACATCCAGTACGCGTAGCCGGTAGACGGGACCATCACGCCCCAGCGCGACACGTTGCCCGAGGCGTCCTTCTTCACCAGCTTCCGCGCCATCTGCGCCATCTCGTTCCAGGTGGCCGGCGGCTTCTCCGGGTCGAGCCCGGCTTCCTTGAACGCCTCCTTGTTCCAGTACATGACGATGGTCGAGCGCTGGAACGGGATGCCGTATACCTTGCCCTTGTAGGTGCCGTTCGCCATCAGCGCCGGGTAGAACGATTTCAGCCATGCTTTGTCCGCGGGGGTGCCGGCGACGTCGTCGAACGGCAGGATCACGTCCTGCTCGAGCAGCTCGTAGAGGTCGATCGAGAACAGCACCGACATCTGCGCCGGCTGCCCGGCCCTGAGCGCCGCGAGCGCCTTGATGCGCGCGTCGTCGTAGTTGCCGGCGTAGACGGCGTTGATCCTGACGTCCGGATGTTCCTTCTGGAACCCGGCGACGAGATTGTCGACGACCTTGGTAAGCGGCCCGCCGACGGCGATCGGGTAATAGAAGGTCAGCTCGACCGCCTTTGCGGGAAAAGATGCCGCAAGCAGCGCCGCGAATAGAAGCTTTTTCATTTGGCTTTCTCCTCTGGATCACTATAACCCGGTCCGGATTCCGTTCAGCGCATCGAAAAGATGCACTGCGTCGGGCTCCCAGCCGAGGCGCACCTGCGCTCCCGTCGCGAGCGCCACCTGCCCGGGCGCACGTACCAAAACTAGCTCTCCGCCGACGCGCGCGGTCACCACCGTGTCCGCGCCATGGTATTCGGCGCTGATCACCGCTGCGGGCACGCCGCCCTGGTCCACCAGCCGTATGTGCTCGGGCCGGATGCCGAGCGTGAGCCCGGCCCCCCGTCCCGGCAGCACTGCAGGACCCGCCGTGCCGCGGATCACCGCGCCGCTCGGCCCGCCTGTCCGCCCATCGTCGAGCGCCACCAGGTTCATCGCCGGCGTGCCGATGAAGCGCGCCGCGAACGTGCTCGCCGGCCTGGAATAGAGTTCCGCCGGCGTCCCCTCCTGCTCGATATGCCCGGCGCGCAGCAGCACCACGTGATCCGCCATGCTCATCGCCTCGACCTGGTCGTGCGTGACGTACACCACCGTCATTCCCAGCCGCTGCTGCAGCGAGCGGATCTCGACGCGCATGTCATGCCGAAGCTGGGCGTCGAGATTCGAGAGCGGCTCGTCCATCAGGCAGACCGGGTTCTGCGACACGATCGCCCGCGCCAGCGCCACGCGCTGGCGCTGCCCGCCCGAGAGCTGCTGCGGCTTGTGCTCCAGCCGCTCGGTCAGCCCCACCAGCTCGGCTACGCGCTCGAGGCGCTTTTCCCTTTGATCCGCCGGCAGGCGCCGCACCTTCAGCCCGAACACGATGTTCTCCGCGACCGTGAGGTGCGGAAAGAGCGCGTACGACTGAAATACCATCGAGATGCGCCGCCTGGCCGGGTCGAGCGCCGTCACGTCGCGCCCTTCGATGAAGATCTTCCCTTCGCCGACCTGCTCGAGCCCGGCGATCAGCCTCAGCAACGTCGACTTCCCGCAGCCCGACGGCCCGAGCAGCACCACGAACTTGCCCTTCTCGGCGCGAAAGCTGACTGCATCGACGGCCTGCACTGCGCCGAAGCACTTCGACACTTTATCCAGGACGATCTCCGACACGCGCCTCCCTCGCGGTGGGACTGACCAACCGTGTGACGCGAAATATTGTATAAGGATCCTCCGTGACGGACGCCGCGCAGCTTGAAGCGGTCATGCGCTATCACGAGCGCACGAAGCATCACTTCAACCGCTTCGCGCCCGGGCCTGGAGGGCTCGACTGGGCGAACCAGCCGGATCCGTTCAGGCGCTACGCGGAAGCGCCGCTCACGCGGTTGCCGATCCTGAAGGCCGAGGAGGAGCCGCTCTCACCTCGGTACGACAGCTTGTATGCGCCGGGCGCAGTGGCGAGTGTGCCGATGTCAGTGCGCGCGCTCTCGCGCCTGCTTGAATATGCGCTAGCGCTGTCGGCGTGGAAGCAGGCGGGCGGGACGCGCTGGGCGCTGCGCGTGAATCCGTCGAGCGGGAATCTGCATCCCACCGAGGGCTACGTGCTGATCGGCGGGATCGCGGAGCTTGGCGTGACGCCGGGGCTGTTCCACTACGCGCCAGCGGAACATGGCCTGGAGCGGCGCGCCGATTGCCCGCCGGCGCTGTTCGAGCGCCTCACGCGCGGGTTGGCCGCGGGGGCATTTCTTGTGGGCCTGTCGTCGGTCTACTGGCGCGAGGCGTGGAAGTACGGCGAGCGCGCCTTCCGCTACTGCCAGCACGACGCCGGCCACGCGATCGGCACGCTGCGGATCGCGGCGGCGACGCTCGGCTGGTCGGCGCGGGTGCTGGACGATGTGGCGGACGCGACCATCGAAGCGCTGCTCGGCCTCGACCGCGACGCCGACTTCGAGGGCGCCGAGCGGGAAAGCGCGGAGCTGGTGATGGCGCTGTGGCCGGGAGACACTGTGTCAGCAACTCTCAAGCTGGAGCTGGAAGCGGTGCGCGAGCTCGCGAGGCAGCGCTGGTACGGGAAGGCGAACCGGCTGAGCCCGCAGGACCCGGTGCCCTGGGGGGTCATCGATACCGTCTCGGCGGCGTCGCGAAAGCCGTGATTTCTGCAGGACAAATTATTCACCAGCGGCGAAGCCTTCTCGCCTGTGACGGAAGGACTTCGATCCCGGCAGAGCGTTTCTACCTGATGCTCGAGCGCGTGATGCCGACGCCTTGGGACGCGATTCCGTGGGCACCGGCGATCCACTTCGGCCTGTTCGTGCATCGCGTGGAAGGGATCGACCCGGGCCTGTACGCGCTCGTGCGCGATCCCGCGAAGCTGGAGAAGCTCAAGGCAAGCATGCACTCGCACTTCGCCTGGGAAACGCCGCCGGGCTGCCCCGGGAGCCTGCCGCTCCATCTGCTCGAGCGCGGCAACGCGAGGCAGCTCGCGACGCAGGTGAGCTGCCGCCAGGACATCGCCGGCGAGGGCGCCTTCTCGCTCGGCATGCTCGCCGAGTACGAGGCACAGCTCGTCGAGCGCGGGCCGGCGTTCTACCGGCGCCTTTTCTGGGAGGCGGGCGCGATCGGGCAGGTGCTGTACCTCGAGGCGGAGGCGGCGGGCGTGCGCGCGACCGGCATCGGCTGCTTCTTCGACGATCCGGTGCACCAGGTCTTCGGCTTCAGGGACCTCGCCTTCCAGTCGCTGTATCACTTCACCGTCGGCGGCCCGGTCGACGATCCGCGCCTCACCACGCTCCCGCCCTACGGCGCGCAAGTCAAAGGGCGCAAAGGCGCGATGGACCTGCGGTAGCGCTTCGCAGTAGCATTTCTGCGAGAGGAGAAACACATGAAACGCCCCTACCTGCCCGCTTGGATGCTCCTCGTTGCCGCGTTCTTTCTGCCGAGCATCGGGGAGGCTCGGGACCGCGATCAGTTTCAGCTGGTCGAGGCCACCATCGCCGACATCCAGCATGCATTTCGTTCGGGCACTCTCACCCCCGAGGAGCTCGTGCGCATGTATCTCGCACGGATCGCGGCCTACGATCAGGCCGGTCCACAGCTCAACAGCTTCATGCACGTGAATGAGCACGCCCTCTACGCCGCCCGCGCTTTGAACGTCGACGATCTCGACGATGACGGGCGCGGAAAGCCGTTGTTCGGCGTGCCGGTCATCCTCAAGGACAACATCGATACTGCCGATATGCCGACGACGGCCGGATCGGTCGCGCTCGGCGGATCGATACCGGCAAAGGATGCGTTCATCACCAAAAAGCTGCGCCGCGCCGGCGCCATCATCCTCGGCAAGGCGACCCTCACCGAGTTCGCCAACTTCCTCAGCTCCACCGGCATGCCGACCGGCTACAGCTCGCAACTGCGCTTGCAGCTCTTCGAGCGCGGCGACGACCTGACGCGGGCCGGTTATGGCTTCAACCCGTTCGATCCTCGCACCGATCCTAGGGAACCGTTCAACGACGGCCGCCCGGCGCTCGCGACCGGCGGCTCCAGCTCCGGCCCAGGCATCGCCGTGTCCGCGAACCTCGCAGCCGTGGGGGTCGGCACCGAGACGTCGGGATCGATCCTCAGCCCTGCAACCCAGAACCTCCTCGTCGGCATCAAGCCGACGGTGGGGCTGGTGAGCCGGACGGGGATCGTGCCGATCACCGCCGATCAGGACACGGCCGGACCGATGGCGCGTACCGTGACCGACGCCGCCAGGCTTCTCGGAGTCCTGGCCGGGTTCGATCCCCAGGACCCCGCCACCGCCGCGTGCCTCACGCCGGGCAAGTGCTTCAGCGATTACACGCGGTTCCTGAAGAGGAATGCGCTTCGCGGTGCGCGCATCGCGGTCCCGCATTTCGGCTATTGGACCGACAGCCTCCATCGCGTGGTCCTCAGCGTCGAGCAGCAGCAGGTCATGAACGACGCCATTGCGGTCCTGCGGGCCGAGGGCGCGATCGTGGAGGACTTTCACGAAATTCCCACGCAGCAGGAGCTGTTCGACTTCGGCGGCTGCGGCGGCCTGCCGATTCCGGCGAACTGCTCCACGGTTCTGCTCTTCGGGTTCAAGCGCGATCTGAACGCCTATCTGGCCAGGCTTCCCGCTGGTGCTCCGGTGCGCACGCTTGGAGAGGTGATTGCGTTCAACAACAATTTCACGATCAACGGCCTGCAGGTGGGGCTCAAATATGGCCAGGGGCTCGCCGTCGCCGCCGACTCGCTCGACACCGGCGCGGGCAGCAGCGACACCGCGCGGTACCTGAGCGACCGCGCGAAAGATCTCGACATCGCGAAAACCCGCGGGCTCGACGTGGTGTACAGGGATTTCGATGCGGTGCTCTTCCCGGCCAATCGCGGCGCCAATGCCCCGGCGCGTGCGGGCTATCCGAGCATCGTCGTTCCAGCCGGGTTCGTGGCGAATCCGGCGGTGGCCCCGCCGCCCCTCCTCCCCCCGACGCCTTTCCCTGACGGCTTCTACGCGAAGCCTGCGCCCTATGGCGTGACCTTCTCCGGGCCCGCGTTCAGCGAACCGAAATTGATCGGCTTCGCCTACGCCTTCGAGCAGGCTACGCAACACCGCCGGCCGCCCGAGAGCGCGCCGCCGCTGCCGACCGACGGCCCCGAGGAGTAGCGGACGCAGCGAGTGTAAGAGTTCATTCGTCGCCGCGGTAAAAATCTGTGCGACATCGGGAGTTCGCCATAGCGGCCGGCGCGCCGCGCGCGTACGTTCGAAAGCGTGCGCACAGCGCGGAGGTGTCACATGAGAACGAATATGCGTTTGCTCGTCGCGGGGTTGATCTTGACGACCGCCTGCGTGGCACGCGCACAGGATCTTGCCAAGCCGATGGTGCTGGTGGCTTCGCCGGACCTGGCGGGGCCTTACAGCCACACGGCGTTGATCGTGGTGCCGATGGGCGACAGGCATATCGGGTTCATTCTCAACCGCGCGACCGAATCCAGGCTTGCGACCCTGTTTCCCGAGCACGCGCCTTCCGCAAAGGTCGCCGACCCGCTCTTTTACGGCGGCCCCGAGGCGGCGGGCGCCGTCTTCGCGCTGCTGCGGCGGGATCCGGGCCAGCCGTCGATCCGCCTGTTCGACGATCTCTTCGTGACCGGCAACGGCAAGAACATCGACCGCATCATCGAGCAGACGCCGAACGACGCACGCTACTTCGCCGGGTTCGTCGGCTGGACGGCGGGCGAGCTCGCGAAGGAGATCGAGGCCGGCTACTGGTACGTGGGCGCCCCGGACGCCGCGCTGGTGTTCCACAAGAACACCGACACGATGTGGGAGGAGCTGGTGACGCGGCTCGGCAACGGGCACGCGGTAGGCAGGGGCCTGCAGGCGATCTGAGCTTGTCCTTCGAAAGCGCGGTGTTCTACTACTTCGCCCCAAACTGACGCGCAAGGAGTAGAGTTGTCGTACGTGACCGGCTCCGGTTACGTAAAGGGGGGAACAATGAATGCGCTTAAGACTGCGATCGCCGGTCTGACACTGCTCGCGGGCACTACGCTCGTCCGCGCCGACGTCATTACCGACTGGACTCAAACCGCCATCGACGTGATGAAGGCCGTAAACGTCGCCGGCAACCCGTGGACTCGCAGCATGGCGATGATGCATGTGTCGATGTCCGATTCGGTCAACGCAGTCGAGAACCGGTATGCGCGCTTTACGCCCGATATCGCGGCGGATCCGAACGCGTCCGCGGAGGCCGCTGCGGCAGCGGCTGCGCGCGAGATCCTGATGCGGCAGTATCCCGGCCAGAAAGCGCGCATCGATACCGCATTTACGGCGATGCTGGAGAGGGTGCCGGACAGCCCCGCGCGGGCCGCCGGCATTGCCTTGGGCGAAAAAGTCGCGGCCAGCGTCTTTGCCGATCGCCAGAACGACGACACCAATGTCCCGGACACGTACCGGCCTCTGACGCGGCCCGGCGTGTGGGTCCCGACCACGCCGCCGCTTTTCTCGCAGTACGCGACGGCGAGGCCGTGGGGAATGAAGGCGGCGAACCAGTTCCGTCCCGGCCCGCCGCCGAAGCTCTCGAGCACCCTCTACGCGCGCGACTACAACGAGACCAAGGAATTTGGCGGGCTGAAGAGCGTGAAGCGCACCGACGCGCAGTCCGATGCGGTGCGCTTCTGGGCGCAAGGCAATCTTTTTGCCGCGTGGTACCAGGCGGCCGCGCAGATTTCAGCCCGCAGGGGGCTCGGGCTGGCCGAGAACGCGCGCCTGTTCGGGCTGCTCTCCATGGGCATCGCCAACTGCTACATCCTCGACTGGGACGCGAAGTTCCATTACCAGTTCTGGCGGCCGCTCACGGCGATCCGCAACGGCGACCAGGACGGCAACGACGCCACCGAGCGCGACGCGGGCTGGCTGGCGCTCAATGCCACGCCGATGCATCCGGAATATCCGTCCCAGGCGGGGATCAACGCGGGTACCGCGAGAAGCATTCTCGAATCCGTCTTCGGCGCCGGGCCCGAGAGCTTTGCCGTGACCGACGTCGCGGACGCGCGCCTGCAGCGCCGCTTCGACAGCCTCGTGCAGATGGCGGAAGAGCACAAGGAGGTGCGCATCTGGGGCGGCATCCACTTCCGCAATTCGCTCGATGTGGGCGAATCGATGGGGCGCAAGCTCGCCGACCACCTGCTCGCCAATTACCTGAAGCCCACGCGCTAGCCCGATGCGCATCGCAGGTGGCTGCGCGCCGGGCGGCGCGCTCCTGCTCGCCGCCGCGGTCTTCGCGGGCGGCGTCGCGGCGGCCGAGGACGATCTGCCGGACCTCGGCGAGCAGGTCGAGCGCATGGCCTCCGAGGTGGCGCTCGAGCTGCAGCGCGTCTGTCCGCCGGCTTCGCCCGCGGATCAGGCGGCCTTCGATCGCTGCCGGCGCAGCCTGTTCGGCGATTCGGCGCTGCGGCGCAGCCTGGCGCCGCGGCTCCTGTGGGGACGCCGCAATCAGGATGCAGGGGCGTTGCTCAAGGACACCAACCTCACGCAGTTCGCGCCCGACGTGTTCGCCGGCCTGTATCTCGCGCTCTTCATGTTCAGCGGCGAGCACAGCGTCGAATACGTGGAGCGCGAGCGGATGTACCTGATCCGGCTGCAGTCGGCGTTCCGCAACCGCCTGCCGCCGGGGCAGTTTCCCTATCCGTTCTGGCACGACGAGGCGAAATGGGGCGTCTACCAGGCGACGAACTGCATCCTGCTGTGGGTCAATCCCAAGACAGCCAGGATCGTCATCGGGCAGTTCACCGAGCGCGGCGAACTCGGCAGCACGGTCGTCGCCACGCAACCCTTGAGCCCGAAATTCGACGGCAACTGGATGTGGATGGACAAGGAGGGCCGCATTCAGCCGCGCGTCACGCTCTTCGACGGCCTGTTCCGGCAGGACAACCCCTATTTGCCGAAGCTCGAGTTCACCTACAGGACCCTGGCGCTGCGGATGCGCGACGCGCAGTGCGAAAACTGCCACATGCCCAATAACCCCCTGCCGATGCGCCGGCTGCTGATCATGCATACCCCGGCGCACGCCTCGGGCGAGATCGGCAGGCTGATGAAAGCGGTGCGCGAGGACAGGATGCCGCTCGACGAAACGGGCATAGAGCAGCCGCTCGAGCCGGCGCTCAAGCGCGCGCTGCTCGAGAGCGGCGGCGCCTTCGAAGCGCTGGTGAAGGCCGCAAAGGAGTGGGAGGCCGCGCA
>Ga0209155_1000786_pt1 | contig 15265 bp, 15 predicted proteins | sample GraSoiAngelo_122_FD_185879 | JGI IMG/M metagenome (GOLD analysis project Ga0209155, IMG submission 185879) | Grasslands soil microbial communities from the Angelo Coastal Reserve, California, USA - 14_0927_02_20cm (SPAdes) (version 2) | ecosystem: Environmental > Terrestrial > Soil > Grasslands ... | reverse complement strand
CTCCAGTCGATGGTGGTTCGGAGCGTTTGATGACGTGGGAGTGCTGCGCGGCTTCCGCCCGTGAGCAGGCCGAAGCGGTCCGTCAAGCGCTCGAGAATCTGCTCGGCACTCAAGACCCGTGTTCTGACCGACGCGAGCTCAATCGCCAGTGGCAAACCGTCGAGACGGCGGCATAGATCGATGACCGCCCACTGGTTCGCGGCGGTGAGCTCAAATGTGCCTGAGGCGGCCGCCGCCCGTTCCGTAAACAACATGACGGCCTCGTTCTGTCCCAATTGCGTGAGCGACTCGCCGGAGTGGGCTGATGGCAGATCGAAAGGCGGGATTGGGACCACGTGCTCAGCCGGCACCGAGAGTGGCTCGCGGCTGGTGGCAAGGACGCGCACGCCAGGCGCTCCTCTGAGAAGGTCGGTCACGAGCGGAGCGGTTGCTCCCAGTAGGTGGTCACAATTGTCCAGCACCAGCAACAGCTCTTTGTCCTGCAAATACGACAGCAGAAGAGCCGACGGCTTGATTGCGCCCTGGTCCCGCAGGTCTAGGGCCGCGAGAACGGTGTTGCTCACCAGGGCGGGGTCCTGAAGCTCAGCGAGCTCGACCAGCCATGCGCCTGCCGAGAAGCCACGTCCGAGATCGGTCGCGATCCGGATAGCCAGGCGGCTTTTGCCAACGCCTCCCGGCCCGACGAGTGTGACCAGGCGGGCAGTGGACAGCGTCTTTCGAAGCTCCGCAAGCTCGCGGCGGCGGCCGATGAAGCTCGTCGTTTCGGCCGGCAAATTCCCCAAGCGGCGCGAGGGCCTAGCCACGGTGAACAGGACGTTACTACGGCGGCAGGCTACTCGGCGCCGACCGACTACTTACCTGATCACGAATTTCATCGATTTCGGCGGGACGCATGACTCCTAGGCTGAGGAGCATGAGGGCGGAGCTACCGATCCAGCGAGTGGAGGTCAGTTTCATCGGCGTCCCTCCAGCCGAAAGGATCGAACGAGCGTCTGGAGTCAGTGAGGTACAGATCGACGGGCCGATCGTGCGCTGCCTGGTCACCGGCAGCTTTCAGCCATTTCTCGAGGCGTTACGAGGCCACGAGGTCGTCAGCCTCAAGTCAACCTCTGCTGACTCTTCCGGGAGTAGATGACCACGTCGTCGCCGAAGACTCTGGCAAGGATCGCCGGGTTGTTGTACCTGGGCACCAGCGTGCCCTTCGTATTCGCCGTGCAGGTACGATCCCGCATCATCGAACCAGCCGACGCCGCGGCTACGGTTCACAACATCCGCGCGTCGGCAACACTGTTCCGCGTCGGCCTTGTGGCCGACCTAGTGTCGTGGGCAGGCTTTCTCGCGACGGCACTCGCGCTGTATCTGCTGCTCAAGCATGCAAACCAACTTGCGGCCGTAGCTATGGTGGCCTTTGTTGCGGTTATGGTCGCCGTCGGCTACTCGAATACAGTGAATCAGTACTCCGCCATAACGATCGCCATGAGTGCAGAGTACGCGAACGGATTGGGCCAGGCCGGCGCCAACGCCTTGGTGCTCATGTTTACAGATGTTCAGGGCAATGGCCTGGACATTAACGAGCTGTTCTTTGGCCTGTGGCTGCTGCCACTGAGCTATCTGGTCATCAAGTCGCGATATTTTCCCAGGGTGATCGGCGGCTTGTTGATCATCGCAGGCTTGAGCTGGATCGCACAGTTCTTGGTCATCTTGCTCGCGCCCAGCCTCAAAGGCGTCATTTCGTTTCTGGGTGTTGGCTCGGATGGAGAGCTGATCTTCATCGGATGGCTCCTTGTGAGAGGTGCTAGGGCTCCTAGACCTAGTGGTACGTAGCAGAGGTCGCGCTGACTAGTTGTTTCAGCACTAATCCATCCGCCTCAGGGCCCTCCGCTAAGACCGTACGGGAGGTAGCTATCGGGACCCGCCTGGACCCAGACGCCCATCGTGCAGACGCTTGTGTGATATGCAGCTCTAGTTGCCGGCGACATCACGTTCGCGACGACTGGCATGCCTGAGGGTGTCGTTCCTACCCGCGTCAGGCCGCTCGCGCCGTTCTTTGCAAGGAAAGCATCGACAGAACTCCTCGACTCCGCGCTAGAGCCGGGATAGTAGCGGCGGCCGCAATAGTCGACTCGCGGCGGAGGGCCCTGGGTCGAGAATGTTCCATAGGTCAGCCGATTTTGCATCGCTGGAATGCCTACGGCAAGCAGGACTGCAGCAACGATGCAGGCCGCCAAGGCCGACGACGTCAACAGTAGAGTCCGACCCTGCATCCCTAATGGCTGAACGGATTGCGCATGGCAAGGTTTCGTCTCCGAGGAAGAAAGATCCAGAGACCCGTTCAGGCGCGCTGCATGAACATCCACCGATGGCCTTCGACGTCCTCGGCGCGGTAGCGCTTGCCGTAGTCGTCGGCCTCGACCTCGGTGAGGATTGTCGCGCCCCGGTGCTTTGCCCGCCGGTAGTGCTCGTTGACATCATCGACGTACACGAGGACGCCGTCCACGATGTACGGCACGGTGGACCACCTCTGCGCCGGTTCGCATTCCGCCCGATGGCGTCTCGGTGCCTGATAGTCGGGCGTGGGCGTCGCCAGCATGATGACGCCAGCTCCCGCCAGCATTTCACCGTGGCTGAGCCGGCCGTCCTCTCCAACCATCCGGCTGCGTTCTTTGAAACCAAAGGCTGACGATAGCCAGTCCATCGCCTTTGGCCCGTCTTCGTAGGCGATCATCGGGATGACGTCGGGATAAGTCGCTGCCATCGCTGAACCCTCCTTTGTTGTTCGACCCTTCAGTCTGACGTTATCGGTTTAGCCGCAAGTTGCTGAGGAAGCTCCAGATCACCGCATTGGCATTTGGTTCTCCTGGCACCGCTCCGAACCAGGAGTGGTGCCCGCCGACGACTGCATCCAGCCTGACGGTCGTTCCGGCCGCGCAGTGGCTCCACAGCGATGTCTTCGTGATGCCGCTCTGACTCAGGATCGGGCTGCCAACGCAACCGTCCAGCGTCCGCCAGCGCTGAATGACCGTGTCGACCGGGTTCGTGGTTGTGCCACCTTGCCAGGGGACCAGCGAATCGTCGGTGCCGTGCATTTCCAGGATGGAAACCGGCCGTGCGGGACGGCACTCGTCGGCAAACATGGTACCCCCTATAGAGACGATCCCAGCGATGCGGCCAGACAGGTCGCAAGCAAGGCGATAAGACATCAGTGCACCGGCTGAGAAGCCAACAACGAAGATCCGCGCCGGATCTATTCGAAAATCCGTTTCGACTTGATCAAGCATCTTGCTAATGAAATGGAGGTCGGGCAGCTTGGATCCGCCGCCTGCGTACTGCCAAATCTGTCTGCAGCCGGTTGGGTAGGCGGCAAGAAATCCAGCCGTGGTGGCCTCGTCGTCGAACTCGGTGAGCGTTTCGAATCCCGCTCCGTCGAACCCTGCGCCGTGAAGCACGACCACCAGCGGCACGGGCTTGGTGGAGTCGAGCGCTGATGGCCGAAAGACTCGATACTCGCGAAGCTTGCCATCGACAGTCAGGTCTATGGACTGAATGGTTGGGCTGGGACTCGTGCCGCTCGGGGCGGATCCCGTCAGCCCGCGGCAATTCTCGACGGGACCTGGACTGGGGCGGGCTGGCGATGTGGCTGCAGAACCTCCGCACGATGCGATCGTGAAAGTGAGTGTCAACAAAAAACACAAGAGGGCTCTGCCGCTCATTCGTTACAGGTACCGCCGCTCTTTCTTCTTCGATGCTTCGTAGCCTTCTCGGGCCGCCTTGACAGCTTCGACACCCATCGCCTCCGGGACAGGAACATCCCACCAGCTTTCGTAGCTGGGCACTTCCTCATAACGGTCAACCTCGATGCAGATCACCGATGTTCGATCCGTCCGCTTCGCGTCACTCAGCGCTGACCGAAGATCCTCGATGGTCTTCACCCTGACGGCCATCGCCCCGAGGCTCGCCGCATTTGCGGCCAGGTCGATTGGCAGCACGGCGCCCGAGGGCTTCTCGCTGTCCAGTCCGAGGGATCCATTCTTTCGAAACCGATATTGCGTGCCGAATCCGTCCATCCCGAGCGACCGTGAAAGGCTGCCGATCGAGTTGAAGCCGTGGTTGTCGACCAACACGATGACGAGCTTGATCCCCTCCTGGAGCGCGGTCACGATCTCGCTGCTGAGCATCAGGTACGACCCGTCGCCCACCAGCGAAAAGACTTCACGATCTGGAGCCGCCATCTTGACGCCCAGCGCGCCGGCGATCTCGTATCCCATGCAGGAATAGCCGTACTCGACGTGGTACTGCTTTGGATCGCGCGTCCGCCACAGCTTGTGGAGGTCGCCCGGCATCGAACCGGCGGCGCAGACGACGACATCACGCGGACCGGCTGCCTCGTTGACCGCGCCGATGACTTCACTCTGGGCAGGCAGCGGTTGATGCGCCAGCCTGTAGAGCCGGTCGACTTCCTTGTCCCATTCCCGAGTCAGCTGTGCGGCCAGGTCTCGGTAGGAGGCATCCACTGCGTAGCCGCGCAGTCGCGCGCTCAGCGCCTCGATGCCGGCGCGTGCGTCGCCGACCAGCGCCAGGCCGCTGTTCTTATGCGCATCGAAGTCCAGCACATTGAGGTTGATGAAGTGCAAATGCGGATTCCCGAAGACCGTGTGGGAAGCGGTGGTGAAATCGGTCCAGCGGGTGCCGATACCGATCACGACATCGGCCTCGCGGGCCAGCCGGTTCGCGGCCAGTGTGCCGGTGGCGCCGACCGACCCCTGGTTCGAAGCATGGTCGTACGGCAGCGATCCCTTGCCGGCCTGCGTCTCCCCTACCGGGATGCCCGTGGCGTCGACGAGCTGCCGTAGGGCATCGGTGGCCTCCGAGTAGATCACGCCGCCGCCAGCCACGATCATCGGCCGATCCGAGGCGCGGATCATTGCCGCCGCGCGATCGAGCGCACGCGACTCCGGCTCGGATCTCGGCACGCTCCAGACCCTCTTGTCAAAAAAAGCGGTCGGATACTCGTAGGCCTCCGCCTGCACGTCCTGGGGAAGCGCGAGCGTCACCGCTCCCGTCTCCGCCGGATTCGTCAGGACGCGCATCGCCTGCAGCGCCGACGGAATCAGCTGCTCTGGGCGCGTGATGCGATCCCAGTAACGGGAGACCGGTTGGAAGCAGTCGTTCACCGAGGCGTCGCCGCGCCAGGGCACCTCCAGCTGCTGCAGGACTGGGTCCACCGGCCGCGACGCGAAGACATCACCCGGCAGCAGCAGGACAGGAAGCCGGTTGATGGTGGCAAGAGCGGCACCGGTCAGCATGTTGGTGGCACCCGGTCCGATCGAGCTGGTGCAGGCCATCGTCGCCAGCCGGTTGCGCTGTCGGGCGTAGCCGACCGCGGCGTGGACCATGGCCTGCTCGTTGCGTGCCTGGTAGTAGGTCATCAGGTCGGGGCGCTCGTAGAGCGCCTCCCCGATGCCGGCTACATTGCCGTGGCCGAAAATCCCGAAGCATCCGTTGACAAAGCGATGCTCCACGCCATCGCGCTCGGCGAACTGCGCCGCCAGGAATCGCAGCAGCGCCTGCGCCATCGTCAATCGCGTCGTCGTCATGACCTCGCCTTTTCGGCCACGATGGCCGCCGCGGCATCGACCGCACTGGCGACGTCGCCATTCTTGGGATAGAGCAACGTCCGGCCGGCCACCAGGCCGCGAATCTGGGGGATGGCCATCGCCCGCTTCCAGCTGGCAAAGGTCTCCTGCGGGTCGTTGCCAGGGTCTCCACCGAGCAGCAACGTCGGCAGCGACGTAGCGCGCATCACTCGATCGAGGTCGTCTACCACCGGCAGCTTGAGCCACAGGTACGCCGAGGTCGTGCCCAGACCCGACACGATCGTGATCGCGCGAATCAACGAGTCCGCATCCGCGCGGTTGCGGACCCGGCCATCATCGACTTCGCTGGCAAAGACCTCGACCATGGCCGGAAGCTTCCGGGCGGAAAGCTCATCGATGGCGCGCGCGCAGGCTGCCAGGGTGCGCAGCGCTTCGGGTTCGTCGGCAACGCGGACCATCATCTTGCCGCCGTCCAACCCCCCGGTCACGATCCCGTCCACCGTGTAGGCGGTGAACCGGTCGTCCAGCTCGAAACGGAAACCGGTCAGGCCGCCTCGGTTCATCGACCCGAACACGACCTTGCCGTCGAGCGCTCCAAGCAACGCCAGGTCATCGATGATGTCCGCGGTGCCCAGGATGCCGTCGACGCCCGGCCGTCCGAGCGCCGTCAGCAGCCGGCGCAACAACTCACCTCGGTCCGCCATCGCCATCGGGTCGGCGCCGACTTTGAGCACGCCGCGAGCCGGGTGATCGGCGGCGATCAGGAACAGGGAACCCCCACCCCGACCCTCCCCCGCACGCGGAGGAGGGGAATTACGTAGCAGCGGGCGGCGGCGCCGCTTCGTCAGCGCCCTGTGCACCGCGTCAGGATCCGTGGCGCGGATCTCCGTAAGGCGGGCAAGCAGTTCGTCGGCGGCGACGCTCACGTCCTCGAGTCTGCCACGACGCTCATCTCGAAGGAATATCGCTCCGCCGGGTAGACGTGCGACCCGTACTCGACCGGCTGACCGGCATCGCCGTAGCTGATGCGGCGCATCGTGAGGAGCGGCGCAGTCTTGATGACCTTCAGCAAACGGGCTTCCCGGGGCTGGGGGCTGCGCGCCCCGATCGACTGCGACGCCAGCCGCAGGTGGATCCCACTATGCCGCAGCAGCCGGTAGAGGCCGGTGAGCTTCAGACCCTCCTCGGTCACCACTTCCTTCAGGGCGAGCGGGAGGAAGTTGCGCATCAAGGAAATCGGTTGACCGGTGGCCAGCCGCAATCGTTCGAAGTGCAGGACGCGCGTCCCCTCGGAGAGCTGCAGGCTGTTCGCCACTTCGAGCGGGGCGGGCACGACTTCGTAGGCCAGCAGCCGTGTGGTCGGCGCCTGCCCGGATTGCGTCAGGTCGTCGTAGAGACTGCTGAGACGCACTGGCCGCCGCACGCGCACCGGAACCACGAGCGTGCCGATGCCGTGCCGGCGAATCACCAAACCTCTGTTCGCCAGGACGGCGATCGCGCGACGCACCGTTGGCCGGCTCACTCTCAGTTGCCGAGCCAGCTCGATTTCATTCTCCAGGTGCGATCCGGAGGACAGCGAGCCCGAACGGATGGCCGTCTCCAGGCTCTCGGCCAGCTGGTAATAGAGCGGCACCGGGCTAGCCCGATCGAGCGCGGCGTCCGTCAGTCCCCTCCGAGCCCCCATTCCCCTCAAATCCTGCGGCCTATCGGGCGCAGAAACCAGTTGTCATGACAACCTGACCTCAATACTATAGAGGGGTTCGACGCGTAAGAGGGATCGACAACCTCGTAGGAGGAAAGGGAATGCAGCGAATCACCCGGCGTGAATTTGTCAAGCGGACCGCGGTCACGAGTGCCGCCTTCACCTCACTTCCGGCCATCTTGGCGGCATGCGGGACCAGCACCGGCACCGGCTCGAACAAGCCGTCGAAGCTGGTGATCGCCGCAGTCCAGGGCGTTGAAGACGGGCCCCTGAAGAAGGTCGCGCCGAATTACAAGTCGCAGACCGGGATCGACATCCAGATCGTCGAGTTGCCCTACCCTCAGTTGTTTGAAAAGCTGGTCACCACCTTCCAGGCCAATGGCTCGTCCTACGACCTCTGCATGATGGATGACCCGTGGATGCCCAAGTTCGGGACCATGAATGCGCTTCAGCCGCTCGACTCGAACTTCGGGTTCACTCGCGATTCCGACATCCCGACCGTCGTTTATGACGTCGGAACCTGGCCGCCGCCGCACGGGCCGGTGCCGCCCAGCGAGAAGAACAAGTCTCAGCATCTCTACGGCATCACGATAGTGGGCAACGTCGAGATGTTCATGTATCGCAAGGACAAGTCGGACGCACCCAAGACCTGGGATGAGGTGCTCGCCAACGCAGCCAAGTACAACGCGCCCAACTTTTACGGCTATGTCATACGCGGCCTGGCGACCAACCCGGTCAGCAGCGACTCGCTGCCGATCCTCTGGTCATTTGGTGGAAACATCTTCGACGACAACTGGAAAGTCCAACTCGACTCGACGGCATCGATCGATGCCGTGACCTTCTTGACCAGGAGCCTGAAGAAGTACGCCCAACCGGGACCGCAGAGCACCGACGCCGCCGACCGGTCAAAGCTGATGGCGACCGGCAAGGCATACCAATCGACGGTCTGGCCGGGCGAGATCACGGGCATCGTCGAAGATCCCACCGTCTCGCAGGTGAAGGGAAAGGTGGCCTACATCCCAATCCCGCAGGGCGCCAGCGGCAAGGGCCTCGGCATGATGGGGAACTGGCTTCTCGGCATCCCCAGGGGTTCGAAGAACGGCTCGGCTGCGGCCGACTTCATTAAGTGGATGCTCAAGCCGGAAAATATGCGCAACTACGTCGCCCAGGGTGGCATCCCGATCCGCAAGAGCATCCTCAACGATTCGTCGCTGGCATCGGCGAATCCCTACTTCCAGGCGCTGGCGCAGTCTTTTGACGCCGTCCCCAACTGGCGGCCGCGCACCGACCAGTGGAATGCGGTGGAAACGATCTACGGCACCCAGATGAACGCCACCATCGCCGGTCAGATCGCGCCCGCGGCGGCCATGCAGAAGGCGGCCGCCGACATCCGCGCCCTGATGAAGGGGGCCAACTACCCTTCATAAGCGAACCGTCCTACATTTGACGATGTGAGCCGCCTGGCCGCCGAACTCCCGGCCCCGACGGGCGCGAAGCCGGCCAGGGCCGGGCGGCGCCGGCGCAACCGTCAGGAGCGGCTCGCTTACACCATCCTTCTGCCTGCGCTCGGCACCGTGTTCGTTATCGTGACGATCCCGTTCGTGCTGGCCGTCTGGCAGTCGATCACCGCCGACGATGGCACCCTGATCGGCTTGCGCAACTACGCAAGGGCTCTGAGCAATCCCCTGTTTTACGATGCGCTGCGCGCGACCGGGATCTATGCGATTATCGTCCTCCCCGCCGAGATCTTCCTCGGCCTCGCCTTTGCCCTGCTGGTTCATCGCACCGTCAAACGGCCCGGGCTTCGGGCAACGCTCTATGTCCTGGCCGTCCTGCCACTGGTCGTGCCACCGGTCGCGGTCGGCGTCGTAGCGCGCCTCATCTACGCCCCCGGTTACGGCGTGCTGAACTATTTCCTACAGAGCGCCGGCCTTGCGCACTCCGAGGTCGAGTGGCTGGGAGTCCCGGTCCTCGCGATGGGCTCCGTCGCGAGCGTCGACATCTGGCAGTGGACGCCGTTCGTCTACCTCGTACTCTTTGCCGGACTGCAGACGGTGCCCAGGGAGTCGATCGAGGCGGCGCAGGTCGACGGCGCCACCTGGTGGACTCAGTTCATCTACATCGAGCTGCACTACCTCCGCCCGCTCTTTCTGTTGATCCTGTTCTTTCGGGTGGCCGACGTGCTCCGCGTTTTCGACCACGTCTTCATCCTGACCGGGGGTGGCCCGGGAACGTCGACCCAGCTACTCAGCCTGTACATGTATCGGATCGAGTTCAAGTTCTTCGACGGCGGACAGGCGGCAGCGCTCGCGGTCCTGGTGCTGGTCTCGATCAGCATCCTCTACTCATTGGTCACGCGAGCCCTGCCGTTGGAGCGAGCCTGATGCGCAGCCGAAGCGCCGCGATCTGGCTTCGGCTGATTCTGATCATCGCCGGGCTGGGTGTGGCCGCCTTCATCTACGCCTTTCCGCTCTACTGGCTGGTTGCCACGTCGCTGAAGGGAAAGGCGGAGCTCTATCAGTCCATCACACTCATCCCGCAACACCCGACGCTGGCCTCGTACGGAAGCGTCCTCTTCGAGCGCGGCTTCTGGGTGTTGCTCAAGAATAGCGTGATCGTCTGTGCTGCCACCGTCGTCGTAACGCTCGCGGTGGGGCTCTTGATCACCTATCCCATCACGCGCCTGCCCGTCCCGCCGCAGCTGCGCGTCGGCGTTCTGAACTGGGCGCTCTCGCTTCGGTTCCTGCCGCCCATCGCCGTGGTGATCCCCTACTTCGCCATCGTCCGCACGCTGCAGCTCTACGACCAGCCGATTGCGCTGATCGGCATCTATTCGCTGTTCAATTTGCCGTTTTCCATCTGGATGCTCAAGGGCTTCCTGGCAGAGATCCCGCTGGAACTCGAAGAGGCGGCCCTTGTTGATGGAGCCAACCGGTGGACCTCCTTTCGCCGCGTGCTCCTGCCGTTGGCCACACCGGGGCTGATGGCCGCGGCGACCATCGTGTTCACCTTCGCCTGGAGCGAGTTTCTCTTCGCGCTGATCCTCACGGCGACGCCGAACGCCCAGACCTTCCCGGTCGGCGTCCAGGGCCTGGTGACCCAGTTCGAGATCATCTGGAACGACATGGCGGCTGCCGGCGTGATTGCGATGTCGGTTCCGCTGGTGCTGATGGTGGTCGCCCGCAAGTACCTGGTGGCCGGCCTGACCTTCGGCGTCATCCGCGAGAAGTGACCGCCGCCGTCTATTTGAACGGCGCCACCGTGATGACGACGCCCACCCAGCGGGTCCTGAAGATCGCCCGCGCCACCGGCTACGCCGGCATCGAGGCGCGGGGCGAGCGGTTGCTGACCGACCCCGCCGAGGTCCGCGCCACCGCCGAGGCCGCTCGCCCCAACGACGTCCTCACCCTGAATGGGGTGGCCCTCACCGTGCGGGCCGACGGCCGGGTGGATCGACAGCGTGTCGACGCGGATCTGGGGCCGCGACTGCGTATTTGTGCTGACCTTGGCTCGCCCTACCTGCTCGCGATCCCACCCCGGGCCCCTGGACTTTCCACGCGCAAAGCCATCCCCGGAACCCGCGACGCGCTCGAGCTGGCCCGCGATCGCGCCGACGCCATGGGCATCCGGATCGCTTTCGAGTTTCTCGGCTTTGGGGATTGTCCGATCAACACGCCGGCGCTCGCCGCCGAGACCGTCGACGGGATCGACGCGATCGATCTCGTCCTTGATTCCTGTCACTGGCATGCCAGCGGCAGCCTACCGCTGGACAGTTATCCAGTAGATCGGCTGGTGCTCGTCCACCTGAACGATGCGCCGAACAAGCCGCCGCGCGAGATCGAAGATGCGGACCGGGTGCTCCCGGGTGAGGGCGTGATCCGGCTAAAGGATCTGGTTCGCGACCTGGCCGCCCACGGCTATGCGGGACCCTGGAGCCTCGAGACATTCAACCCCGGCTACTGGAAAGAGGATCCGGCCGCCGTCGCTCGCCGCGGCCTGATCGCGGTGTCTCCATTCCTATCCTGACCGGAAGTCTGGCTTCAGCGTAGCCACCAGGTCGCCAGGCGGCGAGGTGCCAGGGTTGCGCTGGCAACGGCCGGCCAAATCGGCCCAAGCGTGGCGGGGCGTCGATCGCTGCAGCGCACCGGAGAGATTCGCCACCAGGAGCGGAGGGTCGAGCTGCCGGCGGCCGCCACACCGCACGACCTGGCGGCGGCCGAGTTGGGATCGACCATCATGCCCGATTCGTCCACGGCGTCGAACTGGCCGGCCGGGACGTTCTTGAGCTCGGTGAGCAAGCTGTCCGGCCATGCCGCATCCTCGGTGCCGCTGAAAAACCAGTTACTGCCGTTGTCGGCCAGAAGCAAGCCGTAGTGCTGCATCGCGAGCAGGATCACCTGCGCCGGGGCGCTGAAATGCGAGATGTCGTAGGTCGCCCTCAGCCGGAAGCGCGCGCCCATCGGCGGCAGGGCGGGATTCGCGGCTGCGCCGGCCTGGTGCCGGGCGGGCCACAGAAAGCTCCGATCGGTCTGCTGGGCGGTGAAGCGGATGGCGTGCGTGATCGCGCCCGCCTGCACCTCGTCCCAGCGGACCAGCCCCGGAAAAAGCGGCAAGCCGGCCGCATCGGCCGACGTCCACCCCAGCGGGCGCAGCGCGTTCGAGCCGAGGGGGAAGATCGCGCCCGACCCGGCCGTCCAGGACGTTCCGCTGCCGGACAAATCGTAAAGCTCGTACAGCGTGCAGGTATCGCGGTTGACGATCAGGGCGTGACGGTCGCTGCCGTTCTCGATGAGCGTATCCGCCCCCACCGGATACGGACCGGGGTCGCTTTCGCTCGCGTACTGGAAGCTGACCGTTACCGTCGGATGAGCGTTACCGACGACGTTGTAGGGAAAGCCATAGGGCGGCCCACCAAAATCCGGATGCAGTTTGGTCGTGGAGGCGGCCATCGATGCCAGCCACTGGGTGCTTCGCGCGTGGACCGGCAGCTTTGAGATGTCGGTGTTCCAGATGTTGTTCGAGGGAAAGACCGAACACGTGGTCGAAGGTGGCGGCGCCGCTGCGGCTGGGACGATGCCCAGGACGGCAGCAGCCAGGACGGTGATGAGAAAAACGGGCAGTCGTGCGATTCCCCATGCCATCTCACTATTGAGTAAGCGCTAAACAGCGACCGCCGGCTACCACCGTTTCGTCACCGGTCGATGACGAGATGTCGCCGGGACCGGGGATCTACGCCAGGAACCGTACCAGCAGGGTTGTCTTGACACCTCCCCGACCGCGGATTACCATCGGCGCACGCGTAGTCACGCGCCAAGGAGGGGCTTGTGGTTGGCGGGGGCCTAACCAGCCGCACCGATGCATCAGGTGGCGACCACCTCTGGGAGAGGGATTCTATGAAAATATTGCGGCGGTTTGCGCTCGCCTTCGCGACGGTGGCGACGGTTGGGACCGGCTCGGTCCTGGCTTTCTCGACCACATCGTTCGGGGCGGCCATGCTCCGGACCGTGGGCCACAACCTTGTCGTCACCGCCCGCGCCGGCGGCGGTGGTGGCGGCGGCACGATGACCATCACGATCACGGGCGCGACGCTTGTGGCTCGCGTCGACGCGTCCGTCCATCTCACCTATGTCTGCGACCAGATGTACGATCCATCGACCGGCGCTCCGGTTCCGGCATCGCAGACATCTGGAAACATCTTCGTCTCGATGCAAGAGAGAGTTGGAAGTTCGGTCGCCAACGGCGGTGGGAGCACAACCATCACCCCCGCCTGCGATCGGACGCCATTCTTCGCCGGTACGCAAAACCAGGCGGACGTGCTGGTGATGCCGAGCGGGGCTCCGTTCAAGAAGGGAACGGCGGTCGCCCAGGCCTTCGGCAGTGCCTGCGAGACAGGCTTTGTCTCCTTCGGACCACCGCCCTGTGACTCCGGACAATCCGATCCGACCGTTGTCACAATCAGCCGTTGACGATCGCCTAACCAGGGAGTCCGCATTCGGGCGGACTCCCTCTCGTGACGCGACGCCGATCGTCGCGGCTCCCCGGGTTGCTCGGTGGTTGGTGATAGCGGCCGCCGTCGCCCTGCCGCTGGCGGTGTCGCCGGCCACGGCCGAAGCGTACCTCTTGCCAAAGCTGGTGGCAGCTCGGTTGGTCGTCATCGCGCTCCTCGTGACCCTCGGGCTCGTGGCGGTCAGGGGACGGCTCCGGCTGCGCCGCACGCCGCTCGATATCCCGCTGGCGATCCTCGTCGCATCGGCCCTCGTTTCGACAATCTTCGCGGTCAACCGCAACCTGTCCCTGTTCGGGTCCTACGGCCGGTACGAGGGCTTTCTCACGATTGTTCTGTACGCCCTGTTGTACTGGCTCGCGGTGCAGAGTCTCGATGGCCCGAAAGACGCCACCATCGTCCTGCGCGGGCTCCTGGGCGCCGGCTTCATCGTAGCGGTGCTCAGCCTGCTGCAGGTGGCATTCGGCTCACTCAACGCGCCCGGAGCCGCTGAAACAGGCTTTTCGTTCGGCGGCGTCCTGCGCGGCTACGGCACCTTTGGAAACCCAAATGCGCTGGGTGCCTTCCTGGCCATGCTGCTTCCGGTCGCCGTCTGGGAATTTCTTGCCGCCCGTTCGGCCTCCGCACGATGGCTATCCGCAAACGTCACCCTTGTGCTGGCGCTGGGCCTGCTTGCCACCTTTAGCCGATCGGCGTGGCTGGGAGCCGGGATCGGCGTCGTAACGGTGCTGTTCGTGGCCGCCCCACCCCGGATCCGCTGGGCAACGCTGGTCCTCCCGATCGTGGCCCTGGTGGTGATCGTGGTAGCCACTCGATCGGCGAATCCCACAACGGCCCCCAACGTCATCCAGGCTGCCGCCGGGCGGGTGAGCACACTGCAGGGGCTCGTCGCGCCGGCTTCCACTGGTGCGTTCCGACTCCGCGTCTGGGAAGACAGCCTGGCACTCATCGCCAGCCGACCCGTCATTGGCTACGGACCGGACTCGTTCGGCCTGGTCTATGCGCGATTCCAGACCGGGAATTGGGCGCCGGGTGCGATCATCGACCGACCGCACATGGAGCTCCTCGGAATTGCAGCAACCCAGGGGCTCGTCGGGCTGGCGGCTTATGCCGCGCTGCTCCTGGCTATCGCTGCGACCTTCTGGAAGCGACGTCGGGACTTCCAGTCCGTCGCCCTCTTCGGGGGAGTCGTCGCCTACATCATCTATACGATGTTCAACTTTTCATATCTTCCTGCCAGCCTGCCGTTCTGGATCTTCATGGCCGCGGCGATCACGATCTGGCGTCCGGGAACATGGGTCGAGGTTCAGCCATCGAAGCGGATCGTTTCCCGCATCGCGGCCGCGGGGTTTGTCTCGATCACGGCGCTGTCCGCTCTGCCGCTCGTGGTGGCGCCCTATCAGGCAGACACCGCGTATCGGAGGGGTCTGAACGCGATCGCGAACGGTGAGCGACAGGTAGCGCGAGCTGAGGTCGAGCACGCTCGTGCGCTGGCACCCTGGCAAAGCCCCTATGCGGTCGCCGCCGGGAGCCTCGCTCTGCATCTCAACTCCCTCGGCCAGCCCGCCCCCGACGCAGACTGGGCGAGCGCACGAATGGACTTCTTGGCCGCGGCCCGGCTCGGATCACCGACCCCCGCCACCTATCGGTATCTCGCCATGGCCGATGCCGCACTGGGCCGGCGCGATGAGGCGATCGCCGCCGCCCGGATGGCGGTCCAACTGAATCGATTCGACCCCGCCAACCAGGCGGAGCTGAAGCTGCTGCTGTCTTAGGATCTAGGCGAACACTTCCGTCCGAGCCCACGCGAGCCGCTCGCCGGTGACCTTTGCCGTCACCAGGGTGCCGCCTCCGAGGACCCGCTCGTAAAAAAGCTTGACCTCAGAAGAACGAAATCGGTAGAAGGGATACGAGTTCGCCGCCGGGTCGAATGACGAAAATCGGGCTGCGTAAGTGCGCTCGGCT
>Ga0209155_1000783_pt1 | contig 15332 bp, 8 predicted proteins | sample GraSoiAngelo_122_FD_185879 | JGI IMG/M metagenome (GOLD analysis project Ga0209155, IMG submission 185879) | Grasslands soil microbial communities from the Angelo Coastal Reserve, California, USA - 14_0927_02_20cm (SPAdes) (version 2) | ecosystem: Environmental > Terrestrial > Soil > Grasslands ... | reverse complement strand
GCGCGGGCCGGTCGCGCTGCTGGGTGAACTGGCGGCGGATGCGCACGCCACGATTCGCGTGGGGGCGCATGTCCTGACGTGGATGACGGCTGCGTTTTGCCTGCTGCGTGGGCTGCCTGTTTTGGCGGAGGGGTGGAAATACTTTGCCAGCAACGGGGGGCTGGCGCGCGGCGCGAAGAGTCCAGCACAGGAGGCGGCATGAAAACGCAAAAGGGCGTCAAGGAGACAAAGGAAGTAAACGAGTCGGAAAGAAACATCGCGGCATTCCTTGACTTAGATGGAACGCTCATGCCCCTGCCGTCGCTGGAGAGAAGATTTTTCCGGGTTCTGAGATACCGGAAAGAAATTTCTATAAGAAACTATTTTCTGTGGTTGAGGGAAGGGATGCGGCTTTTGACGCGCGGAATCAGCGCAATTTTGCAGGCGAACAAAATATATCTCCTAGGTGTACATATTCTTGACGAGTGTGGCGAGAGAGACAGGCATGTCTCCTCTTGGCACAAAGGCGGCCACCAGGCCGAGGGACAGGCGTTGGCTCCTCCGAGGTGCAATCCACGATTGCCTATCCCGGCCTTTTTTGCGCAAGCCGTTGAGAGAGTGGCATGGCACGCGAAGCAGGGCCACGAAATCGTGCTGGTGAGCGGGACGCTTGAGCCGTTGGCTCGGGAAGCCGCGCGGGCCATGGAAGCCCAGCTTGCCGAACGCGGAATTACCGCGAAGATTCGCGTGTGCGCCACGCGTTTGGAAGAAAAGAACGGCAAGTGGACGGGAAGAATCTCGGGAGAAGCAATGTTTGGGGAAGTGAAAGCGCGTGCGGCGAAGCGGCTGGCGGAAGAGATGCAGCTTGATCTGGAGCGGTGCTACGCGTATGGCGACCGCTTAACTGACCGGTGGCTGATGGCGGCGGTCGGCAGGCCAATGGCCGTGAATCCAACGAAAGACCTTGCGAGCATTGCGCGGTCGCGCGCGTGGCCAGTATTGAATTGGAACGAAAAAGACAATCAATCGCCTTGCGACGAAGGGCTCAGAGCGCACCGAGGTTGCCGGATGGAATTGGCGAGGCCGGAGAATGCCGAATGAACGAGGCGCAGCGACAGAGCTATAAGAGTTATAGAGGAGATGAAGCAGCGCTCGCCTGGCGTGCGGAAGCACGTGCCCCGGAAGTCGAAGGAAGCGCGGCCAGCTTTGAAGCGGAGAAGAAAGGAATCGCTTCGTTGTTCACGCGCGAAGCAGCAGCGGCCTGGGAGTCGTGCGGAGCATTCGAATGGGTAGCTCTGGGGTATTTGGCTACATCGAGCGCGCTGATCGCCGTGTTTGCGGAAAATCTCGCGCATCCCGTGAGGTTGTTCGGCATCCAAGCGTTGGTCGCGGCGCTGATCCTGACGCTGTGCCTCTTGGAGGCCAAAGTCGGGAGGCAAGCGAAGTGGCAAGGGGAAACTGCTGCCTCAAGGCTCTGGCGTTTCTGGCGGCATTGGTATCCACATCTGTTTTTTCTGTTTTGTTTTGAGGAACTGGGAAAACTTGTTCACCTGGTGACGCCCGCTTGGCAGGACGCCAAGCTGATCGCGTTTGATGAATGGCTGACGGGGGTGAATCCCCCGTTGTGGCTTGAGCGCTTTACGCACCCCGCTCTGAACGAATTCATGGAATTTGCATACTTTACTTACTTTGTTTTTTTGCTCATTCTCGGCGGGATTCTCTACTGCCGGCGTGACTGGGAAAGCTATTGGTGTGTGATAACGTATTCCGCCGTCGGCTACGCCCTCGGCTATGTGATCTCGATGTTTTTCCCCGTGCAAAGCCCGTGGTTCACGTTTGCGGGCATGTGGCACGGCGACCTCGCGGGCGGACCGTTCACGGCGCTCATCAACCTGATCGAAAAGTGCGGAAGAGTGCAGGGGGCGGCGTTTCCCTCGCAGCATGTAGCGGGAGCGGTTGCGGCCCTGTGGGGAGCGTGGCGGCACAGAAGGTGGCTGTTCTGGCTATTCCTCCCGTTCGTCCTGTGTATGTGCGTTTCCACAGTTTACGTGCGAAACCATTACGTGGCGGATGTCTTCGGCGGAATAATGACGGGTACGTTGGGATTTGTGATCGGCAGTTGGATCATGAAGACGCGAGGCGCCGTTGCAACGACAGCAGGCTAGACCGGCGGCCTGCGATGTTGAGGCTGGGAACGTTCAAAGATTTTCGCGATGCCGAGCAACAGGGGTTCGCTTGAGACACCACCCATGATTTGCAAACCGGTGGGCAATCCTGAGCGCGTAAATCCGCACGGAACGGAAACGGCTGGCACGCCGGCGAGATTTGCCGGACGGTTGTGGCGCAACAACAAAGCGCGAGCCGGATGCTCGTGCGCCCCGAGGCGGATGGTTTCCTGATCCAATCGCAGAGCCTCAATCGCGGTTGAAGGGAAAATCATGGCATCCACATGCGCTTCTGCCAGCGCCAAATGCAACTGTTGAGTGAATTGTCTCTGAATCTCCAGCGCGCGCAAATAGTCAACCGCCAACACCTTGTTTCCCATTTCCAGCCTTGAACTGACGTCGTCGCCATATTCCGCGGCGTGTGCTGGGAAATATCCCTGTTGCTGGTGGTAGAGAGTTGCTTCCGTCCAGGCGATATGATTGCCCGCATCTTCGGTTTCATCGAGCAGCGGGACGGAAATTTCCTTCGTGGTCATGCCAGCGCGGGAAAGCTCGCGCAACGCGGAGTCAAACGCACTCCGGACTTCATTTGAAAGAGCATCGAAGAACAGTTGACGCGGAATTCCCAGGCAAAGCTTTCTTGCATCAGTCCGCAGAGCCGAAAGTTTTGCCATGTTTGGCTCGCGACCCACGCGCGAGTACAGAATTCCCGTCAGAGTGGCGACATCACCGACGGTCCGAGCCAGCGGCCCTGCGCAATCGAGAGCACGAGAGAGCGGGACAATGCCTTCACAAGAAATGCGGCCCCAAGACGGCTTTAGTCCGAAGAGGCCACAGAGGGACGCGGGAATACGGATGGAGCCGCCGGTGTCCGTTCCGATGCCTCCATAGCAAAGGCCCGCGGCAACCGCGGCCGCGGAGCCGCCGCTGGAGCCTCCGGGGATGCGCGCCAGGTCCCACGGATTGCGGACAGGACCATAATGCGGGTTGTTCGATGTTACGCCGTAGGCGAACTCGTGCATGTTGGTCTTGCCCAGCAAAACGGCGCCTGCTTCCCTGAGCTGGCCGACGACGGCAGCGTCTTCTTTTGGGATGAAATCTTTCAGAATCTTGGAACCAGCCGTGGTACGGATGCCCGCCGTGTAAATGTTGTCCTTCAGCGAGACAGGGATGCCATGCAGCGGGCCGCGATCACGATGTCCTTTTCGGCCTGGTGGCACGAATAGCTCCGATTCAGCTTTTTTGGCTTGTGCGAGTGCAAGTTCAGCGGTGACGGTGATGTAGGCGTTGAGTTTGGGATTGACCAACTCGATGCGTGCGAGCATAAGCTTGGTGACTTCCACGGGCGAAAGCTTGCGCTTGCGGAAAAGTCTTCCGATTTCCTCGATGGACGCAAATGCCAGATCAGTGTCGTTCATGCTTGTCACATTGAATCACAACAGAAGGTACCCGAGCTGAAGCTCTTGGCTTCCCGCAACCCCCGCTAAAAAATCTTTTCCTGATGGCGCAAATTCCCGAAGGCGCCAATGTTCGCGATGATGAATGCGAGACGGAACTGATTCTCCGCGCGTACCTGCCCGAGATTGATGCGTCGATACTCGACGGCGAGTCCGCAGCAGCCCCCGTTGTAACTCATCTGAACAATCTGGTTCTGCAGTGTCTTGTTTTCGAAATCGTAGCCGAGACCGGTGATCAGATTAAAACCCCTGCGTGACTCGCTGCCGTAGCCCACCAGCGCGCGAATCTGGTTCGAAAGCGGCTGCTGAAAAATTGGCTGCACTGGAGGAGGCTGGAGAGGAAGATCGCCGAGCGTAGGATTGTCATCCAAGCGGAAGAAAGCAGCGGTGGCAAAAAATTCCCGGTATGGTTTCACCTTCAGCAGCGTGCCGATGGTAACAAGTCTCTGGATCTGTGGATCGTACTGAAGGATTTGCTCCAGATCGTAGGGACCGCCGGGAGTGATTTTGAAATCGCTGACGATCGGTGACCAGTTGCGCGGGCCAAACGCGAAAGCGAAGGGCGTGATGGAATCAAGCGCCTGGAAGACGTTGCGCTGGCCATTGACGATGGCGCCGCCAAACGTCGGATCAAAATAATGCTTCTGGACGATGCGCCACGAAACCAGCTCCTGAGGCTGCCCGTCACCATCTTTCCGGAAAAGCCGTTGCGTAAAGCCATATTCGACTTCGCTGGTGTTCGTCAGCGTGGTGTCCGAATCGAAACGCACAAACTGCGCAAAGCGATTCACTCCGGTGACGTAACGGTAGGCAAGCGTCGGTTCGATCGTGTGCTTGTACCGTCGCCGGGTCTTGCCCTTCTTCAGGGGAGCGCGGTCGAAGAATCGTTCAAGCGTCGGCGGCCGAAATTCGAGAGTGAACTCGCCGGTGTTGCGGGAAATGGCGACGGGACTGACCTGGCCTGCGGAATCAAAGGAATCGCCATAACGCGTGGTGCGAAACACAGCGGAAGTGGTCACACCGAGCCATCGTCCAAAATGCAGCGGCACAGTGACCCGCGGCGCCAATTCGTAGCGATCGACGAAATTCGAAGTTCGAATATCTTCATCACTGCGGAATACGACGCCTGCAAACCCATCGAAGCCGAAGTAGACGGGCAGGCTGCGCAAGGGAGCCTGCTCGACCGAGCCAAATCGCGCTTCCGGAAGATTACGAAGGGTAACGCTAGTGGCGGGAGTCGCTGTTGCGGCGACCGGCAGGGTGAGAAAGCTTTTGTCGCTGAGGCCCGCGAAATTCAGGCTGAAGCCGCGGAAATTGTTCGATAAGAAAGTGGCGCTGCGCACTTCGGAGTTTATGGCTTCCCCGAAGGAGTCGGCGAAAGCCAGACGGAAAGTAAGAGAGGAAAGATGGTTGTAGTCCGTCACGAAGCGCCAGCCGCCAGGAAGCAGGGATTGAAATTCCAACCTCTGCTGTTCGCCACCCTGAGGGCTGCGTGTGCCGTCCGGGAGAAGGCCGCGGTCCTCGACCCCAAAATACGTGTACTCCATCGCAGTATTTTCAAAGGGCTTGGCGCGGAATGTTCCGCGCTCGAGGACGCCGCGGCGGCTCATGAATTGCGCGCCAACCGTGGCGTCCATCCACTGATTGGGAGCCAGATAAAAAGCATCACCCAGAATAAAGCCCTTGCGCGAGCTTTGGCCGATATCAGGAATCAGAAAACCAGTTGCCCGCACTTTGCGGCCCGCGGGAGCTGTGGCGTAAGGAAGCCAGATCAAGGGCACGCGGAAAAGACGGAAGTTGGCGTTGACGAGCGCGACGGTCTTATCCAGGCGAATGCGCGCGTTGGGCGCGTAGAACTGCCACTTGGGGTGCTCTGGGTCGCAGATAGTGATCCACGCGCGATGAACAAGGTAGACATCTCCAGGAAAGCGCTCGACGTCCCGTGCCTCGAAGTACAGCGGATTATCGGAGACTAGGAGCACCGGATTGGGCCGCCGCTCGATCTTTACGGTTCCCCGGACGTTGTGAAAGAGGCCGTGACCGGTGCTAACGTTGTAGTGAGCTTCGTCGGCTCCGAGATGCTCGTTGCCGTAGTCAAGCTGAACGTGCCCGGTCGCCGTGGCTTCATAGGTTTTTCCGTTGTATTCGACGTGGTCAGCGCGAAGGCGGGTGTCCCCGTAATGGATATCCACGTCGCCGTCGGCAGTGGTGACATCGCCCTTGCGGCCCTGTGTTTTCGCCTCCAAATTAGCGACTCCACCCTTGACGGAAGACAAGCGGCCTTGTTGCGCCGACGCGATGCGTGGCGCCGTGGCTGTGAGTATGAGAAGCAGTGCACTCAGGAAAGGTAAAACGCAGAGCGCGGCGGGAAACTGTGAATGAGGATAGCGATTCACTCGGAACATGCAGTCAGTGAAAACCGTTGGATAGCCTAGCATGCGGTCGTAGGGATTTGAAGGCAAGGGAAGTCCATGAGTTGCACGCAGAGACAGCATGGCATGGCATCGGGAGAATCCCTGCGCGTGAAACGGAGCGACGCCATCGCGCGTCTTTCTTTGCACCGGGTTGGTTTGCCCCTTTCAAAACACTTGATGCGCCAAACGGCCCAGCCGGAGTAACATGCCGGGCCTTCTAAACAGGGGGATGGAAATGAAGCTTGTGTGGAATGCACTTCGGACGACTCTGGTTTGCGCGATCTTTCTCGGCGTGTTTGCGATGACTTCGAAGGCAGCGCCCGCCGACCAGCCAAGTCCCACAGATAAATTCAAGAACCTCGAATTCCGCGAAATAGGCCCGGCGACGATGGGCGGGCGCATCGATGATTTCGCCGTGGTGGAGAGCAATCCGAACATCGTATACGTGGGCACGGCCTCGGGTGGCGTATGGAAAACAACCAACAACGGCACGACCTGGGAGCCGATCTTCGATAAGGAAGGCGTATCGACGATTGGCGATATCGCGATTGCTCCGTCGGACCCGTCGATCGTCTGGGTAGGAACAGGCGAGCCCAACAACCGGCAAAGCTCCTCCTGGGGCGATGGGGCGTACAAGTCGCTCGACGGCGGAAAGACCTGGAAGAAGATGGGACTCGAGGCGACGCGGCATATCGGGCGCATCGTGATTCATCCGAAAAATCCGGACGTCGTGTATGTTGCGGCGCTGGGGCATTTGTGGGATGCGAATCCCGACCGCGGAGTGTACAAGACGTCTGATGGCGGGAAAACGTGGTCGCAAGTGCTGAAGATCAACGACGACACCGGTGTAAGCGACATCGCGATAGACCTGGAGAGTCCGGACACTCTGTACGCCGCGGCGTACGAGCGGCGCCGCACGCCTTTCGGATTCAATGGCGGCGGACCCGACAGCGCCATCTACAAAACGACGGACGGCGGCGCAAATTGGAGAAAACTGACTAAGGGACTGCCTTACGAAAACGGCGGAGACACTGGCCGCATCGGGCTCGATATCTATCGCAAGGATCCAAACATCGTTTACGTCATGGTGCAGCACGAAAAAGGCGGGACCTACCGCAGCGAGGACAAAGGCGAAACCTGGAAGAAGATGGGCGACACCAATCCGAGGCCATCGTATTACAGCCAGGTTCGCATCGATCCCAATAACGATCTCCGCATCTGGGAGCTTGGCGCGCCGATGTTCTATTCCGAGGATGGCGGAAAGACGTTTTCAACGCAGCGCATCCATGGCATCCACGGCGACTATCACGCGATGTGGATCGATCCAGCCGATTCGAATCACATGCTCGCCGGGTCCGATGGCGGCATTCACTGGAGCTACGATGCCGGCAAGACCTGGGACTTCGTCAACACCATCGCTATCGGTCAGTTCTACGAGGTGGCGCTCGACAACGAAAAGCCATATCACATCTGCGGCGGCTTGCAGGACAACGGCAGTTGGTGCGGGCCGAGCCAGACCCTTACTCGCGACGGCATCGTGAATGATGACTGGCAAGTGATTCACGGCGGCGACGGCTTTTATGCAGCCATCGACAATGTCGAGCCTTGGATCGTCTATACCGAGTCCCAGGACGGTTACATCGATCGCCGCGACATGCGCACCGGACAGCAGCGGTCGATCCGGCCGGAAGCCAAAGCCGGAGAGCCGCACTATCGCTTCCAATGGAACTCGCCCGTGGCGGTTTCCGCTCACGAACACACCACGATCTATTACGGCGGAAATTATCTCTTCAAGTCGATGGATCGAGGAGACAACTGGACCCGGCTCGGCGGAGACTTGACGACCGGTGTTGACCGCAACAAACTGCAAATTTTCGGCAAGACACCGGACAAGAACACTCTCTCTCGCCACGACGGCGTGCAAGAGTATCCGACCATCACCACGCTAAGCGAATCGCCGCGGACTCCCAATGTGCTTTGGGTTGGAACCGATGATGGCAACGTGCAAGTCACGCGCGACGGCGGCAAGACCTGGAAAAATGTCGCATCGAAGGCGCCTGGAGTGCCGAAGGGAACATACGTAAGCCGTGTAGTGGCATCGAAGACCGGTGACGGCGCCGCGTTTTTGGCGTTTGACGGCCATCGAGGTGGCGATAACAACGTCTATATTTTTGTGACGAACGACTACGGCGAGAACTGGAAAGCCATCCGTAACGGGATTCCGGATTTAGCCGGAAGCGTCCACGTGGTGCGCGAGCATCCGCGGAACACCAACCTCTTGTTCGCGGGCACCGAGTTCGGGCTGTGGACATCGTGGGATCGCGGAGCAAACTGGACCGCGTTGAAAAACAATTTTCCAACGGTGCCTGTGGACGACATCGAAATTCAGGCTCGCGACAATGACCTGGTGCTTGCGACGCATGGCCGCTCCATCTGGATTCTTGACGATTTGACGCCGATCGAGAAGATGGATGCGAACGCCGCGGCATCGTCGCTGACATTCTTTCCGCCCCGGCCGGCGATAACCTGGCACCTGCGCAACCGGCGTTGGAGCGCCGGTCAAAAAATGTTCACCGCGAAAAATCCTCCGTACGGCGCGATTTTGACCTACTACCTCAAGGAAGCCGTGCCTGCCGAACCCGCCAAAAAGAGTCCTGACGAGAAGGACAAGAAAGACCCATCCGAGCAGAATCCCAGGGCCGACGCCAAAGGGGATACAGCCGAAAAGAAGGAAGGTAAAGTAAAAATCACCGTGCTCGATAAAGACGGGAAAGCGATTCGAGAGATGGACGGACCCGGTGCGGCGGGTGTCAATCGCACGAACTGGGATCTGCGCTCGAATGCGCCGGCAGAACCGACAGCCGAACAACTCGAAGCCATCGCCGCGGGTTTCGGGTTCGGGCCGCGCGGGCCGCTCGTCGAGCCGGGCGAATACACCATCAAGATCAAGGCCGGGGACAAGGAAGCCACGCAAAAAGTCATGGTCGAAGAAGACACGCGAATCGTTATTTCAGCGGTGGACCGCTCCGCGCGGCGCGAACTGATCGATCAACTCTATCGCATGGCCAAAACCACGGATAAGGACCGCAAGACCATCGAAGGCATCCAGACGGCGCTGAAGGCTGCCCGAGAGGAGTGGAAGAAAGACGCGGGAAAGCCCAACACCGCGAAGATTCCAGACGACATCGTGAAAGCCTCCGATGAGCTGCAGAAAAAAGTAGACGCCGTCGCGGAGAAGTTTATTCGTGAACGGCAAGGGCTGGGGAACGCAGGGCCTCCGTTCGAATGGAAGCCCGACCCGCTCCCGAATCAAGTGCAGAACCTTTTGGATGACCTCGATGGGTTTACGGCCGCGCCAAGCGCGCATCAGAAAGAAAAACTTGCGGAGTTGACGCCGCTGGTTAACGATGCTTCGGCGCAAGTCAAGAGAATCGCAGAGGACGACCTGCCTGCGTTGAATAAAAAGATGAATGACGCGGGAATTCCTCACATCGTCCCCGCGCCGCCGCAACCGCGCGGTGGACGGGGCGGCGAAGAGGAATCGGATCAATAGCAGCCCCAGGGTCGGTGCGGCCGAGACGCTTCCACATTGCTTGCGTCTAAGGGCGCAGAAGGGTGTGTCCGTCGGCTGGCCCGCAACCAGTCGGTCGCCAACTGTGATTCCCGGGTCAAAAGTTTCGTAAGACGGTACGGAGGAAATCGATCATGAACGTGAAGCAGCCCAGTCTGCGCGGTCTGAACGCGTCGTTCGTTGTGTTGGCAACGGTCTTCGGAGTAATTTTTGGCAGCGCAGCGTCGTTGAGCGCCAGCCCAAGACGGCAGGACGCCGCCGATCAGGAGAAGGACAGGAAGGAAGAGAAGAAGGACGAAAAAAAGGACGAGAAAAAAGGCCTGCCGCTGAAGTCTGATCGCAAAGTTGAATTCACTACCGATGAAGGCACGTGGCTTTCACTCGACGTTTCACCCGATGGCAAGACCATCGTTTTCGAACTAGTCGGCGACATTTACACGCTCCCTATCGAAGGCGGCCATGCCAAGCTGATCGATGGAGGCATGTCGTTCGACAGCCAGCCGAAGTTCTCCCCAGACGGCCAGTGGATCGCTTTTCTTTCCGACCGCGAAGGAAGCGAGAACATTTGGATCATGCATCCCGATGGAACTAGCGTGAAGCAAGTCTCGAAAGATCCGAATAACGATTTCACTTCTCCGAGCTGGGCCCCCGATGGCAAATACATTTTTGTTTCGAAAGCGCAATTCGGCATCGGCTCCAGCGAAATCTGGATGTACCACGTGGACGGCGGCACCGGCGTGCAAATCACCAAATCCAAACCCACACCGAACCTAGAAAGGAACCGCCGCCCCAATGCCATGGGAGTAGTAGCTTCTCCGGATGGAAAATATCTTTACTACGCCGCCAAGCTAGGTTCGTTGTACTACAACCAACAGCTCCCTACGTGGCACATCGCCCGCCGCGACCGCAAGACCGGCGACGAAGACGACCTCATTCGCCAGATCAAGAGCGCTTTTCGCCCCGTGCTCTCGCCGGATGGCAAGCAGGTCCTCTACGTCACGCGCTACGAGACGGAGTCTGGACTGCGTTTGCGCAATCTCGAAAGCGGAGAAGACCGTTGGGTGAAGTATCCAGTCACCCGCGACGATCAGGAATCGCTCTTCACTCGCGACGTTTTCCCCGGTTATGCGTTTCTCCCAGGCGGCAAGGAAATCGTTTACAACCAGGATGGCAAAATCAAACGCCTCGATCTGGTCACCGGCTCGGACAAAGTAATTCCCTTCACGGCCCAGGTTTCCCAGGAATTGGGGCCCAAGCTGGATTTTCCGCAGACGGCCGAACAAGGGCCGGTGAAGGTGCGGCTGATCATGGATCCAGCCGAATCGCCTGACGGGAAAAAACTCGTTTTCTCAGCCATGACGCACCTCTTCACCATGGACTTGCCCGGCGGCAGGCCCCAGCGCCTCACTACCGGAAACGCCCGCGAATTTCAGCCCGCTTGGTCGTCGGATGGCAAGTCCATCGCTTATGTGACCTGGTCCAGCGACGGCGGGCAGCTCTGGAAAATTCCCGCAGCTGGCGGAACACCGGTGCAGTTGTCGAAGTCGCTTGCCGTGTACAGCAATCCCGCGTGGTCGCCCGATGGCACGAAAATTGTTCTGCTGCGCGGCAATGCTTATGACCGCGAAAACAGTACCTTCGACGGCGGGCAGACGGGGAACGCCGACCTCATCTGGATTCCCTCCGACGGCGGCGGCGCCAACTTGATCTTGCCCGCGCGCGGAGCAGGCGGGCCTCATTTCACCAACGACAAGGACCGCATTTACGTTTACACGCCGCAGGGCCTCGTCTCCCTGCGCTACGACGGCACGGACCGCCGGACACACCTCGTGGTCAAAGGCCAGGGACTCTATTTCTTCGAAGAGCCAGTTCCCGCGGACGACATTGTGCCGAGTCCTGATGGTCAGTGGGTGCTTGCGCACGTAATGAATCAACTTTATGTCATCGCCATGCCGATCGTTGGCGGGGAACCTCCAACTGTCAACGTGGCCACTCCTGCCGTTCCGGCCAAGCGGCTGACCGACATTGGCGCTGACTATTTCGCGTGGGCCGATGACGGCAAAACGATCACCTGGGCGGTGGGCGCGAGCCTCTTCCGTGAACCTCTGAGCGCCATCTCCTTCGAACCGCCGAAGGACGAGAAGAAAGAAGGCGACAAGAAAGACGCGGACGCTAAAGACTCCGATAAGAAGGACGCGGACAAAACGGACGCCGCGTCACAAACGGCAGATGTGAAGAAAGACGAGAAGAAGGATCAAAAGAAGGACGAGAAAAAAGAAGAAAAGAAACTGAAGGAACAGGAAAAGGACGTTCAGGAGATCGCCGTCGATCTGGAAGTCCCGCGAAAAACGCCCAAAGGCACGATCGTTCTTCGAGGCGCCACAGTTGTAACAATGAAGGGCGACGAAGTTCTAAAGAACGCCGACATCGTCGTCGAGAGCAACCGCATCAAAAGCGTCGGCGCGAAGGGCAGCGCGCCGGCGGGCTCCAAAGTGTTCGATGTGAGCGGCAAAACGATCGTGCCGGGCTTCATTGACACCCACGCGCACTGGACCGAAATCCGGCGCGGCATCTTGGACACGCAAAACTGGTCGTTCCTCGCAAACCTCGCGTACGGCGTCACCGCTGGCCTCGATGTGCAGACCGGCACGAACGATATGTTTGCCTACCAGGATCTGGTGGACACCGGCGACATCCTCGGGTTGCGCGCCTTCTCTACCGGGCCGGGCGTTTTTTCTGACAACAACTTTCAGTCCGCCGAAGAAGTGAAAGGCGTGCTGACCAAGTACAGAAAATACTACGGCACGCATAATATCAAGAGCTACGTCGTCGGCAATCGCAAGCAGCGCCAATACATGGTGCAAGCCTCAAAAGAGCTGGAGATGATGCCCACCACCGAAGGGGCGCTCGATCTGAAGCTCGATTTGACGCACTTGATCGACGGCTTCCACGGCAACGAACACACCCTGCCGATCACCCCGCTTTACAACGATATGATCCAAATGTTTGCGAAATCCGGCATCGCAGAGACACCGACGCTCATCGTGAATTATGGCGGCCCGTTCGGCGAGGATTTCTGGTTTGAAAACAGCGAAGTGCATGACAACGCCAAGTTGAATCACTTCGTTCCGCATCGCGTCCTCGACCAGCGAACCAAACGGCGGCCAGGATGGTTCCGCAAGGATGAGTATGAGTTTCCGAAACTCGCCGCCCAGATGGCCAAGCTCGAGCGCGCCGGTGGCCTCGTCGGCGTCGGTAGCCATGGCGAGATGCAGGGCATCGGCTATCACTGGGAGATGTGGATGCTCGCGAGCGGCGGCATGACCTCGCTCGAAGTCATCCGTTGCGCCACGGTCAACGGCTCAAAAATTGTCGGCAGGCCCGCGGACCTGGGCTCGATTGAGCCCGGCAAGCTGGCGGACCTCGTAATCATGGACAAGAATCCACTCGACGATATCCACAACACCAATACGATCCACTGGGTGATGAAGAATGGTGAACTGTTTGAGGGAGATACTCTGAACCAGGTATGGCCCGAGCAAAAAAAACTGGACCCGCTCTGGTTCTGGAACAACTACGACGCGCCGAAAGCCAGCGACCCGCTCAACTACGGCAAAACAACTCAACCCTGAACATTCAATCTTGATGATTTGCGTTTGCGGGGCGTCCGCCCAGGCGGGCGCCTTACGAACCGCCACTCACTTCTCCGTCTTCACCGCCGCCTTCGCCTGTGTCTCCCGGTACCATTCGAACGTCCGCGCCAACCCCTCTTCGAATGATACCTGCGGCGAATAGCCAAGAAATTCGCGCGCCTGCGAAATATCTGCCTGCGAGTCTCGGATGTCTCCCTCGCGCGGCGGTTCGTATTTCGCTTCAAGCGTCTTGCCGGTGATTTTTCCAAGTTCGCGCAGGACTTCATTCAGGGAAACGCGCCCCCCAACGCCAACGTTGAAAACTTTTCCAGAAACATTAGGCGCTTCACACGCGAGCAGGTTCGCTTGGACGGCGTTCTCAACGTGCGTAAAGTCCCGTGTCTGCTCGCCATCTCCAAAAACAACCGGCGGCGTGTCTTCTAGGAACGCCGTGCAGAACTTCGCAAGCACGCCGGAATACGGCGAACTGGGATCTTGCCGTGAGCCAAAAATGTTGAAATAACGCAGCGCCACGTTTTCCAGTCCGTAACAACGCCCGAACGTTTGCCCGTAAAGCTCACCTACAAACTTCGTGACCCCATACGGCGAAATGGGCTGTGGCTGCATCGTTTCAACTTTAGGAAGAGTCGGCGTCTCCCCGTAGGCCGAAGAAGAAGCCGCGAACACCACGCGCTTCACCTTCAGTTCTTTTGCAGCAACCAGGACGTTCAGCGTGCCATCAATGTTGATCTTGTTCGTTTCGATGGGGTCTTTGACCGATCGCGGCACGGATGTCCGGGCCCCGAGGTGCAGCACGTACTCCGCTTCATGCATGGCCTTCCGCACCACCTCGATATCCGTGATGCTGCCCTTGATGAAAGTAATCTTGTTGCGGACTTCCGCCAGATTGTCTTCTTTTCCGGAAGAGAGATCGTCGAGCACTACGACGCTATGGCCGCGCCGGACAAGTTCGTCCACTGTGTTTGAGCCGATGAAGCCGGCGCCGCCCGTGACGAGGTACCGCATTCAGAAAACCCTCCCGTTGCTGTTTCAACTTATGACGTAAGCCCGGAAAAGACGGCTGACCCGCGTTTTGATACGCTCATAATTTGCGGTGAACCGGCAATGCGAACCCGGTGATTCCGCGCACAGAGAGATATTGTACGACGGATGGACGCTGGGCAAGCCGCTGAATCAAACGAGCGTCACACAAAGAGCATGAGTCTCAGGACCACAATCGGCGTTGCAATACTGGCCGTGCTGGGCTGCGTGGTAGGTACCTTCTACTATCTGCGTGCGCGCGAGGCAAAGCCCGCCCCAGAGGTTGTATCGCCTGAGCCGGCAGGTTTCCGTGACGCGCCCCCTGATTCGGGCAAGCCTGCGAACGCCGCCGCGGCGAAGCCCCGCCTGCCGGCCATCTCAAAGAAAGCCGCCGCCCCCGTTGACACCGCGTTGCCTCTCCGCCCCGGCGAAGTTCTCGAATACACCGCCAACGTCTCGAATCTCGAGAATGTGGCGAGTTTGAAGCTCCAGGTTGCCGGCCGCGGCACATTTCTCGGGAAGAGCGTCTGGCATTTGCAGGCGTTTGCCCACACGCAGAATGCATTGCGCATGATTTTCGAAGTGGACGATCAGTTCGATTCTTATAGCGACGCGGCGACTCTGGCGAGTTTGCAATATGAGATGCGCCTGAGCGAGCGCGGGCAGAAGGTGGAGTCCCTCCAGCGTATGACCGCCACCGGCAGGGAGCCTGCTTCACCGGAGTCAGCACAGGCGCGCGTACTGCCCGGAACTCGCGATCCGCTCGGCTTCATGCAGTTCTTGCGCAACGTCGACTGGGCAAAAATGCCAGAAGTGCGCTGCCCCGTCTACGACGGGCACAAGCTGTATGACGTTCGCGCCAAAGTCCGAGCCGCCTCCGAAAGGGTGACCGTGCCTGCAGGAGACTACACCGCATCCAAAATCGGCATTCGCGTGTTCGACAATGGCGTGGAGACGAAAGACGCCTCTTTTACCCTGTATCTGGCGAATAACGCCGCTCGAACACCCGTTCTCCTCGAAGCGGTCATGCCCTTCGCCACCGCCCGCGTCGAACTCCTGAAAGCCAAGTAGCC
>Ga0209155_1000776_pt1 | contig 15401 bp, 9 predicted proteins | sample GraSoiAngelo_122_FD_185879 | JGI IMG/M metagenome (GOLD analysis project Ga0209155, IMG submission 185879) | Grasslands soil microbial communities from the Angelo Coastal Reserve, California, USA - 14_0927_02_20cm (SPAdes) (version 2) | ecosystem: Environmental > Terrestrial > Soil > Grasslands ... | reverse complement strand
TTCCCAACCCGGATAGCCTCGTTCTGGTATGGGAGACGTTTGGCAAGGGGCCAAACAATATAAACATCGTGTCCGCGCCGAATTTTTGGGATTTCAAGCGGCAGAGCCACTCTTTCGAGGACATGGCCATCTTTGATTCCGCCGGACGTGGCTACAATCTTTCCGCTACAGGAAATAACCAAGAGCCAGAGCAAGTGTCCGGCCTGCGCGTGTCGGCAGGATTCTTTTCCGTGCTGGGTGTGAAACCTCTTCTCGGACGTACGTTTCTACCCGAGGAAGAACTACCGGGCAAAGACCATGAAGTCGTTCTGAGTTATCGTTTGTGGGAACGAGGTTACGGCGGCGATCCTCAACTTCTGGGCAGGACCATCAGGATTGACGGAGAGGGCTTCACCGTGGTGGGAGTGATGCCGCGCGAATTCCACTGGCAGTTCTGGAGCAAGGCACGCCAGTTATGGGTGCCCGTGGGATACAACAAAACAGACTACGGCCGCGACGAAAACAGTTTCATTGCCATGGCCCGCCTCAAGGCTGGCGTGACTGTGGCTCAGGCGCGGACAGAAATGGAAACCATCGCTGGCCGCTTGGTGCAACAGTACCCAACAGAAGATGCCGGGATGGGCGCAACTGTGACGCCCCTGCCTGAGTTCGAAATGGGTAGCCTGAAAACAGCGATGACGGCTCTGATGGCAGCCGTTGGATTTGTCCTGCTCATTGCTTGCGTTAACGTCGGCAACCTGCTGCTGGCCCGCGGTGCGGCGCGCCAGAAGGAATTCGCGATTCGTCGTGCTCTTGGCGCTCCAGGCTTCCGCGTGGCGCGTCAGTTGTTGACGGAATGCTTGCTGCTGGCAGTATTGGGCGGAGCGGCCGCATTGCCTCTCACGGCCTGGGGTAATGGACTGCTGTTTCATTTCTTCCGGCTCGATAACTTGAACCTTCCGCTGCGCGAGGTCGAGTCCGTCGCTATCGACGGCCGCGTCTTCGGATTTACCTTGGTCGTTTGCCTCCTCGCGGGCGTTCTGTTTGGTCTGGCGCCGGCTCTCAAGACCCTGCGCGGCAAAGTGAACGAGCCTCTCAAAGAAGGCGGGCGCGGATCAACGGAGGGAGGACGGAGCCGGCTACGCAACGCTCTGGTAGCCTCCGAAGTGGCTTTGGCGCTGATTCTGCTGTGCGGGGCCGGGCTCATGATCGAAAGCATGGCACGGCTACTGGGCGTTGATCCTGGGCTGAACCCGAAAAATGTGCTTACGATGCAAATGTCGGTTCCGCAAGAAGAGCTCTACAATGGCCCGCCTGGACTCCCGCGCTTTTGCCAAGACCTCGAGTCGCATGTGGGCGCCGTGCCGGGTATTGTGTCCGTCGGCGCTGTTGCTCATCTGCCCTTCGAAGGAGATGCCGGGCGAGGTTTTCAGATCGAAGGTCAACCTCCCGCCGAGCCAGGACACCTGCCGGGCGCAGGCTATAGCGTCGCTTGCCCGAACTATTTCCGAACTATGGGTATTCCGCTCCTGAAAGGGCGAGAGTTCACGCATCAGGATACGCTCGGCTCGGCCGGAGTAATCGTCATCAATGAGACCATGGCGCACACTTTCTGGCCTAAGGAGGACCCGGTCGGCAGAGCCATCAGACTCGGGGACTCGAACGGTGCGCGCCTGACGGTGGTGGGAGTGGTTGGTGATGTGCGTTACCGGGGACTGGATGAGCCGGTGCGGCGTCAATTTTTCCGGCCTTACACCCAGGCGGGATGGCCGCTGATGGGCATTGTCGTCCGCACGATTGGCACACCCAGCGCGTTCACAGTACCTATCAAGAAGGCGTTGGTCGAGGTCTTACCTGACCGGCCCGTTTCACAAGTGGAGACCATGGAAGAAATCGTGCGCGACTCGACCGGTTCGCGGCGCTTCCCGATGCTGCTGCTGTCGGGGTTCGCGTTGCTGGCGCTGGTTTTAGCAGCAGTGGGAATTGCAGGAGTCGCGAACTATTCTGTAGCGCAGCGCACTCAGGAGATAGGCATTCGCGTGGCGCTGGGCGCACGCAGCAACGATGTGCTGAGGCTGGTGTTACGCGGGAGCATGAATTGGGTCCTGCTGGGGATATTGCTTGGGATCGCGGGCTCAATAGGTGTCACACGACTACTCAGTGGCTTGCTTTACGGAGTTCGCCCAACTGATCCCGCCGTGCTCGGCGCGGTATCGGTGTTGCTTACGGGCGTGGCTCTGCTTGCAAGCTATATTCCCGCAAGGCGGGCGATGCGCGTCGATCCGATGGTGGCCTTGCGTTAGGAGTGAAAAAAGAAGTGGCGGGTGGTGAGTGGCGAGAGGGATCTTTCAAGAAACTCGCATCGCGAAAGAGAGGTAGCCGGTGAGTTTTCGGCGACACAAGAAGCGGGAAGCGGACCTTGACGCAGAAGTGCGGAGCCATCTGGAGATGGCGGCGCGAGAGCGCGTGGAGCGCGGAGTGGATGAAGCTGAGGCCGAGAGGGCGGCGCGCCAGGAGTTTGGAAACGTGGAGTTAGTGAAGGAAACGGCGCGAGATGCGCGGGGATGGCGATGGATGGAGGACATCGTAGAGGATGCGCGGTACGGGCTGCGAAGGATGCGCAAGTCTCCCGGGTTTACTGCCATTGCCGTACTGACGCTTGCATTGGGCATTGGGGCGAACACCGCCATCTTCAGCCTAGTGAACGGAATTTTGCTCGTTTCCCTGCCCTACCCGAATCCTGAACGGCTCGTCAGCGTAACCGGCACCTACCCGAAAGGCGCATTCGTCGCGATGCGGGAGCAAATGCGCACGATGGACGTGGGAGCCTACGCGGAAGGCCATGAGTTCAACCTAACCGGCCTTGAGGAGCCTGTGCGCCTGACCGGGACTTTGGTGTCCGCGGAATTATTTTCCATTCTCGGTGCGCGGCCGGAGTTGGGACGAACGTTTTATCCCGGGGAAGACGTTCCCGGCCAGGACAACTTGGTGATTTTGAGCCACGCCCTGTGGGCGGAAAAATTCGGAAGCAATCCGTTGATCCTCGGCCAGTCGATCGAGCTTGAAGGCGAGAGCCGCCAAGTAATTGGCGTGATGCCGGCTGAGTTTCGCTTCCCGTCCCCGAAAACGCAAGTATGGTTGCCCCTTCACAACGATCCTCGGAACACGATTCTTTATTGGGCAGATGACTTCATGCCCGTGCTGGGACGGCTTCGTCCAGGTTCAACGATGGAGCAGGCGCGAACCGAGTTACGAATGTTTCAGTCACATGTGGGAGCGCTGTTTCCGTGGCCGATGCCCGCGGCCTGGAACGCCGACGCCAGCGTGGTGCCGCTTCAGAACGGAATGGTTGCCGATGTGCGGACGCGGTTGTTGCTGCTGCTCGGGGCTGTCGCGCTCGTTTTGATGATCGCGTGCTCGAACGTCGCCAACTTGACGCTTTCGCGGGCGGCGACGCGCGAGAAGGAGATTGGCATTCGTTCCGCGCTGGGCGCCGGACGGATGAGGATCACCAGACAGCTTCTCACTGAGAGTGTGTTGCAAGCGATATTGGGGGGATCGCTCGGGCTGCTTTTTGCAAAGGAAGGGCTGGCCCTGCTCAAGCTCGTTCTGCCCTCGGATACACCGCGCCTCGCTGATGTGCAGATGGATTGGCGAGTGCTGGCGTTCACGGGTGGACTGGCCATCCTCACGGGCTTTATTTTCGGTTTTGCTCCGGCACTTCATTCATCGCGCGCAGCACTCACGGGAGCTCTCAAGTCCGGCAGCCGCGGTACAACAGGATCCGTGTCACAGCGATTGCGGGGATCGCTGGCAATTGCCCAAGTGGCGTTCGCAATGATGCTCGTGATTGCGGCAGGACTCTTGATTCGAAGCTTCTGGGCGCTGTCGCACGTGGATCCGGGATTCCGATCAGAACACGTCCTTTCCGCGCGCATTGCGCCCAACCAGTCTTTCTGCGGCGATGCAGCACGTTGCCTCACCTTCTATCGCAATCTGTTGGATCAGATTCGCACGTCCCCTGCCGTTGCCGGGACCGCGCTGGTGAATACTCTTCCTTTGGGCGGGAGAGTCGCTAAACGGTCGCTGGATGTCGAGAATTACGCGCCTGCTGCCGGACAAGACTTGTCGCCCCTCTTTTGGCTACACGTCGTTACTCCCGATTATTTTCGCGTGATGGGCGTTCCATTGCTATCCGGCAGGACGTTTGTCGATGCCGATGTCTCCGGAGAGCCGGTAGCGATCGTCACCGCGGCAACCGCGCGGCGTTTCTGGCCCAACCAAAACGCGGTCGGTAAACATATTCACCTCTTGGACGACAAGAGCTGGCGCACCATCGTTGGAGTCATTGCAGACGTACGGGCCTACGATTTGCAACGAAACATCCCCAGTTGGATGAGCGGGACGGCCTATGTGCCTTACAACTCTTCTGCAACACTCGAAGACCGCCGGATGCCATCGGAGATGACCATCGTGATCCGGAGTACGTCGGATGAGGCCCAAACCGCGGCGATGCTTCGTGAAGCTGTGGCCAGCTTGAGTCACGAGGTTCCCGTAAGCGAAGTGAAAACCATGGGCGCGGTGGTTTCGGATTCGGTTTCGACACCGAGGTCCACAACCATTCTGTTCGCGGCTTTCGCCGGGTTGGCGCTGACGCTGGGGATCATCGGTATTTATGGCGTCCTTTCCTTCCTGGTGTCCAATCGAACGCAGGAAATTGGAATCCGCATGGCGCTTGGGGCCCAAAGAAGGGACGTGCTTCGCTCCGTGATGGGAGAAGGAGCGAAGTTGTCGCTGGCGGGGATTGGCCTGGGAATGGCCGGCGCACTTGCATGGATGCGGGTGTTGTCAGGCGAATTGTACGGCGTGGCGGCGACGGATCCTCTGACCTTTTGTAGCGTGGCAATCCTGGTTGCCATCGTGGCAATGACCGCGTGTTATGTGCCGGCACGAAGGGCGATGCGAGTCGACCCGATGGTGGCCCTGAGATACGAATAGAACTGGAGAGTGGAAAGCAGGAATTAGAAGGTTGGGCACAAAGAAGGAGAGCCGCTATGAGCTGGCTAAGTGGACTCTTTGGCAAACGGAAGCGGGAGAAAGAACTGGAAGAGGAAGTGCGGAGCCATCTGAAGTTGTCAGCACAGGAGCGTGTGGAGCATGGCGCCGAAGCAAGAGAAGCGGAACGCGCGGCGCGGCGGGAATTTGGAAACGTGGAGTTGGTGAAGGAAACGACTCGCGACGCATGGGGCTGGGGATTTCTTGACCGGCTGGCGCAGGACTTGCGCTTTGGCCTACGAATGATTGTGAAATCGCCGGGGTTTGCGGCGGTAGCGATTTTAACGCTGGCGCTGGGAATCGGCGCGAACACGGTGCTGTTTTCCGTCGTCAACTCGGTGCTCTTGAATCCTCTGCCCTACCCCGATCCCGATCAGCTCGTGACCTTGGCCGAGAGTAAACCGAATTTTGATTCTGGGTCGATCTCCTTCCCCAACTTTCGAGACTGGCGCAAAGACAACCGCACGTTTTCAATGATGGGCATTTCCAGAAGCTACTCCTACAGTTTGACGGGCAGGGGCGAAGCGGAGCAAGTAGACGCAGAATTCGTATCGTCAGACTACCTTACGCTGCTCGGCGTCAAGCCGGTGATAGGACGCCTGTTTGAAGAAGGCGAAGACGAGATCGGCGCCAGCCCCATCGTGCTGATTGGCGAAGGATTCTGGAATCGCAAGTTTGGCGCCGCTCGGGACATATCGGGACAAGGACTCACTCTCGACGGGCGAACCTTCACCATCGTTGGTGTAGTCCCCGCGAGTTTTAAGCTGCAAGTTGGGAGCTTCCGCGCCAGCGACGTATACGCCCCCATTGGCCAGTGGACAAACCCCTTGCTTCCAAACCGCGCGGCGGGGCTCGGATTTCATGGCGTGGGCCGGCTAAGGCCCAGTGTAACCATTCAGCAGGCGCGGGCGGACATGAAACGTGTGACGGGGGCCTTAACTGCCGCATATCCGGACGCCGACACGGGAATCGGCGCCACCCTTATGCCTCTCAAAGAACAGATGGTTGGCCATGTGCGCCCGCTTCTGCTCGTTCTACTCGCGGCTGTGGGCTTTGTGCTGTTGATCGCTTGCGTGAACGTGGCCAACCTGCTTATGGCCCGCTCAACGGGGCGGGCACGCGAATTCGCGGTGCGCGCCGCGCTCGGCGCGGATCGAGCCAGAATCGTTCGCCAGTTGTTGACGGAAAGCACCGTGCTCGCCCTGGCCGGCGGAGGGCTCGGCTTGTTCCTGGCGGCATCGGGCACTGATGTAGCGCTTCGGAATTTGCCGTCAGCGTTGCCGCGCGCAAATGAGATCGGCCTGGACTTCCGAGTATTGGTGTTCACCATGGCCGTCTCGCTGCTCTGCGGAATTCTTTTCGGATTGGCGCCGGCGTTGAGAATTTCCAGACCGAACCTGCAGGAAACATTGAAAGAAGGCGGCCGGGGGTCGGGAGGCGGCAAGCATCGCGCGCAAGGCGTGTTTGTTGTCGCCGAAATGGCCCTGGCCCTTGTTCTGCTGATCGCCGCGGGATTGATGATCCGCAGCTTGAGCGCGCTGTGGAGCGTGAACCCCGGCTTCGATTCACACAACGTTTTGTCGTTTGGCGTAGCCCTGGCCCCATCTCCGAAAGACACCAGCCCGGATGCAATTCGGGCGAAACTCCGGGAAGTCCAAAGCAGGCTGGCATCGACTCCGGGAGTGAAGGCAGCTTCGCTCTCCTGGGGAGCACTGCCGCTTGCAGGCGACGATGAAGATCTCTTCTACCTCGAAGGCCAGCCCAAGCCCAGGAGTGCGAACGACATGAGCTGGGCGATCAGTTATGTCGTGCAAGAGGACTATTTGAAGGTCATGGGGATTCCGCTCCAGCGCGGACGTTTTCTTGCCGCCCAGGACAATGAACGTTCGCCGCATGTCATCGTGATTGATGACTTCTTCGCACGCAAATTTTTTGGCGACCAAGACCCAGTTGGAAAGCGCGTGATTCTGGACAACAAGGGCGGCGTGGCGGAAATTGTCGGCGTCGTCGGGCACGTCAAGCAGTGGGGACTCGATTCCGATGACAAGCAGTCGCTTCGCGCACAACTCTATTTTCCCTTCATGCAGCTCCCCGATGGCGCCATGCAGCCGTCCTCCTGGAGCGGCACGGGAGTGCTGGTTCGCTTCGAAGGAAATGCACAGGCAGTTGCGGCCGCAATCCGCTCTGGGCTTCGCCAGATGAGCGGCGAGCAAGTAATGTATGGCGTGCAGACCATGGAAGAGGTCATCGCGGAAACGCTGGCGACCCGCCGCGTCTCGATGATCGTCCTCGGAGTCTTTGCTGCTCTCGCCCTCGGCCTGGCCAGCATAGGGATTTACGGCGTGATTTCCTATCTCGTCGGTCAGCGAACGCATGAAATTGGTGTTCGCATTGCGCTCGGCGCAAAGCAAAGCGATGTGATCGGGCTGGTCTTGCGCGAGGGCATGAAGATGACCGCGATCGGCGTAGTCCTCGGACTCATCACCGCGGCTGGATTGACTCGCCTGATGGCCAATTTGCTCTTTGGAGTGAGCGCTACTGACCCCCTGACTTTTGCGGGAGTAGCTGTGGTCCTGACCCTTGTCGCAACTACGGCCTGCTATGTTCCCGCGCGACGCGCCATGCGGGTTGATCCCATCGTGGCCCTGCGCTACGAATAGAAAATCGCGTGGACCGGAATCCGCGATCGTCGGAGACTTTCGTCAAGCCGCAACTTCAGACCTTCCATTCGCTAGCACCTTAATGCCATCCAAGTAGCGCTATGTTGTTGATTGGCAAGGTGCTACGGTTGACCTAACCGCAAGCCTCGAATCCTGTCTAATGACTCGGATGCAGCAGAGCGTCGATAGCACCCAGGCCATCGCAGAGAGCGACGCCGTCGCCGTGGAGCGCACGCTCGCGGGCGATCGCGATGCCTATCGAGTTCTGGTGGAGCGGCACAGCCACAGCGTTTTCCGGCTGGCCTACCGCATGACCGGGAACCGGCACGATGCCGAAGAGGTGGTCCAGGAGGCGTTTTTGCGGGGATATCAAAAACTCGGTCAGTTTGCCTCACGAGCAAATTTCGGGACTTGGGTTTATCGCATCGCCGCGAACTACGCGATTGACCGTATGCGCCAGCGACAGAAGGAAGACGCGCGCCGGGAAACGCCGAGAGTCGAAGACAGCGATGGAATGGAAAACGATCCCGTGAATCGCGTCCGGGATGAAGCACCAACGCCAGAACGGTTGACGCAGAGTCTCGAACTCCGAAAACAGATGGAGCAAGCGCTGGCCGCTCTTTCGGAAGCGGAAAGAACAGCTTTTGTGATGCGCCATTGGGAAGGTTGCGGAATCGAAGAAATCGCGGGAGTCTTGAAATCCAGTTCGAGCGCGGCGAAAAACACTGTCTTTCGAGCGGTGCAGAAATTGCGTCATGCGTTGCAACCGTTCGTGGAGACAAAAGCGCAGGCACGCGCGATGGGAACCGAGTCATGAAACACATGAAGGAAGAAGAGTTGATTGCATATCGCGAGGGTGTTGCCGAGCAACGCGCCGTAGTAGCAGAGCATCTGGCGGCCTGCGAAAGGTGCCGCGCGGAGATGGAACGAATCGAAGCGGTTCTCGCCGCTCTGGATACGCTGCCTGTACCAGATCCGGGAGCAGATTATGGGCGGCAGGTATGGAAGGAAATTGCGCCGCGTCTGGCGGAGAAGCCGGATCGTTGGTGGCAGGTGTGGTTCGAGCCGCGGCGGCTCGCGGCAGCGGGCGGGATTGTTGCGCTGATTGTCGCGGCATTTGTTGTCGGGCGCATTACCAAGAGAGTCGGGCCAGGTGACAACGTCGCAAATCGAGAACAGGTGCGGGAGCGCGTGCTCGTGGTTGCCGTCGGCGAACACTTGGGCCACTCCGAGCGGATGTTGATCGAACTTTCAAACGAGGCGCCGGACGATCCCAAGCAGAAAGAAGTGGACATTTCGGCCGAGCAACGCCGCGCGGAAGATTTGCTCCAGGAAAACCGTTTGTACCGGCAGACCGCTCTACGAGAAGGGGATGCGGGGCTCGCCAACGTACTGGACGAACTGGAGCGTGTGCTCCTGGACGTGGCGCACAGCCCTGGAGAAGTAACGCCGGCGCAGCTCGAAGCGATTCAGAAAAAAATCGAAGCGCGCGGGATTCTGTTCAAAGTTCGTGTGGTCAACAAGGAACTGCAACAACGGCAGGAGGCCACGAAGCCTGCGCCGCCGCAAAACAATTCTGCGAAAAGAGAGAGGAACAAAGTATGACCATCGGAAGACCAGGGAAACAGAGAGACATCCTCTGGATGGCGGTGGCTGCGCTGTTAATGACACCGGCAAACGCACGGGCGTCCCAGTCTCAAGAAGATGCCGATCGCCTCGCCGCTGCTCAGAACTCCGGACAAATTGCGCAGCGTGAAGCCCTCGAAACGGCTCGGGTCGCCAAACGCGCTACCGCGTCTGCCGTGACCCATGCCATCGATCGGGCTACTACGCAGTCCATCGCTTCGCTTGAGGCGAGCGTGACAAGCCGCGTTGCGGATCGTGTCGCCTCCAGGATTGAAGAGCGCGTCGAGCAAAAGATCGATCAGGACCAGGAGAGCCGCGAACGCGAGCAGGAAGCGCGTGAACGAGCAGAGGAAAAGCGCGAACGGGAACAAGAAGCGCGCGAGCGGGCGCAGGAAAAAATCGAACGGCTGCAAGAATTGTACGACGACGGCCGCGAGGACTTGGACGACGACCGCTACGACCGGGCCGCGGAGAAATTCCAGCAACTGGCGGACATGAATGGTCCGCAAACGGATGCCGCGCTCTACTGGAAAGCGTACGCGGAGAACCGCTTGGGCAAGAGGGACACGGCTTTGGCCACGATTGCGGACATGAAGCGGCGCTTTCCGCAAAGCCGCTGGCAAAAGGATGCCACTGCACTGGAGATCGAGGTGAAGCAATCGACCGGCCAGGCTGTAAAGCCGGCGGACCAGAGCGATGAAGAACTGAAAATGCTGGCCATCCAAGGACTGATGAACAGCGACCCCGAACGCACTTTTCCCTTGCTGGAGAAAGTGATCAACGGTTCAGGCTCTCCAAAGGAAAAATCGAAGGCGCTTTTCGTGCTCGCACAAAGCGGGTCGGCGCAAGCACGCGAAATCCTGGGCAGAATCGCGCGGGGCCAGACCAATCCGGACCTGCAGCGCAAGGCGGTTGAGTACCTGGGACTCTTCGGGGGCAGTGAAGCAAGGAAAACGCTGGCCGACGTTTACGCTTCGAGCAATGACGCCTCTGTGAAGCACGCCATTCTGCGTAGCTACATGATCGGCGGCGATCACGAGCGCCTGTTCGCTGCGGCGAAAAGCGAAAAGGATGAATCACTCCGCCGCGAGGCCATCCGGCAGCTCGGGCTGGTTCACGGAACCAGCGAACTGGAGCAGTTGTACCAGGCGGAAAGTTCGACGGATCTGCGCAGGGAAATCCTGCAGGCATTCTTCCTGGCGGGCGATTCGGGGAGGCTCGTGAAGGCCGCGCAAGGAGAAAAGGACGCGGATTTGCGCCGGGCGGCGATTCGAAACCTTGGCCTGATCCACTCGGAAGATTCAGGCAAGGCCCTGCAGGAAATTTACGCCAAGGAAACAGATCACGCGCTCAAAGTAGAAGTCCTGAACGCGTATTTTCTGCAAGGCAACGCGAAAGCGTTGGTGGCCATCGCTCGGAGCGAAAAGGATCCGGAACTCAAGAAAACGGCGGTGTCAAAATTGTCGCTGATGCATTCGAAAGAAGGCAACGATTACCTGATGGAATTGCTGCAAAAGTAGGAGACAAACGATGCGAGACGAACGAATTGTTTCGGCGCTGCGAAAAGCACTGGGGTTCGCGATGATCGCAGCAGGAATTAGCATTGCCGCCGTGCAAATGGCAAAGGGCGGCGCCCCAACGCACGCAGGGCAAGCAGACGCGGTCATAACGCAGGCGGCAGAGACTCCGCGCATTGAAAATGCAAAACTGGAAACGCGTGCTGTTGGCACAAGTCTCGATGCCACGTTTCGCGAACTGGCAGGATCAGCGGACAAACCGGAGTGGGCCGGCTACTACGTCGAGAGGGTCGCGGGAGAGCGTGGCGCCTGCTGCGACAACAACTGGAATGACGGGAATTGCGGAACTTGCCGCCTAGAAAAAGAGAACGGCGGAACAATCAGCACGTCGCATGCGGACGGGAGCGTCAAGCTGGAAGGGGCGAGCCAACTTGTCGTGCTGTACCGCCTGGAAGCGAAGCAGGTCGTAACAATTCGCGTCGCGTCGGAAGATTGCGCGCTGGACGCAGGCGGCTTGCCGTTCGTCTGGCTGACGGGAGTCAAGCCGCCAGAGAGCGTGGCGCTCTTGGCAACTTACGTCCGCAGCTCGCATATGGAAGAGCACGGGGAGCGCAAAACTGGCAACGGCGCGTTGACGGCGATCGCGCTTCATGCGGATACTTCGGCCGACCGCGTGCTCGAATCCTTTACCGCGCCCGAGCAGCGCGAAGCATTGCGCAGGCAAGCGGCATTCTGGATGGGAGCCGCACGAGGCAAAGCTGGGTTGACTGCCCTACAGCGCATGGCGAAAACGGATCCCAGTTCGGAGGTTCGCGCACACGTGGCATTTGCGCTTTCCGTCAGCCATGAAGCTGGAGCGCTGGATGAAATGATTCGCATGGCACACGACGACACCAGTTCTCACGTGCGCGGACAAGCGCTTTTCTGGCTCGCGCAAAAGGCGGGGAAGAAAGCCGTGGGCACGATCACTGGGGCTATCGACAACGACCCTGACACGGAAGTGAAGAAAAAAGCGGTCTTTGCGCTCAGCCAGTTGCCGAAAGAGGAAGGCGTGCCAAAACTCATCGAAGTCGCGCAGACCAATCGGAATCCGGCAGTGCGAAAGCAAGCCATGTTCTGGCTAGGACAATCGAACGATCCAAGGGCGCTGCAGTTTTTTGAAAAAGTCCTGACGCAGTAAAGCGCTAGCGCAAGAGGTCTTCGAGCTGCACGCGAGCATCCGTCTTCGAATCGCGATACTTCACGATGACTGCTGCTTGTAGCGCGAGCCCCCATTTCGCGCCGCTAGGATGCGAGACGGCTCGCGACCCAGGTACCACGATGGCTTCCTCAGGGATGATGAGCGGCTCGGTTTCGCTGGCCGTGTAGACCTTGTCGCGAACCAGGTCGTAAACCGGAATCGAGCGATTGAGAATCGTGCCGGTGCCAAGGACGGCGCGCCTCTTCACGACCGTTCCTTCATAGACTCCGGAATTTCCGCCAATCAAAACTTCGTCTTCAATGATCACAGGCAGCGCGCCAACAGGTTCAAGAACGCCACCGATTTGCGATCCCGCGGAAATATGGCAGTTACGGCCGACCTGCGCGCAACTTCCAACGAGCGCGTGGGAATCGATCATGGCGCCTTCGCCAACGTAAGCCCCCACGTTCACGAACATCGGAGGCATGCAAATCACGCCGCGGCCAATGTAACTGCCATCGCGAATGCTGGAGCCGCCAGGAACAATGCGCACGCCGTCGGAAGCCGCGAACGCACGCGCTGGATACGTCGACTTGTCGAAGAAGGGCTGCTTCACGGTATCAATGGACATGTCCGCGATGGCGCCCATTCGAAACCCCAGCAAAATTCCCTTCTTCACCCAGGCGTTCGCACGCCAGCCGGATGTCGTGGAAGAATCGGGCTCAGCAGCCCGAATCTCACCGCGATTCAGAGCTGCCTTGAAATCGCGGAAGAGCCATTGATGTTCTTCTTCGTAATGCGCAGGCGCTTCGTCAAACAATTTTTCAATTTGCGAAGGCTGCATGCGCCCTCTTGGCGAGTCCGAGCGATTCAAGCACCGCCCGGATGCGCGCTTGATTCTCCGCCTTGGGCGGCACAAGTGGCAAGCGCCACACCGGTTCGAGCAGGCCCATTTCCGCCATCGCGGCTTTCACCGGCATAGGATTGGATTCGACGAAGTTTATTTCCATCAGCGGTTGATAACGCCGGTGAATCGCGCGTGCCCCGCCAAAGTCACCCTGCAGCGCGAGCCGCGTCAACTGCGACATTTCCGCCGGAATTTCGTTGGACACGACCGAAATGACTCCACGTCCGCCAAGCGCGATGAGCGGGAGCGTGATCGCATCGTCGCCGGAAACCACGATGAAGTCTTCGGGCACGGCGTTGAGAATCGCTGCCATTTGCGAGACATTGCCCGAGGCCTCCTTGATACCGATGATGTTCTTGATTTGCGCCAGCCGCTTCACCGTGGCCGGCTCGATGTTCACGCCCGTGCGTCCTTGCACGCTGTAGAGAACGATCGGCAGCGATACGGCCTGCGCGATCGCGCGATAGTGCTGGAAAAGGCCTTCCTGCGTCGGCTTGTTGTAATACGGTGTGACCGAGAGAATTCCATCTGCGCCAAGACCCGCCAGTTCGTGCGCCAGCGAAATAACTTCCGCGGTGTTATAGCCGCCCGCGCCCGCAAGAACTGGCGCCTTCCCTTTAGCCAGCTCAATCGTAATCTCCACGACGCGCAGATGTTCTTCATGCGTCAGCGTCGGGCTCTCGCCCGTCGTTCCGCAGGGAACGAGGAAGTCGATGCCCGCATCAATTTGTCGTCGCACCAATCGGCGCAGCGCGCCTTCGTCGAGCGAGCCGTCCGTTCGAAATGGCGTGACAAGTGCAGTTCCGGTTCCGGTAAACATGGTCTTTTGCTCCTAGCTTTTTTATCCAACTTCCGAAAAACAAAGTTGCCGGCAGCGATTCGCCGCCGCTAGATTTCCTCAGCTCAATTCGCCGAGAATCTCGCGAAATTCGAATACGCCTTGTTTCCCGTTGATCCATCGCGCCGCGCGCAATGCCCCGCGCGCAAAGCCATCCCGGCTGCGCGCCGTATGCCGCAGGGTGATGGTGTCGGCAGGCGAATCAAAACCAATTTCATGGGTGCCGGGATGTGCGCCCGCCCGATTCGAGTTCAAGCACACCGCGCGGTTGAAGCCGCTCGCGCGCATCTCCTCCGCAAGTTTTTTCAGTGTGCCCGAAGGCGCGTCTTTTTTCGCGGAGTGGTGAATTTCCCAGCCCCACGCTTCGTAGTCCGCGTGCTTGGCAAAAAGCGCCGCGGTGTGCGCCACAGCTTGCATGAAAAGATTTACGCCTACGGAAAAATTCGGCGCCCAAACAAGCCCTGTTCCACTCTTCGCGACGGCTTCGCGGACCGAGGGAAGATCGCCGAACCATCCAGTCGTGCCGCTAACCGAATTAATGCCCATCGCCGCCAGTCGCCGAATATTTTCCGGAGCCGCGTCCGGCAAAGTGAATTCAACAGCTACATCAACTCCCCGAAGCGTCTGATGGGATAGAGCCTGCCCGCGCGGATTGCTCCGCGCATCGAATTTCGCGCGCACCTCGAACCCGTATTCCGGCGCGAGCTGCTCGATCAGCCGCCCCATCTTTCCGTAACCAACAATGGCGAGGCCCATGCTCATGCACTGCTCCGTCCGGTGGCGAGAAGCTGCGTCGCCATGCGCGCGTAAATGTCCACTGCTTCAGACAATTCCTTTTTGGAGATGCGTTCTTCAGCAGTGTGCGCGACATGAATGCTCCCAGGTCCGATGAGGAAGGGCCGGCCCCACGCTCCATCGAACGTCGGAATGTCCGTTGTGAAGGCGACAATCGTGGTGGGCAGCCCATCGAATTTCGACAGTTGCACCGCTGGTGTGTGCAGCACTTCGCGAGCCTCGGCACGGCCTGCAGTCGCTGCGGAGACGGCTTCGCGCAACTTTGCGGGATCGCCGACAGTACGGAACATGATTTCCGCTTGCGCGTAATCGGCCACAACGTTCGGTGCCCGACCGCCCTCAATCGTCCCAACATTCAGCGTGCTGCGGCCAAGCAGCGCGTCTTCCGGCAATGGAATCTGTCGAATGTCGCTTAGAACATCGAGCAGAGTGTGGATGGCCGAATGGCCGAGCTCAGGGTAAGCCGAATGGGCGAGTTTTCCATGCGCCGTGATTTCGAAGCGCAGTGCGCCTTTGGAGCCGAGCGCTAGGCAATTTTCAGTGGGCTCGCCATTGATCAAGAATCGCGAGCCGCGAGGACTTGCCGCAGCCGCTCGTGCCCCGGCGCTGTTGCGTTCTTCGCCGACAACAAACAACAAGCCAAAGTTCCGCGTGCCTGCCGCGAGCAGTTTTTCCGCCGCCGCAATCATCGCGGCGATAATTCCCTTCGCGTCACAGGAACCGCGGCCCCAAATAAATTCTCCGTCCTCGCGAGATGCAAAGAACGGCGGGACGGTATCCATGTGCGTGGAAAGAGTGACGATGGATTCGCCCCAGAAGGCAAAAACATTGTCGCGATTCGGTT
>Ga0209155_1000773_pt1 | contig 15438 bp, 12 predicted proteins | sample GraSoiAngelo_122_FD_185879 | JGI IMG/M metagenome (GOLD analysis project Ga0209155, IMG submission 185879) | Grasslands soil microbial communities from the Angelo Coastal Reserve, California, USA - 14_0927_02_20cm (SPAdes) (version 2) | ecosystem: Environmental > Terrestrial > Soil > Grasslands ... | reverse complement strand
CCGGTGCTGTTGCATCATCCGACGCGGCGCAGCGTAGGATACTTTGGTGCCGTGCGGTTGCGGGATGGAACATTAGGATTTTCTCGGGAGACGGGCAAATTCAACGCGCTTACCTTCTTGGCCTTCTTGAAGAGACTACGGCGCACTAGAATCTCCAAGATAGTAGGAGGCGCTCACCGCGAGGCCAAAATGCGCTTTGCCGCAGAACCTTAGAGCCGGATTGAAATGACGGGGGGATTGGGCAACTGCGGATTTGAGGGAAGGCCCGGCGTGCCGGGCCTTCCGGTTGATTGGGGAAAGTGGGGATGCTTACCTTGGGGCTGTGGCCGCTTGGGCTTTGGCTTTGGCAAGCTCAGGGACAACGCCGAGCTGCTGCATAAGGCCCAGAGCGTCCCAGTTGACAAAGCTTTCCGCCAACTTGCCTTTCTCCAGGCGGGTGATGGTCACGCCGGAGATGTTGATCTGCCTCCCGGTTGGCGCAATCCCGCGGAGATCCCCTTTATGGGTGCCGCGGCAGGACCAACGGGTCACGACGGTTTCGCCTTCGGCAATGATGTCCTCGACCGTCAAGCGAAGGTCGGGGAAAGCTGTGCGGTAGAGAGTTGCCCGCTTCTTTTCACCCTCCGGGCCGCGCCCAAAATCGGGTGTCGAAGCGTCACGATGTTCGTAGTTGGGGGTAAAGAGCTCGTCAGCGAGCGGCAGGTTGCCCTTGTTCCAGACTTCTTCGATGAGACGACGGACGACAGCTTTGTTATTTTCAGACATGAGGTGTTTCTCCTTTTTGAGAAATACAACAACGGGCCTCGCAAGAAGCGAGTCGGGCCCGAGGGTTATGGACTGGAACCGCTGAGGTCTGGGGCGTGCAGTCCTGTACGTCGGACAGTCGGGTAGGCCCCGCGCGAACGTAGGAAAATGAGCCGAGGACGTACTGCCCTCTTGGCGCTCGATGCGGAGCTTAGGTATTCAAGGAACTGCGCTCGGACTAGGGAGCGGGAGTTTCGCCTAAAACTGCGAAACCTCGGCATGATGGTGTTCCTCGGGGATGGGCGTGTCAAGGAGAATCGAGAAATTCTTCTGTGCAAAAGGAGCAGCGGGGATATTTACGAGGTAAAAGAAGCAAAGGTTACAGAGAGCGAGTTACGGAATCGGATTGGCAGCTCCGCTTACGGGGGTTTCATTTTGGCAATCCCGCAAACATTTTGTGGACACGGATTTGGTTTTGCTCTTACTATTTTGCTGGGTGGGCGCCGTGCCCAGCGTGCGCACTTCCCGGGGAACCTCATGTTCAAGTATCTCAACTCACAGGGGGGAAGCGCTGATGGCGCAGTCGCAGCACGCTACATCATCATTCCACAAGCCGCTCCCGTATCTCTCACCCGGGCAAATCAAGGAAATCTGCGAAGCGGGCGAGACTTACATATCGGAGCAACGCAGCCGGTTTTTGGGGCGCGGCGCAAACTTGTCGCGCGGACAAATATCCAGGCTGTCCGCATTTTTCCGGTCCGACTTACTGAACTCGATCCGGCTGTTCGTTCTGGAAGACGATCGAGTTCCTAATCCACCGTTTTATCCCACGCTGCGCGCGATGGGCTTTGCCAGCCTGCCCGATTTTGCGCTGATGGCGGCGGTGACCTTCAAGGATGTAATCGTTTCGTACGAAGCGTGCTCCGAGGGAGTGCTTTTCCATGAGCTGGTGCATGCGGAGCAATATCGCCAGCTCGGCGTGGGCCGCTTCGCGGAACTGTACATTCGCGGATTTCTTTCCGGCGGCGGCTACGACGGGATCCCGCTGGAGGTCAACGCGTACTCGCTGGGGGCGCGCTTCGAGGATCGCCGCGAGGCGCGCTTTTCCGTTGAAGCGGAAGTTTCCTCTTGGATTAGGCGGGGCGCATTTTAGTTTTCAAGGAAGAGCGCAGGGCAAGGCTGCGGCTTCGCGGCAGCTCTTTATTAGCAAGATCATTTGGGAAACGGGCCGGCCACGATGGGACCTGAAAGGACAGGCTCCCAAGCCTGTTTGCAGTGGGCACATTGGAGTTCGCGCGCAGCAGCTTCATTGGCGCCCGAATGGGTGTCCAATGCGACGGAGTTTTTCTTGTGGCAGCGAGGGCAGGTGAGGTCTACCAAGACGTGGAGTGGCGCGGATTCTGCTTCCGGTTGTCCGGGTTGCCCAGGCGCGTGGTGGTGACCGTACGCAGACCGTTGTATTCTCTTGTCGGCACGCTTTCTGGTGTACAGGAGCTCATCGGCGCGTGCCAGCATTTCTTTCGGGCGTTCGCCCATTTCGTACTGCTTCCATCCGGCGGAGAAGGTGATCGGAATCTCTTGGCCGTGCCAGTCCACTTGCAGCGAGCCGAGACGCCCTAGCACAAGCTGCAACTGCTGCGAGGTACACTCCGGAAGCAAAACAAGGAATTCGTCGCCGCCCAAGCGCACGGCCAAGTCACCTCCCCGAATCACGTTATTCAGGCGGGCGGCAAACTCCTGCAGGACCAGGTCACCGGCGGGATGGCCGTGCGTGTCGTTGATCTCCTTAAAATTGTTCAAGTCCAAAGTGAGTATCGTGAGCGGGTGTCCCTTGCGTTCCGAACGAGCCACTTCGGCAGCCAAGCGTTGCTCGGCAAAGCGCCGGTTATAAAGACCAGTCAATGAGTCAACCATAGCGAGGTTGCGGAGAAGGTCCGAATGGCCCTGCTTTTCGGTGAGCTGGCGGCGAAGCCTCCTGATGAGAATGGCTTGAGAAACCGCGTAGACATTAAAGAGCACGACTAAAGCGATCAAACCGAAAACAACATCGACCGTGTCGACCTTGAAGACGCTCTCCACGACACCACGAACGGCCCGGAGAAAAAAAACGGAAACAGCGAAAGCGACGAGAAGAAGGACAAAAATGGAGTAACCCCATAGCCACCAATCGCGCTTTTGCGTTTTCTGAAATTCGCGCGCCATTGCCTGATCTCTAGCCGTTGCAGCAGCGGCGATAGGATGTACACGGGGTTCATTCATGGATGGAAATAGGGGCAAGCCCCCAATTACCCAAATTAGCCTGACCGTATTCCAGGGTCAATTTTATTCCATGACTAGTGTATGAGCTAGTTACCCCGGGATAATAACTTCCGCAGAGAGGCGGTTCATTTGGCGGTTTCCTAACCTCTTTACCATAAGTCACTTACGGCCATATTGGGCTGCCCAAAAGTCCTACCTGGCCGGTACTCATGCTCCATTGGCCAAGTGGAGGAAATCTAAGAAACTTACTGTGAGCAAAATATGGTCGCAGTGTTCATTCTCGTGTTTGCGTGTTTCGCTCTGGTCAAATTTGGAGTCGCGCAATGGCGCGCGATCTGGATAACGACGGCTAGTCAGCCGCTGTCTGACTCGTTGCAACTGACGGCGGGAATAGATGGGGCAGCCATTAGCGGAGGCGATTTCCGCACACTAATGAGTTTATGCGACGAAGTGTCGCCCGATTTGAAAAAGAAAAGCCCCTGGCTGCGAGAAGTATCGATGTATTACCGCGCGGTTGAAAAACTCGACAACGCCTTCCGGATGAAGCTTCCCGCAATTTCAGCATGGGCAAAAGGTGAAATGCAAATCTGCTCGCGCTACGTGGCAGTAGTCCTCGACCAAAATCTCTCCATGAACATGGATCGGCAGTTCGCCACACGTAGCAACTGAGCGCTGCGGGCGAGCGGGACTGAAGGCCGCCTGAAGGCGGTGTGAATCCCATCCGGGCAAGGGCGGGCCAGGCTTTAGAAATTGAACACAAAGGGCGGGTGGTTCTATTTTCTGGGCCGGTGAAGTCCCTTATGTTCGAGGGGAAAGGGGAGCATCTATGTCGAACAAGATGTATGCGCTCGCGGCGTGCCTGGTTTTTGCAGGTATGTGCGCCGCCAAAGAGCACGACTACCAAAAAGGGACTTTGCTGCGAATGGATTCGACGTCCTGCGGGATGCAGGAAAAGGGATCAAAGTCCATAACTGGTGAATTGCTGGGCACGGACGCGCAAAGCAAGAAAACCCAGGAAGTGCTTTGCCAGGAATATGTGCTGCAGACTGAGCGAGTGGTCTACAGGATCCGCCCGAAAGATGACAAGCACCCCGTGCTATTGCCGATCGGGGAGACGGCGCATTTCCGGATTCATAAGGATAAATTGATTCTGAAAGTGGCGGAAGGCGGCGACGATAAAGAGCGCGAATACATCGTAGTGTCCATGACGCCGCGACAAGATGCTCCGCAGCAGGCAGCGAGCAAAAACTAGGTCACGTTTCAAAGAGATTGAGAGAAACGGCGCTCCGACGCAGTCGGGGCGCCGTTTTGTCCTATGAGTGAGCGGAAAAAGGCGAAGAAAAAAGATTTAACGCAGAGGTCACAGAGCTTGCAGACGACACAGAGTAGAGAGATTTCTCTCCGCGCAGGCCGACCGCCCCGATTCGGAATCGGGCGGGAAGAAAAAATCGGCCTGCTTCGCTCGAAATGACGGGGCCGGCGGGTGACTATGGGGCGTGGGAGGCGGGGACGCCGAGGTCGGCAATGTTGTCGCCTTTTTTGAGCGAAGGAACGGCGTTGACGTGGAGGACTATCCCGGAGACGGGGGCGCGAGGCTCGGCGATGACTTTGCCGACATAGTCGGTGATGGTGCCGAGTTTCATTCCGGCGGAGACGTAGGCGCCGCGCTTGACGAGGGGATACCAGATGCCGGGGCCCTCGGCAAGAACGTCGACTAGTTTTTCAATCCAAACAGGATTTTCGATGGTGTGCGGCTCGCCCGGAAGCATTTTAAGCGTGCGCATGGTGCTGAGGGTGCCGTTGACGAGGAGCGCGACGTCATCGGACTCGACCGTGCCGGCGTGGCCGGCTTCGACGACGATGGAAGGCTTGCCGTGCACCGAAGCGGTGTTATCGAGATAGCGCGTGGCAGCGGGATCAGTGGGACGTTCGCGCCAGATAATAATGTGGTCGAGGCCGAAGGCAAGGACCATTTCCTTGGAGATGCGATCCTGAGCTTCGTGGCCAGTGGGGCCCCAATAAGCGTAGGGGCGGAGGCTCTCGTCGAGGTCGCCGCCATGGTAGTCGATGAGGTAGTCGCAGCGGTCGACGATTTCCTTGGTGATGAGGTAGGAGGCGCGCTCGGTCTGCGTGCCGTCGGGTTTGCCGGGGTAAAAACGGTTCATGCTTTTATTGTCGACGGGATTGACGTGGGGGACTTTTTGTTCGAAGGACTGAATGTTGATGAGCGGGACGAGGATGACGGTGCCCGTGACTTGCGCGGGGTCGAGAGCGGCGATGAGTTTTTCGATGGCGATGATGGAGACGTATTCGGTGCCGTGCGCGCCGGAGACGAGCGCGAGGACTTTGCCGGGCTTGGCGCCGCTTACGACGACGATGGGAATGCTGGTGGACGCATCTACGCCGGCGGGGACTTCGAGAGCGCCGGCGGATTTTTCGCCGGGAGCGGCGGAGGCGGTGCCGACGGTGAAGCGCGATTGGGCGTGAACGATTGGGCTGACAACGAGAAAAAAAGCGAGATCAACCAAGGTCAGTCGAAACATATACTTAGCGCCTGCCTTTCTCACGGCGAAGAGAACATCTCAATAACACGTCAAGCGCTCGTTCGTATTCGAAGACGTGCTTCTCTGCTCCAGTTTCAAAAACTGATTCATCTTCAGCCGAGGCCGTATCATATCGGATCCCAGTCTGGTAAGAGGCATAGTCTTGGAAGTACAGTTCGTCTTCATCTTCAGGTTTGAGGTTGTGCCCGATAAACACCTTTGGTTCCAAGACGGGAACAAAGCCGTCCTCGTCGAGAAACTGGACGCCAAAGTACGTTTCCCCAACCTTCAATTGGTCGGGTGTCGCGGGTTCGGAGTAGGGTTTAAGTTCTCGTTCTGCGAAACGCATCACTTTCTCCATGCAGCGCGAATCTTCGACGATCAAGGAAAAAGAAAACGAATGAACATCAATCCGCTGTTTTCGTAGCGGGCACTGGTTGCTCCGCCGGGCGCGGCGGCGTGGAGTCGCCTTTGACGTAGTGAGCGTACCAAGCGAGATAGCGCTCAAGGCGGTCCTTAATATGAGAGGGCGTAGTGAAGCCGTGGGATTCGCCCGGGTAGACAACAAGCTCGGTGGTGCGGCCAAGACTCTTTAGCGCCTGGTACATCTGCTCGCCACCGATGATGGGGACGTTCCAGTCAACGTCGCCGCCCATGAAAAGGGTGGGCGTAGTGATGTTGTTCACGCGATAGTAGGGAGAGATTTTTTCCCACACGGTTTTGTTTTCCCAGGGACGGCCCAACTCGGAGTCGTAGTCTCGAATGTATTGGTCATGGCCGTAGCCGCTGGTCATCAGCGCAATGCCGGCGCCAGAGATGGCAGCTTTGAAGCGCGTGGTCTGGGCGATGATGAAGTCGGTGGACATGCCTCCGTAGGACCAGCCGCCCACACCGAGCTTGTCGGGGTCGGCAATGCCTTGCGCAACGGCGTAATCGACCATAGCCATGTCGTCCTGAAAATCCTTGTTGCCCCAGTCGGCAAAAATGGCTTCGCAGAATTTTTGGCCGTAGCCGGAAGAGCCGCGCGGATTGGGAAGAAGAACGGCGTAGCCGTTGGCCGCGTAGAGCTGCGCGAGATGGTAGAACGAGGCAGAGTATTGACCGACGGGTCCGCCATGGGGATTGAGCAGAGTGGGGACTTTTTTGCCAGGAGTGTAGTCGACCGGTTTGTAGAGATAGCCGGCGACGGAGGTGCCGTCCTTGCTCTTGAAATGAACGTAGTCGGCTTGGGCGAGATGGAGTTGCGAGAAAAGAGCGTCGTTGGTTTTGGTGAGGCGAGTGAGATCCTTTTCATTCGAAAGAAAGATTTCGTCCGGGCGATCGAGAGTGCTGATTTGCGCGGCGATCGCGCCGTCTTTGCTGAGCGAATAAGAGGCCACAACAAGGCGACCGCCGATGGGGCGCGTGACTTCACCACCGCTGATGGCGATGCGGCAGAGATTTTCTGTGCCGTCGTCGTCTGCAATGAAGTAGATGGAGCGGCCGTCGGCGGAGAAACACGGGCGACGGATGCTGCGGTCGAATGCCAGAGTCAGAACTTTCGCCTCGCCGCCGAAGGAAGGAGCGATGGCGAGATGATGAGTGGCGTAGATCATGGCCTTCATGTCGATTTCGCTGATGAAGGCGATCCATTTGCCGTCGGGTGACCAGGCGGGCGAACGGTCAGGACCGGGATTGGTGGTGATTTGTGTGAGGTGCGCCCCTTTGTCGGTGTTGTTGGCCGCGACGACCCAGATGTCCGAATTGTAAGTGGCGTCGGGATCGGGAGTGGAGCGATTGCTGGCGAAAGCGAGTGATTTGCCGTCCGGTGACCAGGCGGGCTCGGAATCGTCGAAGTCGCCAGAGGTCACTTGCGTGCTTTTTTTCGAGGCGACGTCGAAGACGTAGAGATGGGTGCGGCGGCGGTCGAGATAGCCGACGGTGTCGCGCTTGAACTGGAGACGATCGATGACAAAAGGAGGGGGAGTTTTCGGTTTGGCGGCAGCGGCGGGCTTGTCTTTGTCCTTGTCTTTGGCGGCTTCCAAGTCCTCAGGCTTGGGATCGCGAAGGATGAGAACCAAGCGAGTGCTGTCTGGAGACCATTCGAAATCGTCAACGCCTTGAGGAACGTCGGTGAGGTGAGCGGCTTCGCCACCAAGGCGATTGAGAAGCCAGACCTGGGTTTTGCCGTTGTTTCGGGCGGAGAGGAAGGCAAGGTACTTGCCGTCGGGGCTCCAGCGAGGATGCGAGGAGGAGACGCCTTCCGCCGTCAAGGAGATGGGATCTCCGCCGTGAGTGGAAACCATCCAGAGGCGCTGCTCGTTCTTATCTTCCTTGAGCATGCGGGTGCGCACGGCGTAAACGACCCACTGGCCGTCGAGACTGATCTCGGGTTGCGAGACATCGCGAATCTGGAAGTAGTCGTCAGTGGTGATGTTGCGGGGAGCGGCGGGAGAGGCCTTCGGCGTGGATTCCTGAGCGCGGAGGGGCAGCCACGGAATCAAAACAAGAGACGAGAGGGCAAGGCAGCGAATGCTTTTCATGCGCAAAACTCCTCAGAAGAAAAATGGAGTGCGATCCGGGGGCGTAGTGTAGCAGAGGGAGAGACAGAGGATGTTTGAAAAAATGCGGCGCGTTCACCTGCGAAGGCTCTGCTCGCGATGAGGAGGCGATCCGCTATTCGTAGCGCAGGGCTGTCAGGGGATCGAGTTTGGATGCGCGATGGGCCGGCAAGAAACTTGCCAGCGAGGCTACAGCGCTCAACAGGATAACGGCCATCACGAGGGTTACGGGATCGCGCGGCTTCAAGCCATAGAGCAAGGATTTGGCAGCTTGCGCCGCGCCGAGGGCGAGGCCGATGCCAATCACCAAGCCAGCAACCGTGAGCACGCCCGCTTCGCGCAGAATCATTTTCACGACGTCGGCACGCTTCGCGCCGATGGCCATGCGAATGCCAATTTCCCTGGTACGCTGCACCACCATGTAGGAAATGACGCCGTAGAGTCCAATGGCGGCGAGAAGGGCCGCGAGGAAGCCGAAAAAGCCCGAGAGAGTGGCCATCAGTTCGTCTTGCAACAGCGAATCGTGAATCCGCGTCTTTAGAACCCTAAAGTCAAGGTCGATACCGGGATTTACTTCAGCAATGGTTTGTTTCAGCGAGCCCATGAGGGTGGTCAAGGGGAGCGAAGAGCGAATCAAGATTTGATCGTCGGGGCTGGGCTTTTCCTGCTGTGTGGCCGGGAAATACATGAACGGCAAAAATTCCTCGTGCATGTTCTGAAACTTATTATCGCCCGTGACTCCCACAATCTCATAAAGAGGCCGCGGCTTTCCCGGCGGTTCGTGTATACGGAACCTCTTGCCAAGGGGATCGGCGCCTTTGAGAATTTTTCTGACAAACGCCTGATTGACGATGGCGACTTTGACCGAAGTGGCGGTATCGCGGTCATCGAAGTCGCGTCCCGCGAGGAGGGGCGTTCGAATGGACTGGAAATAGCCGGGGCCAAGATAATTAAGCCAGGCGACACCTGCGTCTGAGTCGGAACCCTCGTTGATGACGTTGTCATTCCAGGAGCTGCCGCCAAAGGGCACGAGCATCGCGCTAGCGGCGGATTCGACGCCGGGCATAGCCTGCACGTGCTTCAGGATTTCGCGTTTGTATTCCGTAAAGTGCTCCTCGGGAATTTGCAACCGGCGGAAATCGACGTCGGTAACCATGATTCCGGTTTGCTGGAAACCGATATTCAGCGTCGTCAGGTTGCGCAGGCTCCTGACAAAAAGCAGCGCGCCCATCAACAACACAACGGAAAGCGCTACTTGCGAGACGACCAGAATGCGCCGGAGACTGAAGCGCTCGCGGCCTCCCGACATTCCGCGGCTGCCGGATTGCAGCAAGGTGGCAGGCTCCGCGCGCGTGGCACGCACGGCAGGCGCCAGCCCGAAGGAGACAGTGGTCAGCATGGCGAGTGCAGTCGTGAAAACCAGCAGGCGCCAGTCCATCCCGAGATCCAGGAAGACTTGACTTTGCGGCGTGCTGATGAAGGCGACAAGCAAGCGGCTTATCGCGAACGCCAGAAACAGCCCGCAAATCGTTCCAGCAACTGCGAGCAGGAGGCTTTCAGAGAGCAGATCGCGAATCATTCGCCAACGCGAGGCTCCAAGCGCTCGCCGGATGGTTATCTGTCGTTCGCGAGCACCGGCGCGGGCCAACATCAGGTTCGCCAGGTTCGCGCACGCGATGAGCAAGACCAATCCGGAAATTCCGAGCAGCAGCCAAAGAGACGTCTCCGAATCCTCGCGCAACTCCGAAAATCCCGTGCTGGCGGAGAAGGCTCCGAGCTTGTATTCGAGATATTTCTTGACTCCCGCGGCATCGTAAACGGGCGGAATCGTCTCCTGCAGAATCGCGGGGGTCACGGCGTTGATCTGCGCGTTGGCGCGAGCGATCGTCCACCCAGGCTTCAGGCGGCCAACGGAGGCGAGCCACCAGGCATGACGGAGCGTCAGGCGATTGTTGCGCGGGCTGAGTATGGCTCGACACAAATGGGCACAGCCACGTCAAAGGTATCGCCCACGGAGATGCCTTTGAAGCCAGGAGGCGTGACGCCAAAAACTTCGAACACATTGCCATCGAGCGTCAGACGCTTTCCAACCGCGGAGGGATCACCGGCAAAATTCCGCTGCCAGAACGAGTAGCTGATGTTTGCCCCGGACGCGCCGCAACCGGGCTGGTCATCCTCCGGACCGAGCAGCCGGCCGAGAATGGGCTCGACGCCAAGGACGTGAAAGAAATCACCGCTAACGCGGATGCCTTTTGCTTTGCGGACTTCCCCGCCGGTGGCCAGATTGAATCGCTGGTCGGACCAGACGGCGATTTCGGCGAACCCCTCCTGGCGCATGCGGATCTGCCCCCACATGGGAAAGGAGAGCTGGGAATACTGGCTCGAAAACTGGCCGGAACCCCAATGACGGTCGGCAATGCGGATGGTACCCAGCTCCTGGGGATTCTTGACGGGAATGGCGCGGAGGCGAACGGAGTCAATGAGCTGGAAGATGGCGGTGTTGGCCCCGATGCCGAGGGCCAAGGTGAGGATGGAAATGATGCTAAAACCGGGACTCAGGCGAAGAAGGCGAAAGGCGTGGCGAAGGCTTTGCCAGAATGAGGCCATCTTAACCCCCTCAGGAGTATAAGACGATGGAAGGGCAGGAATGTCATGTTGCGCCAGGGAAAAAGGGCGGGCTGAAGCCCGCCCCTATACTGTCTCTCAAGGTTGAGGGCGTGCGGGCTGCGGTTTGGGCAGGGGCTTGCGCGGGATCATTTCGTCGCGGTTGGCGGTCAGGTAGACGAAAGAAGCGACGATCACGGCCATCTGCTTCATGTCCGGCTCCTGGATGCGCTCGTAGACGTCCATGTTGGAATGGTGGGTGCGGGTGTCGTAGTCCAGAGGATCCTGGATAAATTGAAAACCGGACAGGCCGACGGCATTGAAAGCCAGGTGATCGGTGCCGCCGGTGTTGCGGATGGTGAGCGTGTTCATGCCGAGGTCGTGGAACGGTTCCATCCAGGCGGAGAAGATGGGTGCGACCATTTCATTGCCCTGGAGATAGACGCCGCGGATTTTGCCGGTGCCGTTGTCAACGTTGTAGTAGGCGTCGAGCTTGGCATGCTCCGGAGAAGGCTTCATTACTTCGGGATCGGCGAAATGCTGCTTAACGTAAGCGCGGGAGCCGAGCAAGCCCTGTTCTTCGCCGGTCCAGAGGCCGATGCGAACGGTGCGGCGCATCTTGAGGCCAGTGGCCTTGAGAATGCGGATGGCTTCGAGCATGACGCCGGAGCCTGCGCCGTTGTCGGTGGCACCGGTGCCACCATGCCAGGAATCGAAGTGTGCGCCGAGCATGACGATCTCGTCGGATTTGGCTTTGTCCGTGCCGGGAATCTCGCCGATGATGTTGAAGGAATTGAGATCGTCGTCGTAGAACTTGTTCTGGATATCGAGCTGCATGGTGACTTGCACTTTCTTATCGAGCATTCGATAGATGCGGCCGTAGTTTTCGCTGGCGACGGCGACGCGCGGGGGAGCCGGCGGATCTTTCTCCTTATCGCGGCCGCCTCCCTGCTGGACGAATACGGTGCCATCGTCGCTGCGGGAAGGCTCAATCCAAGCGGCAACGCCTTCTTCGACGAGAAACTTCTGTATCTTGAGACTTAATTCGCGCTGGGCGCGAAATTGCGCGGCGCGATCTTCAGCGGGCGTAACGGGGACCGGCTGCGTCGCAAGCTCCGCCAACTCGGCATCGGTGTAGCGGTGCGCTTGCGCCTCGAAGCGCTCGGGATTTTCGGGGATGGCGGCGGTGAGGACAAACTTGCCTTTCAGTTGGCCGCGATATTTTGCGATGTCTTCCTCTTTCAAAATTGGGGCGAGAACCGCCGCCGCGGTTACGGGACCGTTGGTGCCGGGCGTCCAAGCCTTTGAATAGGCGATCAGAGGAAACGGGCGGGGCGAAATTACCTGTGCGGAAAAGCGTTCGTTGGACCAGCCTCGTCCGAACGGCCCCCAAGGCTCCAGATGGACGTTGGCTAGCTGCCATTCCTTCATCTTGCCGGTAGTCCAATTGGCGGCTTCCTTGATGTCCGGGGAATTCGTCAGGCGCGGGCCGTAAACGTCAGTCAGATAGGTCATGATTTCCATTACTTTGGAATCGTTGAAGCCTTCGTCCTTAATTTGATGGATCGCGGACAATTCCGACTGGCTCGGGGCCTGTGCCGCCAAAGGCAAAACCATTAAGAAGACTATGAATACCGCTAACGCGCTCGCATGCTTTCGCACCATCGCCCTCCGGTCACTGTATTTTCATTCTCGCTTGTCAGGAAATCACCCAGGGAAAGCACTCGCTTTGCATGTGACGCCGTAGATCGCAAATCGGTTTCATTTGCGATGAAGCTAAACACGACAGAGCAATGCAAACCCTGCCCTACAGTAGTAGGAAGTTACGGTTGGAGAGACAAAAAAATATTTTGCTGAGGCGCATTTTTTCCTTGCATGCGGGGGCGGCTCTTGTATGCTGCGAATGCGAACTCGCTTTATTTTTTGAGAGTGACTGCGAGACGGTTAACGCAGCGGCAAGAGCGAGATTCCCTTAGGAGGACGAGAGTAAAAATTGAGTTCTTTAACGCTTCCCGCCCAGCTACCTGCCGGCGCAATTCCAACTACCAGAAAACCCGCTGCTAAGCTTACGCTCTGGCCACTGGTGGCAGCCACCTTCTTCATGGTGTCTGGCGGCACGTACGGCACGGAAGAGATTATCCACGGAGCGGGGTATGGCCGGGGAATATTGGTCCTCCTTTTCCTGCCGGTGCTGTGGTGCCTGCCGACAGCGTTCATGATTGGGGAGCTATCGAGCGCGCTGCCGCAAGAAGGCGGGTACTACGCGTGGGTGCGGCGCGGCTTGGGGAACTTCTGGGGCTTTCAGGAAGCGTGGCTATCGCTGGCCGCAAGCATTTTTGACATGGCGATTTATCCGACGCTGTTTGTTTTTTATTTGAAGCAGATGTCGCCGTGGTTTGGGCTCGGGAATCACGGAATCTACGCCGGGCTTTTTGTGATTGCCACTTGCACGGCGCTGAATCTTGCGGGAATTCGCGTGGTGGGAATCACTTCGCTATGGCTTTTCTTCCTGTTATCGGCGCCGTTCGCGCTGATCGTGGTGCTGTCGCCGCTCAAAATGGGTGCGCTGGCGGAAGCGTATGCCGCGCCGACGGCTACCGGGCTAAGCTTGCTCGGGGGCGTGCTGGTAGCGATGTGGAACTACATGGGCTGGGATAACGCTTCGACGATTGCACGGGAAGTCGAGCGGCCGCAGAAAACTTATCCGAAGGCCATGATTGTGGCAGTCGCCTTCGTGGCGCTGTCCTACGTGCTGCCGTTTGCTGCGGTGTATCTGACCGGAGTTCCCTCTTCGATTTTTGAAGGCGACGGCTCGTGGGCTACGGTGGCGGGAGCGATTGGGGGAAAGTTCCTGAGATTCGAATGGCTGAGATTCCTGATCATCCTTGGCGGGATGATGAGCGCGTTTGGGATGTTCAACGCGCTGGTGATGAGCTATTCGCGGCTACCGCTGGCGATGGCGCATGACGGGATGCTGCCGAAGATTTTTGGCAAGGTGAGCACGCGGACTCAGACACCGTGGGTAGCTATTCTTTCTTGCGCGACGTGCTGGGCGCTGTGCCTGGGGCTGGGATTCAAGCGGCTCGTGACGCTGGACATTATGCTTTACGGGGTCAGCCTGATGCTGGAGTTCGTGACGCTGGTGGCGCTGCGCATCCGCGAACCGGAGTTGAAGCGCGGATTCCGCGTCCCAGGCGGCATGCCCGGCGCGATTCTCGCTGGCGTGTTTCCGTTGGCGCTGCTGAGCCTGGCGATGGTCGAGAGTAACCACGAAACCGTGCTGGGAATGAACGGGCTGCTGTTCGGAGTGCTCATGATCATGGCCGGATTCTTGATTTATTTTGCCATCCGCAAATTGAAGATTCGCAAGTCGAAGCCGGTCGTGGTGAAAAGCATCGAGGAGTTGGAAACAGCCTAGGCAATTCCCCAACCTGATGATTCCCTGCCGCCCGGTTCGAAAGAGCCGGGCGGTTGTTTGTGAGGCTGGGATATACTCAGCAGTCTTTGGGAAAGCCGACTTACTGCCAGGAGATTCTAGACGTGAGATTGCGCCACTTCGCTCTTACATTTCTATCTGGTCTGTTCGTGCTTGTCGCTTCGGTTCGGATGTTGGCCGGGCCTGAGGCACCAAAGCAGTACGACCCAAAATTATTTCAGGAATTGCGGTGGCGGCTGATCGGGCCGTCGCGCGGAGGGCGTGCGCTGGCTGTAACTGGCGTGCGCGGGCAGCCGGAAGTTTTCTATTTTGGAAGCGTGGGCGGCGGCATTTGGAAAACGAATGATGCGGGGCGGACGTGGAAGCCGATTTTCGATTCGCAGGCGATTGCTTCGATTGGAGCAATCGCGGTAGTGCCATCGGATTCGAACGTGATTTACGTGGGCTCGGGCGAGGCGGACATGCGCTCGTCGATTTCCTACGGGAATGGAATGTACAAGTCCACGGACGGCGGCAAAACGTGGATGCACATCGGGCTGGAGGACTCGCGGCAGATTGGGCGAATCATCGTTGACCCGCGAGACGTAAACAAGGTTTTCGTCGCCGCGCTGGGGCATCCTTACGGGCCGAACCAGGAACGCGGCGTGTACCGCTCGAAAGATGGCGGAAAGAACTGGCAAAAAATTCTGTTTCATGACGAAAACACGGGCGCGATTGATTTGGCGTTCGAACCAGGAAATCCAAGAACGATTTATGCATCGCTGTGGCAGACACGGAGGCCGCCTTGGAGCGTCTACCCTCCTTCGAATGGACCGGGCAGCGGGCTGTATCGCTCGATTGACGGGGGCGATCATTGGGAACGCGTGAGCGGGCAAGGATTACCGTCGGAAGGACTGGGACGAATTGGCATCGCGTTTGCGCCGAGCAATCCGCGGCGAATTTATTTGATCGTGGACGCAAAGGAAGGTGGGTTGTTTCGTTCGGATAACTCTGGGCAGAGCTGGCAACGCGTTTCGAATGACCGGCGTATCTGGCAGCGCGGATGGTATTTCGGGGAAGTCAGCGTAGATCCAAAAAACCCTGACACGGTGTACGTTCCGAACACCACGACCTACCAATCGCATGACGGAGGGAAGACGTTCACGGCGTTTCGAGGCGCACCGGGCGGCGATGACTATCACGAACTGTGGATTGATCCGGATGAGCCGCGACGGATGGTTTTGAGCAGTGACCAGGGCACGATCGTAACGCGCAACGGCGGTGAGACGTGGAGCTCGTGGTTCAACCAGCCGACCGGGCAGTTCTATCACGT
>Ga0209155_1000772_pt1 | contig 15444 bp, 13 predicted proteins | sample GraSoiAngelo_122_FD_185879 | JGI IMG/M metagenome (GOLD analysis project Ga0209155, IMG submission 185879) | Grasslands soil microbial communities from the Angelo Coastal Reserve, California, USA - 14_0927_02_20cm (SPAdes) (version 2) | ecosystem: Environmental > Terrestrial > Soil > Grasslands ... | reverse complement strand
TCGATCAGGGAGGGCCTCTCGTTCATCCGGGGCGATCCGGTGTTGCGATGGGTCGTCGTGCTCAGTGTGGCGACGGCGCTCCTCACGCGCCCGTATATCCAACTTCTGCCTGCGGAAGCGCAGCTTCTGGGCGTGGGGGCGATCGAGCTCTCGTGGCTCCTCGCCGCATCAGGTGCCGGCGCGCTCGTAGGGGCTCTTCTCACCGCCTCGCTCGGGGGATGGAAGCATCGCGGAGCGCTTCTTGTGGGCGCCGCGTTCGCGCACGGCACGCTGCTGATCTTCTTTGGGCTTCAGCACACGGTTGTCGGCGCGCTGGTCTTCGTCGGGCTGACGAGCCTCGCGGTGATGGTCTATCTGGGGATGGCGAACACCCTCATGCAGACCCGGACACCCGACGCGCTGCGCGGACGCGTGATGAGCGTGCAGACGATGGTCTTCATCGGATTCATGCCGCTAGGGCAGATGTTGCTCGGATCGGTGGGGACGCTCGTCGGGATCAACAACGCGTTCCTGGTCGGCGGCGTGATCGTGACACTGCTTGCGGGGTACGCCGCGCTTCGCGTCAGCGCGTTACGGGAGGCGGTCGCGAGCGCGCCGCCCCGTCCGGCGACGAGCTCCTAGATCGCCCGCGGGCGTGCGGCGGGGGTCTTTGGCGCCACCCGAGGTTCTGGCGATGTGCGCTCGCCGCCCTTGCGCCCGGCGACCTTCTTTGGGACCCCGAGTCGGTCCTGGTAGCAATGGGCGCAAAGCATCGCGTCCTCAACAGCGAGCTGGATGTATGCGTCCGACCCACAATCGGCGCAGCGACCCGGTACAGCCCGGTCCATCATCAGGAAGAGGCGTGCACGATTACGGCCATGGATGAGTCTCTCCAAGCGCAATTGACAAGGCCCGAGGGGCTCGAGTAGTCTCTAGAACATCCGTTCTAACAACCTGGATGTGGCCAGCGGCAGGTGGAAACGGACGGTTCGCGAACGAACAAGGGGAGCGACGTGGCGGAGAACGGACTGGCCCGTGCTATCGCACGCATCGAAGGACGCTTTGGCGTACACGCGCTTGCGCGCGGCGATACAAGCGAGCGCCATCGGAGCGAGCTCGTCATCGCGACAAAATCGTCACTCGATGATGTGATCGGCGGCGGACTCGTTGCTGGCGAGCCCATCGCGTTCGTCGGTCCACCAAGCGTTGGAAAGCTTCAGCTCGCCCTCCGCGCGACCGTCTCCGCGCAGGCGCAGGGCGGGATGGCCGCGTGGATCGATCCGACGGCGTCATTCGATCCGGTTGCTGCAGCCCGCGCGAACGTCGATCTCGAGCGACTCATCATCGTGCGCGCGCGCGGCACGGGCGTCGCGCTTGCGACGGCCGCGGCCCTGCGCAGCGAGGGATTTCGCCTGGTCGTCGTCGACGTCGGCGACCCTCTGTTCGGGGGGATGAATGTCGATGACATCGCGCCGGCGCTCTCCGCGGTCCGCGGATCGCCTGCCGCGCTCCTCGTCGTCGCGGGCGAGCCTGGGCGACGCGTTGCGATCCCCACGTTCTTCTTCGAGCGCGTCGCGTGGGAGCGTCGGTTTGATCGCACCGTGGGGTGGTCGTTCGCGGTAGGACGCGCGCACGCGAGCGATCGCGCGCTCTTCTGTGTGACATCGCTCGCCGGCGAGATCGCCGATCTTGGCACGCGTGCCGAACTCGCCAGGGTCGCAGTTTGAGAGATCCAGTAACGCTCGCGATCGTCGTCGCGGATGCGCCCGAGCTGCATGGCCGGCTCCTCACGACGCTCCACGCGGCGCTCCCGCGCGTGGGCGTGCTCGATCCGTGTGCGTTCGCCTGCGATCTCGCCGGCACCGAAGAGCTCCTCGGCGCACCCAGTCGGGTGGCGCGAAACGTCTTGACGCGGTGCGCGCGCGTCGGCGCCCGCGCATCGGCGGGGATCGCGCCGACGCCCTTCGTCGCTCGCGTCGTGGCGGAGCGAACCCCACCGGGCGAGGTGCGCTCGGTCGATGATGGCCGCGCGTTCCTGGCGCCGTTGCCTCTCGATGTGCTCCCCGTCGATGTGAAGGTGCATGAAGAGCTGCGATTGCTCGGCCTGCGGACCGTCAGCGAATTCGCGGATCTCCCGCGCGGGTCGGTCTTCGATCGGTTCGGCAGTGCCGTCGCGCGCGCGCACGCGCTCGCGCGGGGCGAGTACGGCGACATGGTCCGGGCATCGGCTCCGCCCCGACGGCTACGTGTTCGGCGTTCGTGGGATGACGCTATCGGCTCGCGCGAGCAGCTCGTGTTCGCGCTGCGCGTGGTCGTCGACGAGATCTCCGCGACGCTCGCACGCGACGGCTTCGCCGCGCTCCGCCTCGAGCTGCGACTCGATCGCGAGGACGCCGGGCCCCTGCGCATCGAGCGCACCGTGCTTCCGCCGACCCGTGAGGCCGCAGCGCTGCTGCGCTCGCTCCGCTGGGCGCTTGAAGAGCGGAGCGAGCTCGGCCTCGTGACCGGTTGCGCGCTCGAGGTGCCCGAGGTCGAAGCCGCGCGCGGCCGGCAGATCGGTCTCTTCGCGCCGGACGGCGCGCGCACGGAAGAAGCGATCGCGACCGCGCGCTATCTGCGCGCCAAGCTCGGCAAGGGCGCGGTGCTGCGGGCGCGCGTCGCCGACGAAGCCGCGCGGCTACCCGAGCGCGCGACCGAATGGGTGGAGGTGATCGCATGAGACTGTTTGCCGAACCGCTTCCCGCGAAGCTCGTGTGGGACGAGGGTGAGCTCGTCGCCTTGATCGTCGCTGGCCATCGCCACACCGTCGTCGAGCAGATACGCCGTTGGCGCGTCGAAGCCGACTGGTGGAAGGACAGCGTCTCCCGCGACTACGTGACCCTGCGGACCGCAGACGGTCTGGTGTGCGATGTCTACGGGGACAGGCGCTCCGGTGCCTGGTGGCTGCAGCGCGTCATGGATTAGTCGAAAAACAGGCCCGGTGTCGGGGCCCGGCGGGTTTCCCGACGCTTTTGGCTCGCCATCGTTACGGAGATCGCTCGAGTGGGGGAGACCGCTTGCCCCTTCCGGCGCGTCTCCTGTGCGAGTGGCAGTTCTGAAAACGCTCGCGCTTATCGTTGCGGTCCTCGGGCTCGCGCTGGTCGAGCCGGTTCGGCGGAAAACGGTGACCGATGATGACGACGACGTCGGTCTCTTCGTCGGATCCGCTCACGCGCTCCCGGCCACGGCTCCGGCTCGAGCCGCGGCCCTGGGTAGGCGCTCAACCGCCCGCTAGCGACCCATCTCCGCGTTCGTCGCGGAACGAGGGGATCACCTCGGCGGCGATCCCCACCGCTCTGGCCGGCGCATTCAGGAGCGATCCGAGAAAGCTCGCGTAGCTCGTGAGTGCCTCTAGGTGGCTCGCGCCGTAGAAATTCCTTCGACTCGCGAGGATCGCGATCACGCCGCTTGGGGTCTCGCCGCGCCCGGCGATCGGAACGACGACACCACTTCGGCTCCGCGGAACGGAGACTCCGATCGGACGGGCTTCGAGATCGTCGACGATCGAAGGGCGATTTTCGCTCGCCGCCGCAGCTACGGCCCCGGTCACCTCGCGATGCCCGATGAGCTCCTCGGGTGCGCCAGCACCTGCGACGAGCTCGAGGCCACCGCCCGGGACGGCCACGTAGATGAGCGCCGTGTCTCCCGGGACGATCTCGAGCGCGGCTTCGGCAAGGAGCTCCAGCGTCCTTGGCCCGAGTCCGGGCCCTAACGCGATGGCTGCTTCAGCGAGGGCATCCACGAGTCGCGCCCGCGGCACCAGTCGGCCTCGAACGAGGCGCATCGCTCCGAACCCGGCACCGATCGCGACGAGGGCGACGACGCCGATGCCGTTTCCGCCGATGCGCAGGACCGGCTCGCCGATCGCGTGATCGGTCGCATTCCAGAGCGCCGCGGTCACGATCGTTGAAAGGAGGGCGGTGGCGATGCCGATCTCTGGACCGAACACGGCGCCGGCGATGGCGACCGGTAGCATCGCCAACAGCGACGCGGATGCTCCGATCGCGGGCTCCGCCAGCAAGAACGCGCCCGTGTAGCCCACGAGAAGGATTCCGATCGCGGCGACCGCCTGCCGGCGACGAGCAAGAACACCCGATGGGCCACCCGGGATATTGCGAGCCGCCAGGATCACAGCCGAGCGCCGCGCCGATTTCTTTGGCGGCGGGCCAGCACGTCGCAGCTCGGCGAGAAGCGAATCGAGAGGCGTGTCTTTCGTGACGACGGCGGCAGCGCCGGCGGCGAGGGCGGTCTCGCGGATCGCGTCGTTTAGCGTGAACATCACGATGCGGACCTCCGGCATAGTCGCGCGCACCGTCCGCAACACGTCGAGACCGGCAAGGCGGGGCATGTCGCTGTCGAGGACGACCAGATCGGGCTTGGTTTTCTCGATCATGCGAAGCGCCTCCGCTCCGTCGGCGGCCGCACCGACGAGCGCGAAATCTTTCTCAGACGCGAACGCTTCGCGAAGGCCTTCGCGAACGCTCGCGTTGTCGTCGGCGATCACAACGCGGCGAACGACCGCGGAGCGAGGCGCCGCCGCTGCGATCGGGCGAAGTCGTCTTTGACGTTCGACGGCCTGTCGCACGTCCTCTGGGCTAGCAAACCCGAGCTCTACGAGGAGCTCGCCCAGCGGGATTCTTTTCCCGCGCCGGCGGTCTTGCTCCGCGAGCGCCTGCTCGAGCTGCGCGGGTCGAATGACGCCGGCCTCGATCAGGTGAAGACCGATGCCTGGGTCGCGTTCGGACCCGTGCAAGAGCAGCTGGAGGAGATCCGCCAGGTCCAACGGACCGAATGGTTTGACGATGAAGGCCGAAGCTCCAACGGCGCTCGCAAAGGCTCGACCTTCCGGATCGTCGCGCGCGGTGAACAAAACGATGCTGATGCTCCGCGTATCCGCAGCCGCTTTGAGTTCGCGGCAGACGGAGTAGCCATCGCGGCGCTGTCCCTCGAAGTTCACGTCAAGCAGCAGGACTTCCGGACGATGGCGCTTGGCGAGGGCGAGGCATTCATCCGGTGTCGACGCCTCGATGACCGTCCAGCCCTGGGCCGTCAGAGTCACCCGCGCGGCCGCACGCAGGCCGGCGTCGTCATCAGCGACGAGGACCGTGGGGTCGCGGCCGCTATGTATCGCCCTCACGCAAATGCGACTGTCAGGCCTGTTGAGCGGTCAGGCAAGCAGAACTTAGCATTCAGGAGCGGCTAGACTAGAACAGACGTTCTAATAACACGCTCTCGGCCGGGGAGCGCTGGGGAGCCCGGGATGCCTGGCTGGGTCGACCTGCACGTTCACAGCAATTACAGCTTTCTGGACGGCGCCTCGGATGTCGATGACCTTGCCGACGCCGCAGTCGAGCAGGGCCTCGACGCGCTCGCGCTCACCGACACGAATGGCCTGTACGGCGCTGTGCGGTTCGCCAATGCCGCTAAAGAGCGGGGACTCCGTCCGATCTTCGGCGCTGAGCTCCAGCTTCAGGACATGGGTCACATCGTCCTGATCGCGCGCGACCGCCAGGGCTGGACAAGCCTGTGCCGGACGATCTCGGCGGCCCAGCTTGCCGGCGAGAAGACAAAGCCGAAAGCGACGTTCGACCTCCTAGCGGAGAATGCCGCCGGCCTCTTCGCGCTCACCGGCTGCGCCCACGGCGCGGTGCCGCGGGCGGTCCGGGCGGGCGACCTCGACACCGCACGCGAGGCGCTCGCACGGCTCGGCTCTGTTTTCGGCGAACGCCTCTATGTCGAGCTCTCCGACCATCTCGACCCGGACGCTCCGGCACTCTGCGACACACTCGCGTCGCTCGCCGGCGAGATGGGCCTCGGCTGCATCGTCACGAACAATGTCCACTACGCGCGCCCCGAAGGCCGTCGCCTCCACGACGTGCTCCGTTGCATCGACCTCGGCACCACGCTCGACGAAGCTGGCAATCGCTTGAAGCCGAACGGCGAATATTGGCTCAAGGGCGAGACCCTGCTGCGCCAGCGGCTCGGTCGCTTCGATGAGGCGTTCCGCAACGCGCGCGAGATCGCCGATGCTTGCGTTCTCGATCTCCTCTACGACACGAACACGCCGCGCGCGGAGGCCTCGTTCGTCGGGAAGGATCGCCTTCCCGGTTTTCCGGTGCCCGAAGGGCACACCGCGTTCTCGTTCCTCTACGCGCTCTGCGGCGAGGGCGCGAAGATCAAGTACCCGCGGATCACGCGCGACGTCGCGAAGCAGCTCGCGCACGAACTTGACATCATTGATCGCTGCGGCCTCGCCGAGTTCTTCCTCATCAACTGGGACATCGTTCGCTTCTGCAGGGAGCACCGGATCCCGGCGCAGGGCAGAGGATCGGCCGCGGACTCGATCGTCGCGTACGTCCTCGACATCACCAAGGTCGACCCGATCCAGCACGACCTTCTCTTCGAACGCTTTCTCACCGAGGACAGCCGGACGATGCCGGACATCGACCTCGACATCGCGACGAACGACCGCGAGGAGGTCATCCAGTACGTGTACAAGAAGTACGGCGAGCGCTACGCCGCGATGGTCTGCAACGTCGTCACCTACCGGGCCCGCTCGGCCTCACGCGAGGTCGCGAAGGCCCTGGGCTTCCGTCTGGAGACGATCGACCGGATGGCGAAGTCGATCGATCAGTACCACGTCGATCCGCGCGGCATGCCGACGTCGGCGCAGCACCCGGCGTATCACCACACCGATCGCGCGTCGGAGCACGGCTGGGAAGAGCCGCGCGCGATGCCGGACACGGTCGCGGATCTGCTCGAGGTCTTCGACGAGAAAGAGCGCGCGCGCTTCCCGCTCTTCCGCGAGCTCACCCTCGCGATTGCCGACTTTCCGCGGCACCTTTCGATCCACAACGGCGGGATGCTCATCACCGCGCTGCCGCTCGTCGACACGGTCCCGATCGAGCGCGCGACCATGCCGGATCGCAACGTCGTGCAGTTCGACAAGCGCGACGTCGAGGACCTTGGACTCGTGAAGATGGACCTGCTCGGGCTGCGGACGCTCTCGCTGGTGAAGGACGCGGTCGCCGACATCGAGACTCGCCACGGTGAGCTGCTCGAGCTCGGGTCCCTGCCGCTCGACGATCCAGCGGTCTACGACCTCATCTGCGAGGTCGACACGATCGGCCTCTTCCAGGTCGAAAGCCGCGCTCAGGCGCAGGCCCTGCCGAGGGTGCGGCCGAGGAACTTCGCGGACATCGTTGTCGAGGTCGCGATCATCCGGCCGGGCCCGCTGCAGGGAAACATGGTGAACCCGTACATCCGCCGCCGGCAGGGCCGCGAGCCGGTCGCCTACGCACATCCCGTGCTCGAGCCGATCCTCAAAGAGACGCTCGGGGTGATCCTCTTCCAGGAGCAGATCCTGCGCGTCGCGATCGCGGCGGCGGGATTTTCCCCGTCGGCCGCCGACATGCTGCGTCGCGCGATGAGCCGCGCGCGCTCGAGCGCCGACATGGAGAAGCTGCGCGGGCCGTTCGTGACAGGCGCAGCGGCCAAGGGCGTCGACGACGTGACCGCGAACGAGATCTTCCGGCAGATCGCCGCGTTCGCGGAGTTCGGATTCTGCAAGAGTCACGCTGCGGCGTTCGCGCTCACCGCGTATCACACCGCTCATCTGAAGCTCTACTACCCCGCCGAGTTCTACGTCGGACTCTTGAACAATCAGCCCATGGGCTTCTACTCGCCCGCTGTCATAGCCGGCGACGCCAAGCGTCATGGAGTCGCGATCCTCCCTGTCGATGTGAATCGCTCGTCCGCTAAAGCTGTTGTCGAAAGCTCAGCGGAGGGGACCGCCGTGCTCGCGGGTCCCTTCGACGACCCGTTAGGGTCGTCGACTCCCGCTCCGCCGACAGCCCCCTCCGCTTCGCATCCCGTGGACTCCTCGCGCACGATTTCTTCTCATCGGAAGTGTCGCGACCATGACGTTCGCATCGGCTTTGGCTCTGTCAAAGGGCTCGGCGAAGAGGAGGCCAAGGCTGTCGTCGAGGAGCGCCAACGCGGCGGGCAGTTCAAGTCATTCGATGAGTTCGCGACACGCGTTGGCTTGAAGGAGGAGGCCTTACGAAATCTCGCGCTTGTGGGGGCGTTCGACTCGTTTGGCGAGCCACGGCGCGCGCTCCTCTGGCGCGCGCGCGACGCGCACCGCACCTCGCCGTCGTATGTCCGCCGTGCGCTGTCTCTTCCGACCACCGAGGCGCCATCGCTCCCGCCGGTCGGCGACCAGGAGCGGACCGCACTCGACTATCGCATCACCGGTATTCCGACCGGGCCGCAGATCATGAGCTTCTACCGCGAAAACCTCGCGCGACGCGGCGTGCTTCGCGCGTGCGATCTGGAAAAGCGGGCCCACGGGAGCTACGTGGTGATCGCCGGCGCCGTCGTCGTAAAGCAGCACCCCGAAACGGCGAAGGGCCACGTCTTCCTGTCGCTCGAGGACGAGACCGGGATCTCAAACATCATCATCCGGCCGGCGACGTACCGAAAATTCAAGCGCGTGCTTGACAGCGATGCCGCGGTCGTGGTCGGCGGGACGCTGCAGACCGTCGACGGCGTGATCTCGGTGACGGCGCAGCGGCTCGATGCGCTCCAGCTCTTCGCGAAGATCGCCGCGCGCGAGTGGCAGTGACGCCCGCGGCTTATCAGAACCAGATTCGCGTCGCCCGCAGTGGTCCCCCGGCGTGCCCGTAGATGACCATTCCGATCTCACGACCGACCGCGAGGTCGGTGGGGGTCAGCTTTGGGCCGCCGGGGTAGCCGAACTCGAGATATGCCGAGAAGTCGATGCGACGCTGCGTTGTCCCGCCCGATCGCAAGTGAACGTCGACGAGCATGCCGCTGGCATCGAGCTCCCGGATGACACCGTCGATGCGGCCGATGTTCGCCGATATGTACCTCGCGACGAAGGGCGAACCCTCAGTGCCATTTACGAACACGTCGTCCCCGACCTCGATCGCAGTAGCCGGCACCGACGTTTCCCTCCATACGTCGACGACCCTGGTGAAGCTCACTTCGACCTGACCACCAGCTGAGTCGACCACCGCCCCACTGGGGATCAGACGGACGACGCGGCCACTCACAGAGCTCGCGCCGGGACGGAACTCGGGGCTGCTAGTCGGCGACGGCGAGGCGGTAGGTCCCGCGGCGCCAACCGCACTTGTGCCAGACGAATACATGAACCAGCCCAAGCTGACGACGAGGACCGCGAGGCTCGAGACGAGAACGAGCTTGACCCGCGACATAAATCCGAGTCTCGTGCTCCGGAGCATGCGCTCGCATCAGAGTTCGTGAACGTAACTCCTACGGGGACACGCCGACTTGGTCAGAAACGAATGCGTACCTTCTGGCCCAGCACGTTTGCCTTGATGTTCACCCGCCGTTTAGGCAGCTGGACCCGGTCGGGCATGGCCTCGACTCGCTCGGTGTGGCGCTTCGTGAACTCGAAGTTGATCCGCAGGTACTCGAGGATCACCTCGAGCTCCTTCTCGGTGGAATCGTTCTTTCCGCACTTCATCGCGTTTCTCGTCGCCATCGGCAGCACAGTCGTGAGCTTTTTGGCGTTCGGCCTCCTCATTCGTCGCCGGCCGCAGTGGCGGGGCATGGGCAATACGCTGCTCATCGCGAGTCCGCTCACGCTCGTCCTCTTGATCGTGGCGCAGATGACGTTCGACCCGATCGCCGCCGGCGCGAACATCGGGGTGGCCGGGCTCACCCAGCGCGTCGCCGTGACCGAGGTGTTCTTGTGGTTCCTCGCGTTAGCCTGGGTGGCCCGCCGGTCGTCCGACCGAGCGCAGCGCGCGGCGCTGCGGATAGCCGCGTAGCGGAATACTGTGGCCGCCCACGCCAACGGGCGGAAATCCGGACGTGCGTGGGGCTGTGGGATACCCACTCGGGGGTCGCCATACCCGATCGTGCATCTTCGGGCTTCTTCCCCAACCGCGAAAACGTGCGAGCGTGCGGGAAACATCGGGCCTGGCCGGGATCCGGGCGCTAAAGGCGAGCGTCAGGAGGAGTCCGCGTTGTCGCACACGGCGCCACTTGGCGCAGGCGACGGCGTTCCGATCACATTGGAAGCCGCATCTGGCGGGCGGCTACGCATCACGCAACTCGTGCTTACCCTCAAGAACACCTGACGTCTTACGCCCACGATTCGGTGCACATCTGCGACATCTTTGACGGCTACTCGATACGCGCGCGACTTGTAGCGGCATCGGCCGAGCAGGAGACTGCCGCAGAGACGAGCGAACAAGCAGGCCATCTCGAATCGCGAGCCGGGCGGACCCTACGGGCGGACGCAGGATGGGGGATCGTGGACAGTCACACTCAGAGACGGGCAGAGGACCTGCTCGACTCCATATTCAAGGTCGCCACGGAGCTGGTGCGCGGTGAGCGCGCGTCGCTTCTCCTGCGCGAGGACAACTCCACCGATTTCGTGATCGCCCGCGCCGTCGGGCTCGCAGACGACGTGATGCGGCGCGTGCGAGTCAAGACAGGCGAGGGCGTGGTCGGCCTGGTCGCCCAGTCGAAGCGGCCTCTTCTCGTGCGGCACGTGTCGAGCGCGCCCATCCAGTCGGGCGAGGGCACCTACCGCTCCGATTCATTCGTCAGCGTGCCGATCCTTGTTGGCGACGATTCCCGCGGTGTGCTGAGCGTGACCGATCGAAACGATGGCAAACCTTTCGACGACGCCGATCTCGAGACGCTCGAGCTTTTGGCTGGGCACATCGGCCAAGTGCTGGTGATGCAAGAGCAGGGTGAAGCGCTCCAGCGCCTTGCCGAAACCGATCCGCTCACGTGGCTCTTCAACCGCCGTCATTTCGACCGCCGGCTCGAGGCCGAGACCAACCGCGCACTTCGCGCGGAACATCTGCTCGCCCTTCTCATGCTCGATGTGGATCGCTTCAAGCTCTACAACGATCGCTACGGCCACGCAGTGGGGGACGAGGTCTTGAAGGCCGTGGCCGCCGCGGTCAAGCAAGCCGTTCGTTTGTATGACGTGCCCACGCGGTACGGCGGCGACGAGTTCGCGATCATCCTGCCGGACGCCGACACCGAGGCCGCGACGAGGGTCGCCGCGAGGATTCTCGAGAAGGCGACGGAGGCCACGCTGCCGCCCGAGCTCGTGGCGGCTCGCGAGCGCCTGCAGCTTTCGATCGGGATCGCGACGTTCCCGCGTCCGGCCGGTGATGCCGCGGCTCTCGTGGAATCGGCGGACGCCGCTATGTACCGCGCGAAGGAATCGGGTGGTGGCATCCGCGTGTGGGAGCACTCTCTCGGCGAGGGACCGCGCGGCGCGATCCGCTCGCGGGCGATGAGCCTTCCGGCCGCGCCGTATCTCGCGGACCCGGCGCGCCTCGCGACCGCGGAGCTTCAGCGACACCTGCCACACGCGCTCGCGTCGGAGTGGAACGCCGTGGTCGTGGGTCACGAGGGTCAGGTGCTCACCGTGGCGCTGCCGCAGCCGAACCCCGCCGCAGTGGACTCGATCTCGAAGGCGACCGGCTTCGCGGTGTATCCGGTGTTCAGCAATGCCGCGGATCTCGAAGCGACGCGGCGCCGGCTCACCACCAACGGGGCCAAGTCCTAGCGGGGACGCGCCTCCTCGCGAGTGACGCCGCCCTCGGCGCCGCGGAAGAGGTAACCCACGCCCGGCACGGTCTGGATCACGTCGCGCGGCTTGCCATCCGCACCGAGCTTCCGCCGCAGGCGACTGACGTTCAGCTTGACGAGGTCGCCGCCAACATCGGCGTCGTAGCCCCAGACACCCTCGAGTATTTCCTCCTGCGTGAGCACGCGGCCGGGGTTCGCCATGAAGTGACGCAGCAGCTTGAACTCGGTCGGTGAGAGGTGCACAGGCACACCGTCCGCGCGCACCTGGTGTGTCGCCTCGTCCAGGATGAGGTCGCCGGTCTTGTAGATCGCCGGCGCCGGACGGCCGCGCGTCCGGACCGAACGGCGGAGGATGGCCTTCACGCGGGCGACGAGCTCCTTCGGCCGGAACGGCTTGGTGATGTAGTCGTCGGCGCCGAGCTGGAGGCCACGCAGGATGTCGCTCTCGTCCTGGCGGGCGGAGAGCAGGAGCACGGCGACGTGCTCGTCGACGTGCCGGATGCGCTCCAGCACGACGAAGCCGGCGAGCTTGGGCAGGTTGATATCGAGGATCACGAGATCGGGCTTTTCGCGCCCGACGGCCTCGACAGCGGTCTCGCCGTCGTACGCGCGTGAAACGTCATATCCCTCACGACGAAGGGCGTACTCGAGAAGCTCCACGAGGTCGCGGTCGTCGTCGACAACCAGAAGCTTTATTAGTCCTCTGCCTCCTCAGCCAAGTGACGAGCTTTCGGGAGTGTGAAGTGTACTGATGTTCCATGTCCAGGGGTGCTCTCGATAGAGATGTCTCCACCCTGCGCGTGCACGATGGCGCGGCAGATCGAGAGCCCCAGGCCGAGCCCGCCCGCCTGCTCGCGGACGGTACGGGATCGGAAGAAGCGTTGGAAGAGGCGGTTCTGCTCGTCGAGGGGTATGCCGGGCCCCTCATCCGCGACCGTAATCCGCACGTAACCGTCAACGCTCTTTGCGCCGACCGTTACGCGAGTCCCCTCGGGGGCGTACTTGCTGGCGTTCGAGATGAGGTTGGCGAAGACCTGCGTCGTCCGGCGCTCATCGGCAACGACGCGGTCGGCGTCGGCGTCGAACGCCTTGACGAGCTCCTGTCCCTTCGACTCGAGCATGGGCTGGATGAACGCCATCGCCTCGGACAGCGAGTGCTTGAGGCTCGCGGCCTGAGCCCGCACCTGGAACGTGCCCGCCTCGATGCTGCCGGCGTCCATGAGGTTTTCGACAAGGTGCTCCAATCGAAGGGCGCTCCGGCGGAGCGCTCCCGCGAGCAAGGCCAGCTCGTTGCGGGGCATGTTGAGCGCGTCGTCGACGACGAGGTCGAGCGAAGCGATGAGTCCAGAGATCGGCGTCCGCAGCTCGTGCGCGACCTCCATGAGGAACTCCTCTTTGAGCCGCAGGAGCTCCGCCTGTGCAGTGACGTCGCGGACGGTGTGAAGGGCGCGCCCACCGGGGAGGGGAGTCGAGACCATCTCGAGGACCCCCATCCGCTCCTCGCGCGGGAACCATGCGCGTCGCACGGTGTGGGCCTCGATCTCCTGGATGCGCGTCGCGCCGGAGACGAGCAGCAGCTCTTCGAACACGGCCCCGAGCAGCGAATCCTCGCCAAGGATGCGGAAGGCGGCGGGATTGGCGCTCACGACCAGACCCTCCTGGTCCGTCAGGACGATCCCGTCGCTGAGCGCGACGAAGGCCTCGGCGAAGGCCGCCTGGTCGAGGGCGGCATCTTCGCGCCGGCGCCCGGTGACCCGACGTCGTTCCGCGGCCGATGACTGATCGGTCATGCGAAGGGGATCACGAGACGCACGCGAGTCCCCTGACCCGGGCTCGAGTCGAGGGAGAGCTGCGCGCCGATGAGACGCGCCGACTCGCGCATCTGAAGCAGCCCGAGGCTGCCGCGCGAGGCGTACCCCTGGAGCGTGCTCGCAACATCGAACCCCTTCCCGTTGTCCTCGACCATCGCTATGACCGCACCCCCGTCCTCGTACACGTCGATCGAGACCTCCGCCGCGCGGCCGGTCTTGATCGCGTTGTTGGCGGCCTCGCGGATCACAGTGAACGCGCCCGCTTCGACCTCGGGGGCGAATCGCCGGTCCGCGTCGACACGCCGCGCGACGACGTGCGAACCATTCTGCCCGTTGATGCGCTCGGCCAGCGCCCGAGCGGCCGCACCGAGTCCGGCGTCCTCAAGAACGAGCGGCCGCAGCGCGAAGAGAATGTCGCGTAGACCCTTCTGAGATTCGAGAAGCCGCCCGCGGAGCTGCTCCAGGTCGGCCATCGCCGCCGGGACGTCCTGCTTAGCCCGGCGCTGCGCGAGCTCGATGCCCAGAGCCGCGTTGGCCAGTGTTTGCGCGACGCCGTCGTGGAGATCGCGGGCAAGCCGATGGCGTTCCTCCTCGGCCACCTTCACGACGCGGAGCCGCTCGGCCGCAAGGTCTTCGGAGAGCTGCACGTACTCGAGCGCAATGCCAGCAGAGGTCGCGAGCGAGACCGCGTACCGCTCGTCCTCCGAGCGAAACGGCCCATCCGCGTGGTTCACCGCTTGGAGGACGCCCAAGCGCCTGCGGTCGCGCGAGTCGATCGGCACCACCAGGATGGAGCGCGTCCGGTAGCCGGTGCGAGCGTCCACGCTCGCGTCGAACCGCGGATCCCCATACGGCTCGTCTATACGAAGCAAGGTGCCCGTTCGGGCCACGTCGGCCGCGAGGCTCGTGCCGTCGAGCGGAAGGCGGATCTCGTTGATCTCGAGGACACTCTCGCCGCGCTCCCCGCCCTGGGTGAGCGCGCGCGACCAAAGCTCGTTCCGCGTCTGATCGACGACGTAGAGCGTCGCGCGGTCGGCTTCAAGCATGAAGGTCGCGGCGAGAGTGATGCGCAGGAGAACCTTCTCGACGTTGGCCTCGAGCGCGAGATCGCGCTGGAGCTCGAGCAGCGTCTCGAGCTGCTTGGCCTCGCTCAGCGGTGCCATTCGCGCGGATTCTCGCCCAATTGGTCGTGTGCGGCGAGGGGTCACACTTTCGCGTGTGCTCGCGCCCCGCGCCCTGATGGTCCTCGCCGCGGCGCTGCTCACGGCAAGTTGCTCATTGGAGTCCCTCATCCCGCGCCCAACTCCGACCGAGGCGCCATTCTGTGCGCCACTCGACGATGTTCTGGGGAGCGTTCATCTCGATTACAGCGTCGCGCCGCCGACGCAACCGGACGTATCGGCGGCGGACGCCGAGCGCGTCGGCCGATCGATGATGGGCGACCAGGGCACGACCTGCTCTGTGAGGCTCGCCAAGTACGACAATCTCGCCGACCATCGTCAGCTCGTGTGGGTCGTACATCTGGACGGCCTCGCGATCGAAGGTCTCGGCGGAGCGATGGTGTTCAACGGGACGCCACCGCCGCCTCATATCCTGCGTCGCGCACTGGCGATCGTTTCGACGGATGCACCGCCGAGACCACTCTTCAGCGTTGCGACCGGTCACTAACGCGGGAGAGCCGCAATTGCTCGCCGATGGGCCTCGCCGTATCGGAGTCTCTGATCACTCGGGTCCGCGAGACACGGTCGTGGAAGTACCGGCCGTCAGTGGTAAGCAACACGCTGAGCTGGACTATCCCAAACAATCCCACGAAGAGAGCCGCCGCTCGGACCAGAGCCCGCCGAGCGCCGGGCTCGCGGCCGGCGTCCGTGACGAGGCGCAGACCGACCCGACGCATCCCCGGCGTTTGGCCATGTCCGACCCACGACCACATCGATGCCCAATAGACAGTCCAGATCGCCGCGAAGACCACGACGGCCCACCAGACATCGAGATCGAGTGCGAACAG
>Ga0209155_1000770_pt1 | contig 15453 bp, 14 predicted proteins | sample GraSoiAngelo_122_FD_185879 | JGI IMG/M metagenome (GOLD analysis project Ga0209155, IMG submission 185879) | Grasslands soil microbial communities from the Angelo Coastal Reserve, California, USA - 14_0927_02_20cm (SPAdes) (version 2) | ecosystem: Environmental > Terrestrial > Soil > Grasslands ... | reverse complement strand
CGCGAAAAGATCGGTCAGCGGCGGCAGATGATAAAAAATGGAGTGCAAGTGATGCGTCTTAAGCTGGCGCTCCTGCACGAGATACATCACGCCTGCAATGCAAGCGAGCCCGAACGCCCCATAGGCGATGATCGAAGTCGAAGCGTGAAATTCCAGCCACGAATTCGCTGGCGCCTTGGAGGCGTGCCGCACATCAATTGGTGCGATCAAGGCAAACGCTTGCAATAGGAAAACAAGCGGCGCGGTGAACGCACCCATGAGCGAAAGCCGGTAAGCCGGGCCGACCAGCATGTAGATCAGCGCAATCGACCAGGCGAGGAAGATGAAAACCTCAAACAAATTAGTGAGCGGGCATCGGTGGAGTTCATGACCGCGGATGGACAAGAACGCCGTTTGAAAAATGAATCCAAGCCCTATGGCAAGAAAACTAAACCGGCCCGGCTGAAAAACTCTCGCGCGCAAAGAAAGAATCGTCCGCACGATCGCGGCGAAAAAACAAAATGTCGAGACAATGAGCAGATATCGATCCACCAGAAGCGCTAACTCTAAAATCGTGGCCCCTGCTTGGCAATCAGGTGTTTTCTTGCAACACCGCATGGAAATCGCCAAAACTGTCCGCCACTATGAACATCAAACGCCTCATTCTCGCAATCGTCGTCGCCTTCATCGTCCTTTGGGTAACTGATTTTCTTATTCACGGGATCTGGATGATGCCCGATTATCGCGCCACCCAATCACTCTGGCGGCCAGACGCCGACATGAAATCGCACATGGGTTGGATGCTCGGCGCTCAACTCTTGTTTGCGATTACCTTTGTCCTCCTTTGGACCCGCTGGGCCGAGACCGCGCGTCTTGGTTGCGCCATTGGATACGGTTTGCTCATGGGCCTCTTTTCGGGAGTCTGGGCCATCATTATGTATGTCGTCATTCCCATGCCCTGCTCGATCGCCTGTAAGTGGTTCTTCGCCGGCATCGCGCAGACAATCCTCCTCGGCATCGTTACGTTTTACGTTTACAAACCAAAGGCTTCCGCGACTTGATCCAGGCTAAAGGCAGATACAGACGGCCGCGTTGACGTTTCGGTACGCGCCGGTAGCATCGCGCTTGAATGGCTGATATGCTCGAGAGGTTGCGTACGGGAATCCGTGATGTCGCCGATTTTCCCAAAAAGGGAATTACCTTCAAAGACATTACACCGATTTTGAGCGATCCGGGGATGTTTCACGCTTCGATCGATCTGTTTTTGGAACGCAGCCGCGGAAAAAAGATCGACAAAATCGTTGGAATCGACGCACGCGGATTTCTTTTTGGATCGACGGTTGCGTACGAACTTGGGATAGGTTTTGTTCCGATCAGGAAACGCGGCAAATTGCCATACAAAACGGAGATCGCGAAGTACTCACTCGAGTACGGCGAAGCCGAAATGGAGATGCACATCGACGCCATGATGGCGGGTGAGCGAGTCGTATTGGTAGATGATTTGCTGGCGACGGGCGGAACTTCTGCGGCGGCGGCCGCTCTCATCAGTAAAGTCGGCGGGCAACTTCTCGAAGCGCAGTTTTTAATCGAGCTCGAGTTTCTTCATGGCCGGAAAAAACTCCAGCCGACGCCAGTAGTCTCGTTTTTGAAATACTAACGAAATGACGAAGCACGAATGACGAATGAACACTCCAGGCTTTTGGTCATTCCTTCGGGATTCGTCATTCGACATCCCGCACGACGACTTCCATTTTAATTTCCTGGAACGCGAGTTGATCGTGAATCATGCCGAGCAGGTCGAGCGCGCGCGCATCGGGCATCTTTGCGCAACGCAACTCAATCCGCGCTGGTTTGCCAACAAGTTCGGGATGCGCTTCGACAATTTCGCCATCGAGTAAAAACGAAGCATAAGCGTTGAATCGCTCCTGCAACGCGAGCAATCGCTCGTCGGAGTCCTCCCAGGGCTCAGGTTCGTTCATCACCAGCACGACTTCGCCTGTTTTCGTGTCCTCCGCGATCACGTCAATGACGCCTGTTCGATCTTTGATTTTTCCGGTTCCTTTTTTGATGCAAGACTTCTCAGGCCTTTGCCCTCAATTCTCAACTAGTGAAAACCGTGTCGGATGTGCATTGAAGCATTGCTGATGAACGCTAAGTTTTCGCGTGACCAAGATTAAACAGAGTCGTGGGCTAACATTACTCGGCCGCGGTGAAGCCAGAATCCCAGCGTCTCCAGCAGAAGCGCGCCTGGAAACTTTTCCAAATCCGGCGCGACGAAGTTATCGCATCCATTTTGAGACCGATGATTTCACTTCCGTTTGTCCGGTCACCGGTCAACCCGATTTTGCCAGGATCGACATCGATTACGTGCCGGACCGGCTCTGTGTTGAGAGCAAGTCGCTCAAGTTTTATCTCGCCTCATTCCGGAATGAACGCGCGTTCAATGAAGCGGTCACGAACCGGATTCTGGATGATTTCGTGAAAGCGTGCACGCCGCGGGAGGCGATCGTCACCGCGCAATTCTCCGCGCGGGGCGGAATTGCGCTCACCGTGCGCGCTGAGTATCCGGACAAAGGGAGAATCGCTCGCGATGGCCGATGAAGCGCGCGGTCGTTCTTCTCAGCGGCGGACTTGATTCGACAACGACCCTAGCGGTTGCAATCGCGGGAGGTTACGAAACGTATGCGCTGTCGTTCGATTACGGCCAGCGGCACAAGATCGAGATCGACGCTGCGCGCCGAATTGCAAAAGCACTCGGCACGAAAGAGCATCGAATCGCAAAGATCGACATGCGAATCTTCGGCGGCTCTGCTCTCACAGACGAGATCGATGTACCGAAAAAACGCTTGGAAACGGAAATCGGCCACGGGATTCCCGTCACATACGTTCCCGCCCGTAACACGATCTTCCTCTCTTACGCGCTCGCCCTGGCCGAGACAGTGGGAGCGAGAGAAATCTTCATCGGAGCAAATGCAATTGATTACAGCGGCTATCCGGATTGCCGGCCGGAATTCATCGCAGCGTTTGAAACGGTGGCTAACCTTGGAACGAGGGTTGGCGTGGAAGGCGCGCGTTTTCGGATTCACGCGCCGCTGATCAAGTTTTCCAAAGCAGAGATCATCCGCAAAGCGCTTGAGCTCGATGTCGATCTTTCGCTTACCCACAGTTGTTACGATCCCACGCCGGAAGGTCTCGCCTGCGGCGAATGCGATTCCTGTCTTCTGCGGCTCAAAGGATTTCGCGAAGCCGGAATAGAAGATCCGATTCGTTATATAAAAAAATGAAGCGGCTCTTCAGGATTTTCGAGCTCTCCAAGAGCGAACAACGCGTGGTTCTGATCGTGATGCTTGCACTGATCGCGGCTGCGTTGGTGGGATATGAACGCCGCGTTCATCAATTTCCGGCTCAGTCGGCGGACGCGACGGAGTCGAAGACCTCACCGAGTCCTGCGCGGACTGACGACGAGCCATAGAGCTCAATCTTCCTTCAAGCCCGGGATTCGGCCATAGCCGACAAAAACCGGACTAAGCTTGGCGTCGTCGCTGTTCGGCGGCGGTGGCAATTTGAAATCGAAAACACTGACGCCAAAACGCTGTTTACCGTCGTAAGTGCGGCCGTCACTCGCTCCGAGCATCACACGCTTTTTCGTTCGCTTTTCCCGGCCCAGATAAATCATCGTATGCGTGACCGGCGGATCCCGATCGATGCTGTAGGTGCCCCGCCAGAAGAGCAAATCGCCCGGCTTGAGCGCATCAAGTTCGAATGAATCCTCGTGACGGCTCAAGACTGCATTGAAATTTCCCGCCTTCCGCACCCAGACATATTGCTGGCTCGAATCGCGCGGCGCATCGGCAAATCCGTTCTGGCGGAGAACGTAGTAAACGAAGCCCGAGCAATCCATGCCGCCGTTTGCGGGTTCGGCGGAGCCGTACGTGTAATCGAGGTTCTGCTTTGTCAGCTCGAGCCCTGCGTTGATAATTTGGCGCACTTTCGGCGAATAACCGTCGTAGCCTGAAATCTCACCAGGCGAAAGGGTCACGTTGGGCGCGCCTCTTCTTCCTTGAGCAGGATGCGCGGACGGGGAAGGCGTCGGAGTTTGTTTCGAAGTTTCGGTTGGACTCGGGATTGGGGTTTCCTCTGGAGTCACTGTTGCCGATGGAGATGCAGTTGGTGTGGGAGTATGAGACGCTTTTTTGCGGCTTGACTTCGTCTTCGGCGTCGAGCTCGGAGATGGAGTCGCCGAGGCCTGCTTCTGTTTCGGCGAAGCCGAGGGCGATGGACTGGGCGTTGATTTTTTCGCTGAGCGCTTCCGGTGTTTTCGCACCGGAGTCGGCGTCGGTGTGGGCTCGAGGATTTTTTTGATCTTTGTGCCTAACGACTCCGCAGCTCTGCCCGGAGTGACGATTATCCCAAAACAAATTGCGGCGATGAGAAAACTCCGCAGGATTATTTTAGTCGCGGTAAACAAATCAGCGCGCGAGTTCCTGAAGGATGGCTTTGTTGAGACGAATCCCGCCTTCGAAATTTTCGAGAGGAAAATTCTCGTTCGGGGAATGCGCCCGACAGTCGGCGAGGGCGAGGCCCATCAGGAGAGTTTCAATTCCCAAAATGCCGCGGAACTGCGAGACGATTGGAATGCTGCCTCCTTCGCGAATGAGCGCAACATCCGCCTTGAATGCCTTGCGCAATGCGCGCTGCGCCGCTTCGCCGTCTGGAGAGTGCGGGTCAGTGAGATACCACGGTCCGCTGTGGCCATCAATGATATCGAGCGTTACCCCGTTAGGTAAATTCTTTCGCAAATGCGCTCTTGCCAGCTTTAGGATCTCGTCGCCTTCCTGGTTTGGGACGAGACGGAATGTCAGTTTTGCCATGGCGTGGCTGGCGATGACCGTTTTCGTCCCCTTGCCTTGATAACCGCCGCCAATCCCGTTGATCTCCGCGGTTGGCCGTGCCCAAAGACGCTCCAACGAATTGTAACCGGCTTCGCCGAAGAGTTCAGGCGCGCCGGTTTCTTTGAGAACTTCCTTGTCGCCATCGATCGGAAGCTTGCGCCACGCTGCGCGTTCCCAATCTTCCAGCGGTTTAACGCGATCGTAGAAACCAGCGATCGCAACGCGACCTTGGCGGTCGTGCAGCGTAGCTAAAAGCTGCGCTAGCGCGGTGATCGGATTTGCGACCGCCCCACCGAAAATGCCAGAGTGCAAATCCACCTTCGGGCCGGTCACTTTGATTTCGAGCGCGGTCACACCGCGCAACCCGTAGCTTAAGGTCGGCACTCCGCGTGCGATCATTCCGGTATCGGAAACGACCGCCACATCGCACTTCAGCGAATCGCGATTTTGATTGAGAAATTTGCCGAGATTCGCGCTTCCGACTTCTTCTTCCCCCTCGATCACCAGATGCAGATTCACCGGCAATTCGCCCTCCTGCTCCATCGTCTCTTGAATTCCGAGAATGTGCGCAAGAATCTGTCCTTTGTTGTCCGTCGCGCCGCGGGCAAAAACGTATCCATCTTTTAAGACTGGCTCGAACGGTGGCGAATCCCAAAGATCGAGGGGGTCGGGCGGTTGCACATCGTAATGTCCGTAAATCAAAACAGTGCGGCGCCCGGGCCGATGCTGATTGCGCGCCCAGACAACAGGATGACCAGCTGTCGGAACAACTTGCGTCTCCAGACCAACCTTCTTGAGCTTTTTCGCGAGCCAATCGGCGCATTCGCTTACTTTCTCTGAGTAAGCGTCGTCAGTGGAAACACTGGGAAACCGCAGAAACGAATAGAAATCTTCAAGGTAATTTTGGCGCATGGCAGAAATGTTAGACCAACTTTCCTGCATTTGCCTCTGAATTACCAACACGAACCCGAAATCAGCTTGTCTCGTTTGTCTGTGTGTCGCAACGTGCGCGCATGCCCGGGCCTTTCACGCCAAAAGAAGATTCGGGCTTGATTCGTGCTATCGGCGTTTCCGCACTCGCCGCGAACATCGTCAACTCAACGGTCGGTGCCGGCATTTTCGCTATGCCGGCGGCGGTCGCACTTCAGCTCGGCGCGGCCTCTCCTCTCGCATACATCATCTGCGCTTTTGCCATGTGTTTGTTCGTCACTTCGTTCGCTATGGCAGGCAGTCGAGTTTCCCTTACCGGTGGCCTTTACGCCTATGTCGAGGTTGCGTTCGGACGATATGTCGGATTTTTGGCGGGCGTGCTTTATTTTCTCACAGCAATACTCGCGATTTCCGGGATCGTCGGTCTTATTGCAGTTTCGGTGGGAGCATTGATCCCGCCGCTCGCGATCCCAATCGGGCGCTTTGCGGTCATCCTGTTTGTCTTTCTGTTTCTTGGTTCGATTAATGTTCGCGGCGTCCGGATCGGTGCCCGCGCAGTCGAAACGGTCACCCTGATCAAGCTCGCCCCGTTAATCATTTTCGTTGTCGCCGGAATTTTTTTCATCCGGCCCGAAGCGCTGGTGTGGCCCGGCTGGCCGCAAAGTGACGCGCTGGGCAGAAGTATTCTTCTGTTACTCTTCGCTTTCGTAGGCGTGGAAGTCGCGCTCGTGCCGAGCGGCGAAATCAAACAGCCTGCGCGAACCGTGCCGCGCGCCATTTTCACCGCGCTCGGGGTAACCACTTTGCTCTACATTATGATCCAGCTCGTCGCGCTGGGAGTTCTGGGCAGCGAATTGGGAAAATACGGCGACACCGGCCTGGCCGAGGCTGCTGCACGATTTCTGGGAAACGTCGGCAGAACGCTGATGCTCGCCGGGCTAGCTATTTCTGCATTTGGCTTCGCGACGAGTGACATTCTGAGTTCGCCCCGGATTATTTTCGCCTTCGGACGTGACGCCTTCATTCCGAAATGGTTCGCGCACGTGCACCCGCGGTTTCGTACGCCAGACGTCGCGATTATCACCTACGCCGCGATCGGTTTTGCACTTTCATTCAGCTCGACATTTCAAAAACTCGCGGTCCTTTCCAACGTGGCCGTGCTGTTGCTCTATATTCTTTGTTGCCTCGCCGCAATTGTATTGAACCGGCGCGACATCCGCAGCGATCCCGCAATTGCGGGATTCAAATTTCCGGGCGCGTCCATCATTCCGATCCTTGCGATCATCGTCATCATCTGGATTCTCGCGCACGCGACGTGGACGGAGCTTACCGTAACAGCAGCCTGTCTCATCTTTGCATCATTGCTTTACCTGATCCGGCAGTTCTTCGGGACCGAACTGAAAAACTCCAATTGATCCAAAAGAAGAAGCCCAACATCCTGTGTTGGAATGGAGGGCCGCCACTTCAAATTGTGTGTTTTTCGCTTGTAACCCTTTCAAGCTTACTGTATTGACCAACGAGGCCCGACATTACGGCTACCATGCATTTACAATCGCTCGAGCTCCTCGGCTTCAAATCATTCGCCGATAAAACGATTTTTAACTTTCACGACGGCATCACCTCTATCGTTGGCCCGAACGGTTGCGGAAAGTCCAATGTGCTGGATGCCGTGCGCTGGGTGCTCGGCGAACAATCCGCCAAGTCGCTGCGCGGCGACGAAATGGCCGACGTCATTTTCAATGGCACTGATACGCGCAAACCTGTCGGTTTTGCTGAGGTTTCTCTTACCTTTACCGATTGCGCAGATGAGCTGGACGTTGATTGGCACGATGTCCGCGTGACGCGCCGCGTGTATCGCGACGGCAATTCCGAATATCTGCTCAACAAAACTCCCTGCCGGCTGCGCGATATCCAGGGTCTTTTCGCCGATACCGGCGTGGCGCGCGCCGCTTATTCAATGATGGAACAAGGCAAGATCGACATGGTCTTGAGTTCGCGTCCGGAAGATCGCCGCGCGGTTTTTGAAGAAGCGGCCGGAATCACAAAGTATAAAACGCAAAAACGCGAGGCGCTGCGCAAACTCGAGGCGACCGAGGCGAATCTCCTGCGCATCGGCGATGTCATTAAGGAAGTGAAACGCCAGATCGGCTCACTTCAACGCCAGGCGGGCAAGGCGCGGCGCTACCAGGCATTACACGGGGATCTTCGCGTGCTTGAAACCCATCATTCGCGCAGGCAACTCGATTCGCTCGAGGCTGAGCTTGGCCGCTGTCAGGCGGAGATCGCGCGGCTCAGCAAATCGGAGGAAACCAGCCGGGCTAAGATCGACACGGGCGAAAGCCAGCTCGCCGAGGAACGTCGTGTTCTGGATGAACTTGACGGGAAGATCGCCGAAGTCCGCAGCGAATTACAACGTTTGCAAGGCGAAATCGGCACGCATCAGAATCAAATCCAATTCAACCGGCAACGCGCGGAGGAATTGACGGCGTTAATCGAGCGTTCAAAGAAAGATATCGCCGCGACCGAGGCGAAACGCGCCCAACAAGGAAAAGAAATAGAGGACGCGAACGCGATGATTGAAAAGACAGGTCAGCTTCTCCGGAGCAAAGAGGCCGAGCTGGCGAAAATTACTGATCTGCTCTCGGAACTTCGCGCTGCGCGGAGCGCACGCGAATCGAAGCTTGAAATGTTGCGCGTGGCAGTTTCAAAGACCGAGAAGCGAATCGCCGAATTGCAGGACGAAATCTCCGGGCTCGCAATTCGTCGCGAAACCACGGAGGAAAATCGGCGCGGTATTGAGATTACGATCTCCAACGCGCGCGGGACTCGCGACAAAGCTCAAAACGAAATCGCTGCCACGCGGGCCGCTGGCGAGGCCGGACGCAAAAATCTCGAGCTTCTAAAAGCGACACTTCAGGCAAGCCAGGAGAATCTGCGACAGCATCGGCTGCTTTTCACCGACGCAGAAAAAGGCCTGGCCGAAATCGAACGTGCGCTGGTCGAAAAAGAATCGCGCCTCGAAATCTTGCGCCAGCTTAATGAAGAAGGTGAAGGTCTTGGCCAAGGTTCACAGGCTGTGCTCAAAGGACTTGATGATCCCGCGCGAATCCACGCGGCGCTGGGCGGAGCCTTGGTTTCAAATCTCGATGTCGATTCAGAATATGTGGCTGCGATCGAAGCCGCATTAGGTCGAAATCTGCAGGCAATTGTTCTGAAAGACGCGGGATTGGCGCCTGCAATTCTTGCGAAATTGAACGAAAAGAAATTCGGGCAAGCTGCGCTCGCTCTTCCGAGCTTATCCAATTATTCGCCCAAAACTCAGACAGCGCTTCCGCGAAAGGCTCTTGCCTGGGCGAACGACAAGGTAAAAGCGCCCGAGTCGCTTGCACCGTTGGTTACGAGGCTACTGGGCAATGTCGCGGTCTTTGGCGATCTCGAAGAAGCCTTGTCCTTCAAGAATGATAAGCACAATTTAGCCGCCGCGACGCTCACCGGTGAATTCATCTCAGCCGAAGGAGTTGTTTTTGGCGGCAGCCGGGAGACGTCAACCGATTCGCTGCTGCAACGCAAGGCCCAAATGGCAGGTCTCAAAACGGAATGTGCAGATGTTCGCAGACAGCGCGATGCATTGTTGCAAAAACGCGACGAAGCAAACGCAGCATTGGAGAAAGCGACCAGCGAGTTGGAAGAAGCCCGGCGTCAGTATGAATCTGCCGATCGGGAGCGCTCGGCTTTCGACAATCGGATTCCTTTTCTGGAACAAGAATTGCAGGAAAACGAACAGAAGATCGACCAACTTCGCTTGGAGCAGATGACGCTTGCTCAACAAATCCAAGCCGCAGACGAGCGCATTGCAAAGTTGGAAGAAGAACTGGATTCAGAGCGCGCGAATCTCGAAGCACAGCAAAAGGACCAACTGGAAATTCAAGCTGCACAGGGAAAAGCGGCAACGCGTGAAGCGGAGGCGACGGAACAGCTTAATGAATTGCGCCTTGCCGTCGCCACCGAGCGACAGCGTCACGAAAGCCTTATTGCACAACGCCAGCCGATGTCGGCCCGCGAAGCGGAGCTGGCCGAAATGATCGCTACGCGCCGAGCCGAGATCGCTGATTTTGAAAAGCGGATGATCAAGCAAGCGGATGAATCGAAGAAGGCTGAATCCGCCATTGAAAAGCAAAGCCGGCAGCGTGGCGACCTGGAGGTAACGCTGACCGCGCTCACTAGCCAGCGTGCGGAACGTTCCACGGCAGCAAACGAAACGGAATCGAGCTTGCGCGGAGTCCGGCACTCATTGAATGAGCTGCACGATTTGCGTTCCAAGCAGCAGGTTCGCGAGTCGCAGTTGCAAATGCAGATTGATAACGTGGCTGAGCGAATTTCCCGCCGCTATCAAGTTAATCTCCGCGACTTCGCGCTCGATCAGGGCGCATTCGACAAAACTTTACGCGCACAAATAAAGCGCCATGAGAAACTGGAGGGCGAAGCGGCGCCGGACTCGCGGGAGCTCGCCGCTCCAGACGTGGAGAAAGTCATTGCTGAGCTCACCCGCCAGCTCGACAACATGGGCCCGGTCAACCTCGACGCGGTCCACGAGTACGACGAGCTCGAGGAGCGCTATAAATTTCTCGAAGGGCAAAATAACGATCTCACAAATGCGCGCCGTGAATTGCTCGATGTAATCGCGCAGATCAATTCGACCACAAGAAAATTATTTGCCGAAACCTTTGCCGAGGTGCGGGTGAACTTCCGCGAAATGTTTGCCGAGCTATTCGGCGGCGGGCGCGCGGACTTGTCGCTGCTCGATGAAAATGATCCGCTCAACTGCGGGATCGAGATCAGCGCCAGGCCGCCGGGCAAACAATTGCAAAGCGTTTCACTGCTAAGTGGAGGCGAGCGCTCCATGGTCGCGGTGGCTTTGCTGTTCGCAATTTATATGGTGCGATCAAGCCCATTCTGCATTCTCGATGAAGTCGATGCGGCGATGGATGAAGGCAATATCAACCGTTTTATCCGCGTGCTGGAGCGATTCGTAAAGCAGAGCCAGTTCATCATCATGACACACAATAAACGCACCATTGCCAAGGCGGACGTGCTATACGGCGTGACCATGGAAGAGCGCGGCGTAAGCAAACTGGTTGGAATGAAATTAACAGCGCCACAGCAAATTTCCTCGGAGGTGGCATCGAACGGAGACCAGCAGGAGCCCAGCCAACGGCGTCTCGCGCTCGCAACGCGGTAGGGTAGCGTCCGCTGCGCCGCGCCACAAAAATTCTTTGCGCGCGACTGTCGATCTTGCGTAAAATTGTCCGATGCTTCAGACGGCGCAGCGCACCGCGAAATCAAAAACCAAAAAGATCGCGCCGCCGCATGAGCGCTTTCTCGATGCATTTCGCTGGATGCTGCTGGCGCGCACGCTCGAAGAAAAGCTCGTCAGTCTTTATCGTGGCGGTCTAATCACCGGCGGCGTTTACATCGGCAAAGGTCAGGAAGCGGTCAGCGTGGCTTGCGGTTTGTTTTTGCAAAAAGACGACATCTTCGCGCCGCTGATCCGCGACCAGGCAGGACGATCGGCATTCGGCGAACCGCTGCTTGATGTTACGCAGACTTATCTTGGCTCGCGCCAGGGGCCGATGCGCGGGCGCGACGGCAATATTCATCGTGGCCGGCCACAGCAGAACCAGCTCGCCATGGTCAGTCACCTCGGCGCGATGATTTCGGTCACGGTTGGCGCTCTAATGGCGAAACGATTTAAAGGAGAGAAAAATTTCATCGGTCTGGCGTGCATTGGTGAAGGCGGGATGCAGACCGGCTCGTTCCATGAAGGAATGAACATCGCCGCAGTCGAACAGGTGCCGCTGGTGGTCGTCGCGACAAACAATCATTATGCGTACTCAACGCCGAACGACCGCGAATTTGCGTGTCATGATCTGGTCGATCGCGCGATCGGCTACGGATTCGAAGGTTACAGTGTCGACGGAACCGATCTCAGCGCGTGCCTGGACGTGATTGGCGGCGCAGTAAAACGCGCACGAGCGGGACGTCCACCGCAGTTGGTCGTCGCCTCCGTCCTGCGCCTCTCTGGTCACGGCGAACATGACGATGCGAGCTACGTAACGGACGACATCAAGCAGGAGCCGTTTGCGCGCGATTGTCTGAAGGTCGCCGAGCAAATGATTATCGATCTTAATCTATTAGATGCCGAGACGCTGGCTGAATGGCGCAAAGATGCAGCCGCGCAGGTGGATGAAGCAATCGCCACCGCACAAAAAGAAGCCCCACCCGAAGGCGACAAAGAAGATTGGTGCGCCGTCGCCACGCGCGAACTTGTCGATTCTTTCGAATGAGCATCACCTATTTGGAAGCGATTCGCGAAGCGCAGGCGAAACTGCTCCGTGACGACGAGCGCGTCTTTATCTACGGACAGGACGTCGGCGGCACGTTCGGCGGCGCCTTTAAGGCGACGAAAGGTCTCGCGAAAGAATTTCCCGGACGCGTTTTGAACACGCCGATCAGTGAAGATGCAATCGTCGGCACCGCGATTGGGGCCGCCATGCAGGGAATGCGGCCAATTGTGGAAATGCAGTTCGCCGATTTTTCCAGCATCGCGCTGAATCAAATCTTAAACAATGCCGGCACCCATTACTGGCGGACTAATGTTCCAGTTCCGATCACCGTGCGTTTGCCCTCTGGTGGGACAAAAGGCAGCGGGCCATTCCACAGTCAGTCGATGGAATCGATTTACGCGCATTACCCGGGACTCATCGTGATGACGCCTGCAACGGTGGAGGACGCCTACACCATGCTGATTGATGCTGTGGCGATTGACGATCCGGTCATCTACTGCGAACACAAATATCTCTATTATCACCTGAAGGCCGATAAACTCCCGACCGAAGGCTTGCCCATGGGCAGGGCGCGCATCGCGCGGCAGGGACGCGATCTCACCATTGTCACTTACAGCGCGATGCTGCACGAAGCCATTGCCGTTGCGGAACAACTGGCCAGCGAAGGTTTTGAGATTGAAGTTGTCGATCTTCGTTCCGTTAAGCCGCTCGACACCAATACCGTTCTCGCCTCAGTCGCACGCACCGGCCGATTGCTGTGCGTTGGGGAATCATTTCCCTGGGGCGGCGCAACGGCCGAGGTCATTTCGCGCGTCGCTGCGGAAGGATTTCATCTGCTGGATGCCGCACCGCAACGCCTCAACGCCAAAGACACCCCCATTCCGTATCATCCGAATCTTTGGTCGACGCACCGGCCGAACGCAAAAGAGATCGCGCGCAAGGCTCGCGCTCTGCTCCGAGAATAAAATTTATGCCGCAGGTTCCGATCATCATGCCGCAGCTAGGCGAATCGATCGCCGAAGCCACAATTGTCGACATCAAAGTGAAGCCGGGCGACGAAGTCGCGGATGACCAGGAAATTATCGATGTCGAGACGAACAAAGCTGTTATGGGCGTGACCACGCCGTGCAAAGGCAAGATCGACAAGATCACGGTGCAGTTAAAGGAAACGTATCCAGTGGGCACGGTGCTCGGCTATGTCGAGGCAAGCGAGGCGGACGCCGCGAGGTTTGCGAAACAAGCGCCGCCTCCGCCTCAACGCGAAGTCGCAGAGGAAATTCCGGCGCGCGCTGATCAGGAAGTCGCGCCGGCGCGCGAGAAAAAAATCGCCGCCCGCGGCGGGGACGGCGCAAGCGCTGGCGGATTGCCCGTTCCGGCAATATCGAAAGGCGCAACATTCATGTCCCCGCGTGTCCGCGCGCGGATGGCGGAGTTGCAGTTAACAACGGCTGATCTCGCAGGGATAATGGGGACCGGCGCTGGTAATCGCGTCACGATCAAGGACCTCGAGAATTTCCTGGACAAGATCGAGAACCAGACCGCGCACGAAGCTTCCGCGATTCGCGCCGGCGTGGCCGACGCGATGCGCCGGAGCTGGACGCGGCCGCTTTCCACGATTGGTTCGTCCGTGAATCTCGATCCGGTTTTGCAAGATCGACAATCGCGGGATCCAAAACCGGGTCCCGGCCTTTACGCGCTGCGTGCGCTTGCTCTCGCTCTTGCTGAAAATCCAAGCGCAGCAGCGAAATTAATCGGGAACCGCGTTGTACAATCGAGCTCCATCGATGTGGGCATTGCCGTCGAAGCCAAGGACGGAATCATGGTGCCGGTGATTCGCGAGGCCGATAAAACGTCACTTGTCGATCTTACGACCAAATACAAAGAGCTTGTCGATCTTGCGCGACAACGGCGGATTTCGCCGGACATGCAAGCTGGCGGCATAGCAACCGTTTCGAATTTCGGAACGTTCGGAATGGAATGGGGAACCCCGATTCCCCTGCCCGATCAAACATTGCTGGTGGGTCTCGGCGCTGGGAAAAAAGTTCCCGCGTGGGATGAAGCGAAAAAGGAATTTGCTCCAGAGACTGAAGCGCAAATTACACTGAGCTTCGATCATCGCAGCATCGATGGCGGTGGCGCCGGCCGTTTGCTCAAACGCGTGATCGAGTTGCTGGAAGACCCTAAAAAACTGTAGAGGCGCTTGTGCCAAGCGCCTGATTAATTGAGATCATCGTCTCAAATTCCACTGCAACGTTGCGACGAAGCAGCTGATCACAATCACCAGACCGCAAGCGATGGCGGCGCTGCTTCCCCAGATCAACCAATATGGCCGATAAGTAAGCGTGAGCCGTCCCTGCGCACCGGCTGGAACTTCGACGAGAGGAAATAATCCGCGATAAGACGTAACCGCGAGTTTTTGGTTGCCCAGTCGCGCTTCGTACCCGCGAAAGTGTGGGCGCGAAAACGCCAGCAGCGCCTGGCGATTGCCATTCGCTACATCGACATCTGCTTCCATGCGATTTCGTGAATCAAGGATTCGCGAAACCGTTGCGGCGGCAAATTGCTCATTCGGCCGTGAATTAATTGTCGTTACCGAACGCACTCGCGCCAACGGCGCGCCGCGCCGATGAAAAACGCGTCCTTCATCTGTTGATGCCACAAGCTGCCATTCAGAGGCCGGTTGGGGCGCCACATCCATTTCGCGCGCAACGACGATCCCGTCCACACCAAGTCGCGCCAACTCACCATTAGGGCCACCCTGGTAATTGAGTAAGTAATCTCCCATTGCTGGATTAATTTCGCCGTGAATCGTGGTCGCGAATTCGCGCGCTACACCGGCGGGCCGGATTGGACTGTAACCGTTGATGAAATGCAATCCGGCCCACATCGACGTGCTGCCGGGTCGCACAATTTGTCCGACCGGCTGTGGTTTGTTTTCGACGCGATATGTCAGCTCCGCCCATGGATAAATGCTGAGATAAAGGCGAGCGGGATCGAGCGGCGCAGGTTTAAGCAGTTCTTGCGAAAGATTGTATTTCGGAATGCCATCGTTCGTCGGGACGCAAAGATATGTTGCAAGCAACGCCACAAATGTGATGACTGCAGGCGTCCATTTCTGAAATTCAAAATCACGCAGGAAAAGCTCCGAAAGGCACCAAATCACCGCGAAGCCGAGGAAAATCCAAGTCAACGGAAAAGCGTAGGAGCCGGCTGCGCGCAAGATCGACATGGCGATAGCGGTTAGAACTACGAGAGCGAGCGCCGCTGTAGCCGGGATAGCTGATCCTGACCTCACTCGCAGCGCTTCT
>Ga0209155_1000767_pt1 | contig 15463 bp, 10 predicted proteins | sample GraSoiAngelo_122_FD_185879 | JGI IMG/M metagenome (GOLD analysis project Ga0209155, IMG submission 185879) | Grasslands soil microbial communities from the Angelo Coastal Reserve, California, USA - 14_0927_02_20cm (SPAdes) (version 2) | ecosystem: Environmental > Terrestrial > Soil > Grasslands ... | reverse complement strand
GGGAAGGGCACGACTTCAGTCGTGCCGATAAGTCTTCCTTCGAGCTCGGCTTTAGCCGCTGGGGGCTCTGAGTGTGGAGTGACGGATAAGTTTGCTACCTCAGGGGCTAGAGCCCCCTCCTCTCTCGCAGCGGTCGGCACGGCTGAAGCCGTGCCCTTCCCGATTGATTCGGGATTAGAAGCGTCTCAGCATACCAAGCTTTACGATCAGCCGTCCGAAACCGATCGCTACGAAATGATCCGCACCTATTTCCAGATGCTCCTCGAAGAGGAAATGCCCGGAGCGGAAGGCAAGATGAAGCAGTTCGCCTCCTGGTTCACGCATGGCGTGGCCGGAGGAGCAGCCTTGCGCAAAGCGATCTACGAATCGAAAAGCGCACCCGAGATCTTGTCTAAAGTCGAAGATTTCTTCGAATCTCGCCTCGAAATGTGTGGCGCGGGCGCCCTCGCCCGCGATAATTAGTGGGGCGGTCGCGTGAGATGCCCCAACTAGGAACACTGAAATGGATGAACAGTGGCTCGGCGATTCCTACGATCTCGTGAAGCGCTTCTGGAAGAAAAGCCTTGAACCGGTTGCACCTCTCTACGCGCATCCGAGATTTGTGCCCTCGACGATCCGTACCCACTAGACAGCCGTAACCACGATTCCGATTCTCGACACTCGTCCACATGGCCGCGTGGGCGTCCTCATCGATCCTGACACGGGAATTCCGCTTCCCGACAGTACAGCAACTAGAGCAACAACGAAGTACGCTTCATTGCTGTTCATTATCGAACTCAACAAGGAACTTCATCCCGAGTACATAATCTGTTTTGACCAGAGCTTTCACCGAAAGCACGAACTGAGCAAAGAAGAACGAAGAGAGAAGAAAATGACATTCCTACGGGAGCGCGGAATACACTCGTTCTATTATGTATCTCATGCCCCTTTTCTCTTTGCGGCGCAGACTACACATATTCTCGTGTCCGTTCTTGGTTGTTTGATCTCGCAGGGAATCCCGAAGAGCCGGTTCCAATCCCTTGATATTTGAGATTACAAAGCGTCAGCCGCGCGTAACCTCGCCCTTAATCTGGAACCCTGGTCACGTAGCATGTCTCACTACCATCTTTCCCCTCTCATCCTTCTCCACATAACACCACGGTACCTGCGGATCGTGCGTGAACATCGTCAACCATTTCTCCGGGATCGCGCGCGCGTAATACTTTTTCTTGCTCTCGATCGTCTGCACAGGAAGTAGATCGAATGCCATCCCCCAGGTCAGATCGAGATGCGCGGTCGTGGGAATAAGGTCTGAGATATAGCAGGCCGTATTGCCTCCGCTTTGCAGAATGATCGCCTGCATAGTTTCGGTATGGCCCGGAAAGACTTTGACCGAAACTCCCGGAACAATTTCCTGATCGCCGCGCAGCAGCTTCATCTGCCCGCTTTCAACCAGTGGATCGTAGTTCTCGCTGATGTAGCTGATGGCGTCACGTTCAAATTGCTCGTGCCCGTGCAACCACTCGCCCTCCGGCGCGTAATATGTCGCTCTAGGAAACGTCGCCACGACCTCTCCGCCTTGCCGCAGCGTATTCCATCCGCAATGGTCGAAATGCAGATGGCTGTTGATTACGATGTCGATCTCTTCCGGCGAAATTCCCGCAGCGGACAGGTTCTCCAGCAGCTTCTCGGGCTGGCCGTAAATTCTCTGCATTTTTTCAGAGAGCTTGTTGCCGATTCCGGTTTCGATCAGGATTGTCTGCTTGCCCGTACGCACCAAGATGGAATTGAGTCCAACCGGCACGAGATTATTCTCGTCCGCCTGGACCTTCTTGCTCCACATACTTTTCGGAATGATTCCGAAGAAGGCGCCGCCATCGAGACGGTAGAGGCCGTCGGAAACAGCGGTAAGTTCGAAATCGGCGAGGTTCATCCGTCGCATAGGCAGGGAAGGTCTTCGTGTACCTTCGTGTCCTTAGCGGTTGAGGATCTTGTAACCACAAAGGGCACCAAGGTACACAAAGGAAAATCCTATCGCAGCTCTCTTTCGAAATGATCCTCAATCATATGGAACAAATGATCGCGATCAGCCGAACCACCGATCCCGTGTGTCTTTCCTGGATAGGTCATAAACCGAAACTGCTTCGCGGCATCAATCAGCGCCTGAATCATCTGAACGCTGTTTTGAAAGTGGACGTTATCGTCGCTTGTGCCGTGAACCAACAGCAGCGCTCCATGCAGTTTTCCAGCCGCCTTGGTTGTGGACGATTCGTCATAGCCCTTGCCGTTTTCCTTTGGCAGTCCAAGATATCGCTCTGTGTACGTCGAGTCGTAATCGTGCCAGTCAGTGACCGGCGCAACGGAGACTCCGGCTTTGAACATATCCGAATGTGTCATGGCATAAAGAGTCATGTAACCGCCATTACTCCATCCCCAGATCGCAATGTGGTCACGATCGAGTTGGGGAAACTGCGCCAGCAACTGATTCAATGCCGTGAGCTGGTCGTTTAGCTCAATTCCTCCGAATTGATGGCGGATGGCGGTCTGAAATTTTCGATCACGGCCCGGAGTGCCACGATTGTCTACCGAGAAAACGGCGAAGCCGTGCTGAGCCATAATCTGATGAAAGAGGCCTTCATCATGCGTGCCGGCCCATTCATCGCGCACAACTTGCGCAGCAGGCCCACCATAGATATATACGATTAAGTGAATCTTGCCGCTCACCGTACTCTCCGGCGGGAGAAGCAGTTGGCCATGGAGTTTCGTCCCATCTTCAGCTTGCAATTCAAGCGCCTTGGGAGCGATCAGGCCAAAGTCATTTACACTCCGCGAATCCCAGAACGAACGGCACGTGCCGACGCTGCATGCCGATGAACGAGGAGGCGTAAGCATGGCGGAGAAATTATCCACGTACTGCTGGCCGTCGTCAGAAAACGTCGATTCATGTGTGCCATCTTCGCGAGAAATTCTCTTCAGTCCAGAGCCGTCGAGCTTCGCCGAGTAAAGCTGCCGCTGCCGAGGATCGTCTTTGTTGCAGGTGAAGTAAACAACTCCGGCGGCTTCATCAATGCCGTCGATCCCAAGCACCTCGAAATCTCCTTGCGTGAGCTGGCGCTCGAGCTTGGCATCGGCTGCGAGCGGATTCCGGCTGTCGAAGCTGTAGAGATAAAGCTGCGTGTGCCCGTCACGCCAGCTTGGCCATACGAAACGGTCTCCGGATTTGAGAATCAGCCGGCCATCCGTGACGCGAAAATCATCTAGCAAATTAATCCAGGCATCGGGTGTCCTTTCCGTCAGCACCTTGCGTGACCGCCCGGAGTGCGCGTCGACAAAATACAACTCCATAGAATCCTGCGTACGATTGAGCACTTCTGCCCACAGCAGCCCTTCGCGCACCCACCCAAAGCGCGGAATATAAATATCCTGTTCCTCGGTGAGCGAAATCCACTTTGGCTTGCCGCCACCGGAGCTAATCACTCCAATCCGCACGTTCGGATTCGGATCGCCCGCTTTGGGATATTTCTCCATATCGAGCTTGGCATGCGTCGGGAGCCAATCGACGATCGGATACGCCGGCACCGCCGTCTCATCCATCTGTAGAAAAGCTATCTCTTTCCCATCCGGAGACCAGAAGTAATTGCTCCGCACGCCGAGTTCTTCGGCATAAACCCAATCGACTTCGCCATCCAGCAGGTTCTCATCTTTGTCTTTGGTGAGCTGCTTTTCGCCCTTGCCGGAGATGGGCCGGACGTACAGATTGTGTTTACGAATGTAGGCCACGTGGCTGCCGTCGGGAGAAAACTTAGTATCGGAACTTGGCTCAGGATTGGATGTGAACTGTACTGCCGTGCCACTCTCCGTGTCGTACATCCAGAGCTGGCCCTGGGCATTGAAAAGCAAGTGACGGGAATCGGGCGCCCATTCATACGCGGCCACGTTGTAACGAGTGATGCGCTCTTTCTCGCGCTCGTCTTTTATCTTGCTGAGTGGCGGCGCAAGCGCCTGCAGCTTGACTTCGCTGACCAGAACCTTCCTCTCGCCGGTGGTCGCATCCACGTACCACAATTGGCCATGCTCTCCCGAGTCATCTCGCTGCACGAATGAGATCTTCTTATTATCGGGACTCCACTTGATCGTTTCCGGCGCCCGTCCGGTGATTCCGCCCTCGGCAAAAATCCCTTCGATCGTCAGCTTCTTGGCTGTTTGCTGTGGCGCGGATTGGCAGAGGGCAAGAGCACTCGTCAAAAAAACAGAGAAAATTAGCAGTGTGGTTCGTTTCACAAGTGGCTCCGAAAAGCTGATTTTTGTTTGAAATAAGGTAAGGCGAAGATCTGGAGTACAGTATTGCGGTTCCGCTTCGGGACAACTGTCGCCGCGACAACCCGGCTGCCTGCTGGCCCATGCTAGAATTATCTCAGTTCCGTTCTCCACAATGCTTCCAGAAGTACAAAACCTGATCGAGCTGCAGCAGGCTGACCGGGAAATCCTGCGCTTGAAAGAGGAGATCGCCTCCCTTCCGAAGCGGGTAGCTGCCATCGAACAGAAGTTAGCTGGAACCAAAGCCGGTCTGGAAGCGGCGAAAGCCGCCATCAAAACGGACGAGGCCGCCCGTCGCAAGTACGAAATTGCCATCCAGGATCTGCAGGGGAAAATCTCCAAGTATCGCGACCAGTCTCTCGAAGTAAAAACCAACGAGCAATATAAAGCGCTGCTGCACGAGATTCAGTTCGCCGAGCGTGACATCCGCGCCAATGAAGACAAGATTCTGGAGTTGATGGTCAGCGCCGAAGCTCGCGAAAAAGATGTAAAAGCCGCTGAACTGGAACTGAAAGAAGAAACCGCTGAAATCGAAAAAGAGAAGACCGCCGCCCGCGAGCGCACTGTAGAGGACGAAAAGCAGCTTTCCGAATGGAACGCCAAGCGTGAAAAAGCGAGGTCTGCTGTAAGTGCTGACCTGCTCCAGCACTACGATCGTGTTACCAAATATCGAGGCAGCGGCATCGCTGAGGCTCGCGATCAAAAGTGTATGGGCTGCCAGGTCATGTTGCGCCCGCAAACCTTCAATGAAGTACGCACCGGCCAGATAGTGAAGTGCGACTCCTGCCAACGAATCCTTTATTACGATCCGGCGAACGAAAAGCCGACTGCCGCGCCGGTGGCCAACCCGCGCCGGCACCGGGCACACCCCAAAATTGACGCCACACAGGCCTGGTACTACCGCGCTGAGTATGGCGACAACGGTGAAGTTTTCCTAAGCTTCATCAATGCCGGTGGCAATTCCACCCGGCGCGTGTACGACGCGCACAGTGGCCGCAAGCTTGGTGACACCCTCATGCGAGAAGGCGAATACCGCCTCGGATTTCCTGAAGATCTGCACGACACGATTCGCCTCAACGGCAGTTGGTCAGAAGATGAGCTGGAGGAATGGGGAGCGGAGCTCCCGACCGTCGTGCTGGATGCTTTACAACGTGACCTAAACCTTGCCCGAGCCCAAGCGGCAACAAAGCAGCATCGCGGCTCCGAGCAGTCAGTTGAATCCGAGCAGCCTGCCGCCAGGTAGGTTTTTCCAGCTACTCAGTGATTGAGCGCCTGCATGGCAGGCTGGAGCCATGAAAACAGGAACGCGGAGACATCCGGAAACTGGGCGAGCACGAGACTAAGCAAAGGTACCGCAGCAAAAGCAGTAATCCGGAGCCAGAAATCCCTCCCCAATTCACCAGGCTTTGTGTCAGTAAGTAGGCTGAGCGTCGCATCGCGGTGCATCTGCGCGTAGATAATGCCTACCATCACCATAATGAAAAAGAACAGCAGGATCAGAAGTGGCCGAAGCGTTAACTTGGGCTCGACGGGATAAACGGTGATCGAGAGAAGCAGGAACACGTACATCCCCGCGGTAATCACGATTAAACTGCGCATGCGCGATAACGCAGCCATGATGAAGTTCACATAAACGAGGCACACGAAGCGCTCGCGAATTTGAGTCGCCTCGGGAATCTGAGACTTGTCAGGCGAATCCTTCTTGATCTCGCAATCCTGAGATTCAAACAAACCGAAACCGGGCTCCAGGGACCAGGCAAGCTGGAGCGACTTGAAGACTGCCCCGCACACGAGGGCCAGTTTCTTCTGGAAGTCTTCGACAAGTCCCACGAAATCCTCATTGAACTCGGCTAATCTGCGCCTCCTATCCTGCGCGAACCTTTCCCGCCAACGCGATTTTTCTGCGTATATCTCTTCCAGCGCGGCGGTGATCTTCCGCCGAAGATCGTCGAACATGTGCTGATCAACCCCTTCGATGGCTGGATTGATATGGGTCACATGCGTGAAGGCTTCCATCTCGCGCGAAATCAGGCGATTGGATTCCTGGAAAGGACCACCTCCTAAGCTCCAGATCGGTTTCCACGAGAAGCCACTGAGCCGCTTCAATGCACGACGTAACGGCAGCCGGTCAAGTGCGGCCAGCATGCGACGACACTCCAGCCAACCAATGAATAACTGCGATAAGGTCGTCAACAACGTCAGAGCCACCCCCAGCAGAGTCGCCGCATAAAGCCGGTCGAACGCCCGTCCTTCGAGAGTCTGCACGGGATGGTTCGAGTTCACCGTGGCAAGCGTGAACAGCAGCACCGTTATCGCCGGCAGATAGACGCGGAGATCGCGAGTCACCGGCTGCAGGGCGGCGGTCAGGCTGCGATTGCCTTCTTCGGTCAGCGGGAAAAAGCGCACTCCCAGTTCCCGTTGGCTTGGAAGGCGCGGCCGGCACCGGTCTAGGAAGATGGTTCCTTGCAGGCTATACCATGTCCACCACAGGCCGGCCACCAGGAGCGAAAGGCAAGCTGGAAGCGGCGAGACTCCGGAAGTTAGGTGTACGTAACGGAAGATGGCCTCGTTTACGTGGAAATCAGAGCCGATGCGATACAACTCTACAGCGACGGCGATGATCACACCAAGCGAGAGAACATACGCAATAGACCAGGTTTTTGACTGCCGCCGGATTAAATCGCTTATCGAACTCGCCACAAGAAGCACCAGGAAGAGCAGTAGGCCCCAGAACCAAAGCTTCCAATGCGAAATGGAATACCAGTGCAGCGCCGGCCAGCCCAGCAGTAGTAAAAGCACCGCCAAAAAAAGGCTGGCCAGGAGAAGAATGTAAGTTCGGCGCCAGTCCCGAACGGGGGCGAAAGTAACGAGCGCTTCAGATGTGGCGAATAGCGATCCCCAACGGATGTAGAAGATAAAGATCAGTACCGTGGCGCAACCGACCCCGGCCAAAAATGCCCATGAGTCCGGAGGGAAGGGTTCGAACTTCTGCAATTTGGCTTCATCACTCCGAATAGAATGCAGTCGGCTGGGAATCTCACAACAATGTGCTTTGTAGTTGTCGAGCAACGCCATGGGCCAATAAGCGTCGCGCCCCAACACGGTGAGCCACATTGCAGGCTTTAGCAGCTGTGATGAATAACCGGAGTGTGGTTGGTTCTTCTCGCCGGAGGTTTGCGGGCGCCCGTCCCCGATTGCCGGCCAGCCATATTCGGTATACCCGGCGGGATCCAGATCGGCATTTTCCGCGGACGGATGGCGATTTTCTGTGGACGTCCGCATCTTGGTCAAAAGACCGAGCATCGCGTTGTAAGTGCCCGCGGAAGAACTGCTCGGAAACACGCGGTCAACGTGAGGGCGGGGCGGTGAATCTGCCGCTGTTGCTGTTTGCTCGTCTTGTCTCGGCAATAAAGAATAAGAGGTGATCGCCATGATTCCGTGCAGTAAATCGTCCTCCACTTCGCGCCGGAAAAGCAGGTCGGCGCCCAGAGTCACCAGCCGTCCTTGTGGATAGGTCTGGCGCAGGTAGCGAGTGAGAAAGACCATATCCAATGGATCGGTGGCGCGGATAATGATGAAGTTAATGTGATGCGCCCGTAATGCAGTGGTTATTCCCAATACGATGGATTCCTGAGAAAGAGGCGTCTGCTGCCGGGAATAAGGCGCCACCGTGTCTTCCTCTTTGGAGGTATCTTCGAGGTTCAACCGCAATGTAAGACGCTGCGGCTTGTTGCCCACATCTTTGCCAGGCTGCTCCACCTGCAGATCACGTTGGTAGGCATTGCGAAGCTGGGAAATCTCGCGCGGAAAATACAGACGAACGACGTCGTCATTATCGTTCTTGCCGTTGTTGCTGTTCGAGTCAATCCCGCAAGTCTGGCTGGCGGAATTGATCATGAATTTCCCGTAGGCGGTTTCATCCTCAGAGAGGATTGCGATTTGTGAGAGCTTGTACTGCAGGGTCCTGGCGTAGCGTAGAAAACGGCAGCCACCGTACAGATCGCTTTCCTGAAAGGGAGTGAAGCTGACGTGCTCTGGCAGACGATCGAGAAACCACTTGCCAGTGACGTAGCTCACCACCGTTCCGCTGTGGACAACCACCGGCCAGGCGAGCGTTTTCACTTCTGGATGCTGGAGCAATTCCCATAGGGAGAAGAACGATCCCGAGAACGTCGGGCCCAACACATAAAGTTTCCTTTGCGCAGATGCCGAGGGTGCTTTCTGTATTTCGCGCATCATCTCCAGCGCGTGGATAAACTGACCCTTGCGGACGCCCCCGGTCGGAGTTTCACCCACCACAAAAACGAACAACACGTCATTGTCATTGAACGAGCTGTCGTAATCGCCGATATTGCCACACGGATTCTGGCTTTGCTGGCTGTCCTTGCAGTGCTTCAGATCTAAATCGGGTCGCCGAAAACGGCGGAACATCATGAGCCCGGGAAGACTTTCTCTCTGCTTTTGATAAGACTGCTGCGCGATGCGCATGTCCAGGTCTGTGGACTCAGCGTGCTCGCCGCTATCCCAGGGCATCCCCCCAGCCCCAAAGACCCAACCTTCCTCCTGGGCGGCTTCCTGTATGGCGTCAATGCTGCGATCAAAGAAAAGGCTGAGGTGCGTACGAACGGGATCTGGCACGGTGGCGATCACGAAATGAATGTGAGAGGCTTCATCACAGGACAAGCCCCATCGCTCTCCCGGAGCACATCCCTTTAGTTCTTCTGCGTTGCTGTAAGCCCCGGTCGGGATAGAGTTACCGTGACCATAAAACCCCGAGATTGTCTTCAGCAAGAAGCAGCGTGGGTCCGGCGGAGGTGGAGTCCAGCGCGGTGCTTCTGATTTTTCGGCCACAACCGGGGCGGCCCGCTGTTTGTCGGCGCCCGCCCCCGCGCGGCGTGGCGGCGCCTGACGCGGCGCGTTCGAATTCGCAAACAACGATATTGCAACTATCGTCGCCAACAATGTTCCTGCGCCCTTATTCATCTCATTCCCGTTATCTCAAAATCGCACAGCATTCCATGCGAATGCACGCGTGCTACCAGTTTGACCAGCGTGAATTTCGTTTAGAGGAACCGCCAAAGCCTCAGGCGGCCTCCGCCGCTTTTGCCTTGGCTGCCATGTTTGCAGGTTGGAGAGGCTATCCGAGTGGATAGTCTCTATCTTATCGGATATAACCGAAGCGACAATCGAGTGTGGTGCCATCATCCCGAAACGATCGGTCGGTCGATCATTTCGATCCGACATGATTTTAGCTGTTGCAAGCGCCTCGCGCCCTGCAGCAGCACGCCTTGCTTCAGGCGGGTTTGGAACCACTGCTTTGCTGTTCTTCCGGAGGACGATATCCCTGGCTTCGCTGGTCCACTTCATCAACCGGCATGGCAAATCTCTACCCGCCCGCCTCAATGCTAAAATTTCTTCTGCGATTTCTTCGGAAGGCACGCACATGCCCGATACTACCCTGCAACTTCCCGCCCCTGCTCCTCTATCGACCACTCGTACGCAATCGGCCCAATTCATCAGGACGCTTGGGAGTCGCGAACCAGTTTTCTACAGCATCGCTAGCCAGATCTGGCCAGTCGATTTTTCCTATCGGCCGACTGGACTGCTCGATCGCTTTCGTCTCCATCCGGGGTAGAGATTTGCTATCGAGTAGGTCGCTCCCACGAAGGCGTGTCGATGCGGCCCGCCCGAAGTGAGTCCCGCTTCAAAACCGCCATCAATCACCAGCCGCGGAACAACCGTGTACGTCAGCGCCCACAGCGAAGACGCGAACCCTGGCGTTGCTTGGTTAAGTCGGGTCTCACCATAGAATTCCCCTGTGAACTGGAGCCGGTGAAGGATGACGTGTGAAAACGCCAGATTCAATTGCTGATTCTTGTCAAAGCCGTACGTATTCGGCCTTCCGATCAGGAATTGAGTGACGTTGAAATCGAAATGAAACCGTGCGATATCTTTGCTCGCTAGAAGGGTAAATGCGTGATCCACGTTCCCCGTTCCTAAACCATCTTCCGTGCTGGCGGAAGGTATTTTGACGGCGTAGCCGAAGGCGAGCGTTGGCACTCGTTTTGTCTGCCTGTAAACGCGAATCTGCGGACCAAGCCAGTTGTCTCCGAAACTCCGATGTGTACCGCTCGCGTCAGTCTGCGACAGGAACGAGGTTGTATTCCAACGCAACTCAACGTCACAAAGCATCCCAAACTTCAAAAGACCACCGACAGACCTCTGCTGGACGCGCTCTCCCGGCCATAGCCGATCCCAACCATACTCCAGTTCCAATACGCCGTACTGCGTAATGTCGGCAGGATTCGCGACTGTCGGCCGGTTCGGGTTTGCGGCGATGGAATCTGCGTAGCAACCTGTCTGCCTTCCCATCCATTGCCCAACCGCCGAATTCGTTGCCGCAAGGCACGCTGCCAAGGTCACAACCGTGAATCGCAAAATGTCCCCCGCAGACTGATAAAGACAGTTGTCTGGCGTTTCCCCCGTAGCGTTCGCATCACTCTGCCGTTCTTGAGCATGACCCAAATATCTCATGCCTCTCCGTGGCTGAATTCGTTGTCGCGCATTATCTGGCTAAAGACGGCCCGAAAGCATTCACCCCGCTGATTGCTGGTATTCCTCTTCGTCTCTTGCGTGACCCGGCCGACTAGTCGCCAATGGCGACCTAAGGCCGCGGCGTAATTATCGGAGGCAATTTTCAGAGGACGACATCCCTCCCGATTCGTCCGTCCACATCTTCAAGACATGCCAAGTCTCTGCCCGTCCGCCTCAATGCTAGAATTTCATTGCGATTTCTTCGGAAGGCACTCACATGCCCAACACTACCCTGCAGCTTCCCGTCCCTGCTCCTCTGACTACCTTCGCGGAAGATGAAATTCTCTTCCGCGACAACATTCGGCAGTTTGCCGACGACAAGCTCCGCCCGCTGGTTAAAGAAATGGATGAGAAAGGTGTGTTCGACCACGATCTCATCCAACAGTTTTTCCAGCTTGGGCTGATGGGCATTGAGATTCCCGAACAATATGGCGGGGGAGGCGGCAAATTCTTCGAAGCGATTCTGGCCGTCGAAGAAATGTCGCGGGTCGATGCCTCTGCCGGGGTCATCGTGGATGTGCAGAATACGTTGGTCAACAACGCGCTCCTCCGCTGGGCCAATGAAGAACAGAAGAAGCGTTACCTCCCGCGAATGGCCTCAGACACTTGCGGCGCCTACGCGCTCAGTGAAGCCGGGTCAGGTTCGGATGCCTTTGCGTTGCAAACGCGCGCCGAACTCAAGGGCAGCGACTACATCCTTAACGGTCGCAAATTGTGGATCACAAACGCGAAGGAAGCCGGCATCTTTATTCTGTTCGCCACCGTCGATCCCGCAGCAGGATACCGCGGAATCACCGCGTTCATTGTCGAGAAGCAATTTCCCGGTTTCACAGTTGGCAAGAAAGAAGACAAGCTCGGAATCCGTGCGTCGTCCACGTGCGAACTGATTTTGGAAGACTGCCGGGTGCCGAAATCTAACGTCTTGGGCGAAGTCGGCAAAGGATACAAAATCGCCATCGAGACCCTGAACGAAGGCCGGATCGGAATCGGCGCGCAGATGGCTGGCGTAGCTCGAGGCGCCTGGGAATACGCCGCCAAATATGCGCGGGAGCGCAAGCAGTTTGGCAAAACCATCGCCGATTTTCAGGGTATCCAATTCCAGATCGCGCAAATGGCCACCGAAATCGAAGCCGCACGCTTAATGGTCTATAACGCCGCGCGTATGAAAGATTCCGGCGTGCCATTCGTAAAAGAGGCCGCCATGACCAAACTTTTCTGCTCTCAGGTAGCTGAACGCGTGACGTCGCTAGCGATTGAAATTTACGGTGGTTATGGCTTCACAAAAGATTATCCAGTCGAGAAGTATTGGCGAGACTCGAAGATCGGCAAAATCTACGAAGGCACATCGAACATGCAGTTGGCAACGATTGCCAAGTTAGTTTTGGGTGGAAAATAGCTAAAGCTCGCCGTAATCGCGCACTGCCGAATCCATAACGCGATTGTCTCACGCCTTTTTTAGTTTTCAAGGTTACGGTTGGGATTTAGGATGTTCGGCCATGAACCTCCTAAAGACGATAACAGTCCTGAGCCTTGTGCTCATGGCTGTCGTTGCTGCGGCACAGTCCGCCCCACAGGCCTCGTCCGCGAATGTCTTCGCACAGCAAGAAGGCTTCGTGGATGCTAACGGCATAATGATCTATTACAAAATCTTGGGACGTGGCGAGCCCCTGATGATCGTGCACGGTGGCCCCGGCGCCTCGCACGATTATTTCCTGCCGTACCTGCTCCCGTTGGCACGGCGCCACAAGCTTATCTTCATCGATGAGCGCGGCTCCGGCCGCTCCCAAAAACTCGAGAACCCCGCCGGTTACACCATCGAAAATATGGTGGAAGACGTGGAATCCGTCCGCCAGGCGCTAGGCTTAGGCAAAATCAATCTTCTCGGCCATTCCTACGGCGGCGCGCTGGCGCAAGCATACGCACTGAAATATCAGAGCAATCTGTCGCGTCTAATTTTGGGCAGCACGTGGTCGAGCACGAAAGCAATGAACGAAGTTTTCGTCCGCATGAAGCAGCACATGTCACCCGAGCTGCGCGATCGCATCGCCAAGCTCGAAGCCGCAGGATTATTCGGTCATGGCAAAGATTACGAGAAAAACCGCTACACCGCCGAGTACATGATTGCGGCCTGGGGCGAAGGCTATTTTCCCTATCTCTATCACAATCGCCCCGATCCCAACTATGATCCAGTCGACGCCGGCAAAATGTCGTGGGATTTATATCGAGAGATGTGGGGTTCCGATGGCGAGTTCGTCATTGATGGCAATCTGAAGTCAGTTGAATACACAGACCGGCTGAGCTCGATCAAAGTCCCCACGCTAATTCTTGTCGGCGATCACGATGAATGCGATCCCTCGCTGGCGAAAGTAATGCAGGAGAAAATCTCCGGCTCGAAACTGATGATCTTCCCCAGCTCAGGTCACATGACGTTTGTGGATCAGCCCGGAATGTTCGTAAAGGCAGTCGCCGACTTCCTGAACGCCCGCTGATTCAACTACTCACGTAGGGGCGGGTGCCCCCACCCGCCCACGGCTGACTGCTCCCAAAATGCAGCGAAACGGGGGTGTGCGGACCACAATTGAGCTTTACTCGCTCCCCTCCTTGCCCTCTTCGTCAGTGACAACATCGACTGAATGGCCGCGGATAAAGTAAGTTGCCTTTTCATTCCCGGTGGCTTCGAAGCTCACTCGTGCGGGCTGCCTTTCCCATATCGGCGGCTGGCACGCCGAATCGGGCTTGTCATCGAGGACCGCATCCTTCAGCTCTTTTTTCAACAGTGGCTTACGGCGCCCGAGTTCGATCACAAAGGCATACAGTTTCTGGTTGTCATCAGAGACTCCGCAGTAAGCCACATAATCGCGATACCAACCGGCAACCGAGCGATACGGATCGAACTCAGGCAAATTCAGAGGCGTGATGCGCCCGGTCACGCGATCAACCAGCACCCACCCGCCTCTCTGCCATAACCACCGGGGTGCTCCTTCATCGGGCAAGCTGTCATTCACGCGGAAGGCGCGCCGCACCACAAACAGGCGCTCAGTTATTTCATGCGGACTGCCGATCGTGAATTCTTTTGGCTTGCCACCAACGTACAGCGCCCGCACTTTGAGTTCGAATGGGGTGTTTTCATCCGTGCCGGCGAGCCATCTTACCTGTGTCGATTTACCAAATGTAATTACGTGCGGCTTGGCGGCTGCCATCGCCGCTCCAGCCAAAACGATAATGCTGCACAATACAGACGTGGTTCTGGACATGCTGGCAGTTATTACCAAGCGGAGAGCAAAACACAAGGTCAGAGATCACAATCAGTGGTTCGGACGATGTCTGCCAATACCACAGCAAGAAGTATTTTGGAAACGACTGCTGATTTGGGAATTGCAGTGCTGCATCGGGGTGGAAAGAGCGGCCATTCATGGCCGCGTTGCGCAACACCAGAGACTGTCGCCCTTTAGGGCCGGGCTTGCAGGGCTAAAGCCCGGAATCTATTGAATCTTCGACGCGGCTCTAAAGAGCCGCTCTTCCACTTGACGCCGGTGCGAATGGCGTGGTCCGAAACGACATTATGCAAAGCTGAACCTGCGCGAGGCCTGTGGAAGAGCGGCCATTTATGGCCGCGTTGCGCAACACGAAAGACTGTCGCCCTTTAGGGCCGGACCTGCAGGGCTAAAGCTCGGAGATCTACTGAATCTCTTATGCGGGCTCTAAAGGGCACTCCTTGGTACAGTTCCGAATTAGACCATGCACGCTCGCATTGTGACGGACATCACTTGCACGGCTCACGCGTTTTCATAACATGCCCGAGTGAATTTAGATCGAACATTCTTCATTACAACCGTAACCTGGAAACGCACACCTTTATTCCGTAGCCAGCCGGAGGCCGAATTGATGATGGACGTGCTGGTGCATTATCGCGAGCAGATGAGGTATGTTTTGCACGAGTTCGTGATCATGCCCGATCATTTGCACCTTCTCCTCACGCCCGAAGCGGACATTTCAATTGAACGCGCTTTGCAATTGATCAAAGGCGGGTTTTCGTATCGGCTCGGTAAGGCAAAGAGAGGTATGGCAGGAGAGTTTCACAAACCATCGGATTCGCGACCAGCATGACTACGAACGGCACGCTGGGTACATTCGCATGAATCCGGTCCGCGCGCGCTTGGTGGAGAGGCCGGAGATGTATCCGTATTCGTCGGCGAGCGCGAGGTTTGGAAGAAGAACGTTCGGAAGAGGAACAACGAACGTCGAAAGCGCTGCGATTTAAGGCAGCCATTTCCTGAAGCGAGGCTCCCCAATCAATTTACGCCGAGCGGAACAACGTGCAAAAGCGTTTATCTGTGGAAGAGCGGCCATTCATGGCCGCGTTGCGGCAATGCAAAAGAATGTCGCCCTTTAGGGCCAGGGCCTGCAGGGCTAAAGCCGGGAGATCTATTGAATCCTTTACGCGGTTCTAAAGAGCCGCTCTTCCACATTTGTGCCGGCGCGGAGGGCGTCATCCGAAACGACCATTGTGCGATTCTGAAAATCCGCGAGTTTCTCCGTTTCGCGGAATAGCGGATTGGATCTGTGGAAGAGC
>Ga0209155_1000759_pt1 | contig 15544 bp, 16 predicted proteins | sample GraSoiAngelo_122_FD_185879 | JGI IMG/M metagenome (GOLD analysis project Ga0209155, IMG submission 185879) | Grasslands soil microbial communities from the Angelo Coastal Reserve, California, USA - 14_0927_02_20cm (SPAdes) (version 2) | ecosystem: Environmental > Terrestrial > Soil > Grasslands ... | reverse complement strand
GGACTTGGCGGCGAGCGCGATCTGGGGCACGCAGCAGGTGAACCTCTTCCCCGGCGCGAAATACGACGGCGTCTACGGCATGTGGTACGGCAAGGGGCCGGGCGTCGACCGCTGCGGCGACGTGTTCAAGCACGCCAACGCCGCCGGCACGTCGAGGCACGGCGGCGTCCTGGTGCTCGCGGGCGACGATCACGCGGCGAAGTCCTCCACCCTGCCGCACCAGTCAGAGCACATTTTCAAGGCCTGCCTGATCCCGGTGCTCAACCCGGCGAACGTGCAGGACTACCTCGACCTCGGCGTGCACGGCTTCGCGATGAGCCGCTACTCCGGCTGCTGGATCGCGTTCAAGTGCGTCACGGACGTAGTCGAATCGGGTTCCTCAGTAATCGTAGACCCTGACCGGGTAAACGTCAGAATTCCTGTTGACTTCACACTTCCCCCCGACGGGCTCAACATCCGCTGGCCAGACGGCATCCTCGAGCAGGAAGCGCGCATCCTCGACTGGAAGGTCTACGCCGCGCTGGCTTACGCCCGGGCCAACCAGCTCGATCGCATAATTCTTAATTCCCCCAAGGCAAAGCTTGGGATCATCACTGCCGGCAAATCCTTTGGCGACGTGATGCAGGGTCTCGCCGACCTGGGCATCGACGAGCGCGTCGCGCGCGACATCGGCCTGCGCGTCTACAAGGTCGGCATGTCGTGGCCGCTCGAGCCGCAGGCCGCGCGGCGCTTCGCCGACGGGCTCGAGGAGATCCTGGTGGTCGAGGAAAAGCGCCAGCTCATCGAGTACCAGCTCAAGGAAGAGCTCTACAACTGGAAGGAAGGCGTGCGCGCGCCGCGCGTGGTCGGCAAGTTCGACGACAGCGGCGAGTGGAGCCGCAGCGGCGGCAAGCCGGCCGGCACCTGGCTGCTGCCGGCGCACTACGAGCATTCGCCGGCGCTGGTCGCGCGCGTGATCGCGCAGCGCATGGAGAAGTTGGGGTTGACAAAAGATCTCGGTTCTCAATTTCGGGAAAGGCTGGCATTTCTCGATTTCAAGGAGAAGCTGCTGTCGAAGCCGCGCGTCACGGCGATACGCCAGCCCTATTTCTGCTCGGGCTGCCCGCACAACACCTCGACGCGCGTTCCGGAAGGCAGCCGCGCGACGGCGGGCATCGGCTGCCATTTCATGGCGGTCTGGATGGACCGCAGCACGGCCACCTTCACGCACATGGGGGCCGAAGGCGCGCCGTGGATCGGCCAGGCGCCCTTCACCAACGAGAAGCACATCTTCGCCAATCTCGGCGACGGCACGTACTTCCATTCCGGGCTGCTGGCGATCCGCGCCGCCGTGGCGGCGAAGGTCGCCATGACCTACAAGATCCTCTACAACGACGCGGTGGCGATGACCGGCGGACAGCGTCACGACGGCCCGCTCGACCCGGCGATCATCTCGCGCCAGCTCGCCGCGGAAGGCGTGAAGCCGATCGTCATCGTCACCGACGAGCCGCAGAAATACCCGGCGGGAACCGACTGGGCCCCGGGCGTGACGATCCGCCACCGCGACGAGCTCGACCGGGTGCAGAGAGAGCTGCGCGAGATGCCCGGCGTCTCGGCGCTGATCTACGACCAGACCTGCGCCTCGGAAAAGCGCCGCCGCCGCAAGCGCAACGCCTACCCGGACCCGGCGGTCCGCGCCGTCATCAACGAGGCGGTGTGCGAGGGCTGCGGCGACTGCAGCGTCAAGTCGAACTGCCTCTCGGTCGAGCCGCTCGAGACGGAGTTCGGCAGGAAGCGCGTCATCAACCAGTCTTCATGCAACAAGGACTACTCCTGCCTGAAGGGCTTCTGCCCGAGCTTCGTCACTGTCGAGGGCGGCCGGCTCGGGAAGGGCAAATCCGCTTCCGCCGCCGGGGATGAATTGCCGCCTCTCCCTCAGCCTGAAATTGCCGATCTGCAAAACCCGCGAGGCATTCTCGTCACCGGGATCGGCGGCACTGGCGTCATCACCATCGGCCAGATCATCGGCATGGCGGCGCACCTCGAGGCGAAGGGAGTCTCTGTACTGGACATGTCGGGCCTCGCGCAGAAGTACGGCGCCGTGACCTCCCACGTGCGCGTCGCGGCGCGGCCCGAGGACCTGCACGCGGCGCGGCTCGACACCGGCGGCGCGGACCTGGTCATCGGCTGCGACCTCGTCGTGACCGCCAGCACCGAAGCGATCGCGAAGATGGCGCCCGCTCGTACTCGCGCGGTGGTGAACGCGAGCGTTACGCCCACCGCCGAGTTCGTGAAGAACCCGGACTGGCAGCTGCCGGGAAGCGATCTGCAGCGCGACATCATCGAGGCCTGCGGCAGCGGCAACGCCGCGTTCGTTCCCGCCACCGAGCTGGCGAGCGGCCTGATGGGCGACGCCATCGCGACCAACATGTTCATGCTCGGCTACGCCTACCAGAAGGGCTGGCTCCCGGTCTCGGGAGCCTCCCTCGAGCGCGCCATCGAGCTGAACGGCGTGGCGGTGGAGTTCAACAAGAAGAGCTTCCTGTGGGGCCGGCATGCGGCGCTCGACCCTGAGCGGGTGCAGCGCATCGCGACCCCGGCGGCCGTGATCCCGATCGAGCAGCACCTCTCGCGCAACCTCGACGAGCTCATCGAGCGGCGGGTAAAGCTCCTGACCGAATACCAGGACGCCGCCTACGCCGAACGCTATCGCGGCTTGGTGGAAAGAGTTCGAAAAGCGGAGATAAGCTCGACAAAACTCGCGGAAACGGTGGCGCGCTACTACGCCAAGCTCCTCGCCTACAAGGACGAGTACGAGGTCGCGCGCCTGCACGCGGACGGCCAGTTCGAGCGGAAGATCGAGGCCATGTTCGAGGGCGACTACCGCGTGGTCTATCACCTCTCGCCGCCGCTCCTCGCGCGCAGGGATCCGCGAACCGGCGAGCCGGGCAAGATGCGCTTCGGGCCATGGGTCTCCGGTTTATTCAAGATCCTGAAGAACCTCAAAGGGCTGAGAGGAACCCCGCTCGATCTGTTCGGCTACACCGAAGAGCGCCGCACCGAGCGCGCGCTGATCCGCGAGTACGAGCAGACGGTGGAGCAGCTGCTCGCGGAGCTATCGCCGCAGAACCACGCGCTCGCCGTGCAGATCGCTTCGCTGCCGGAGGAGATCCGCGGCTACGGCCACATCAAGATGAAGAGCGTCGCCGCGGCGCGCAAGAAGCGCGGCGAGCTGCTCGCCGGATTCGGCATTGCATCGGCTCACAGAGCTGCTGCGTAAGGCGGGCGGAAAATGGGGTCTGTCCCTGTTTTTGGCCGCGGCGGCGGCGCTCGCGCAGGGTAACGAGCCCGCAGCCGTCGACCCCGGCGCTGCCGGCAGCGCCTACGGCACCGCGAAGCTTCTCTTGAACCACCTCGCCGCGGGCGACATCGAGGCGGCGGCGCGCCTGTCGAACGCGCCGCGGCAGCGCTACGAGCTGCTGCGCGATTACCGCGCGCAGGTGGGCGAAGAGGAGTTCAAGCGCGTGTTCGGCCGGTACTTCCACCCGGAAAACCGGCTGGTCGCCGAATACAGGCTTGGCGTTCACCGCCTGCTGATCTGGGACCTCGGCGAAGAAGCGCATCATCTCGCCGGCCAGTTCTACGTCGAGATCGAAGACGGAAAGTTCCTGATGGACGACGCGCCGAGCGAGCAACGTTCCCGGCTGCGTCGCGTCCTGCAGGACTACCGCCGCGGCAAGGCCCCCGGATGAAAGCACGCGAGCACCAGGACGCCGTCGAGCGGGCGGTCGGCGACAGCATCGCAGCCGCGCCGCTGCAGCTTCTTCCCTACCCGCACGTCTACGTGCGGGAGGTGTTTCCACGCGATTTCTACGGCGAGCTTCAGCGCCACCTGCCGCCGTCGGACCTGCTGATGCCAATCCAGCAGGCGCGCGGCGTGCGCGGCTACCCGCAGCGCTTCGTGCTCGAGCTCACGCCCGAGCGGCTGGCCGCAGTCCCCGAGCCGTACCGCCGATTCTGGTCCGCCCTGGCCGGCTGGATGCTGGGCGGGGCTTTCGCGCAGAGAGTGCTCGGCAAGTTCAGGGCCTTCATCGACGCGCGGTTCAAGGGCGAGCAGCCCGAGTTCGGCGATGAGGCGCTGCTCGTCAACGACCACACCGAGTATTCGCTGGGGCCCCACACCGACACCCCAAGCAAGGTCGTTTCCGTGCTGTTTTACCTCCCGGGCGACGGCCGGCTCGAGAAGCACGGCACCTCGCTCTATGTGCCGAGGAAGCCGGGCTTCACCTGCGAAGGCGGGCCGCATTACCTGTTCGATGGCTTCGAGCGCGTGGCGACGATGCCGTTCCTGCCGAACACGATGTTCGCCTTCGTCAAGACCGACAACTCCTTCCACGGCGTCGAGCCGATCGCGGACGCCGGCATCAGCCGTTATCTCCTGCTCTACGACCTGCGCGTCAAGTCCCGCGGTTTCCGCCTGCAGCCCTCGCCGCATGCGCACTGAGCTGATCAATGAGGTGGCGGCCCAGGTTTGCGGCTTCGAGAAGGACTATGAGCCTCTGCGCGCCCGGCGGCGGTTGATCTACGAAGGTCTTAGCCAGGGAGTCCAGTACGTCCTCAACAACGGCGTCGATGGCGACATCGCCGAATTCGGCACCGCGATCGGGTTTTCGGCTTACACGATCGCCCGGGGAATGGCCATTTACCGGCAGGCCTATGCGGAGCGCATCGCCCAATTCGGCATGCGGCCGAAGACACTGCATCTCTTCGACAGCTTTCAGGGGCTGCCTCGCCCCGATGACGCGGTGGACCTGCATTCCCCCTACGTGCAGGCCGGGGTGTGGCAGGAGGGCACCTACAAGGCGCTCACCGAGGAGGAGCTGACGGCTTTGTGCGCTTCCGTCTACGACGCGGACAAGGTCCTGACGTACGGCGGCTGGTTCGCCGACACGCTGCCGCGGATCCGGCCCGAGACCAGGTTCGCGATGCTTCACCTGGATTGCGACCTCTACAAATCGACCATCGAAGTGCTGGATCACGTCTTCTCCGGGAAGCGGATCGCCGACGGCTGCGTGGTGTTTTTCGACGACTGGAACACCAATCGCTGCTCGCCGCTCCTCGGCCAGCGCAGGGCCTGGCGGGAAACCGTCGAAAAGCACGGCGTGAAGTTTTCCGATTGCGGCGACTACGCCATCCTCGGCCACAAGTTCGTGGTCCACGCTGCGTGATGCAGGGCCCGCGCTTCAGTCCTTCAGCACGAACGGATTGAAGTCGGTGCCGCGGTCGTAGTAGTCCTCCTGCTCCGCGCGCTTCAGGAAGCCGACGATCTTGTAGGTGAGCGGGGTGAAAACCACCTCGACCGCGACCTTGCCGACGAACTGCGCGAGCATCACCGCCGGCAGCTTGTCGTTCGGCAGGATCCCGGTGCCGTAGAACGCGAGCGGGTAGAAGAGCGCCGAGTCGACCGCCTCGCCGACGATGGTCGAGCCGATGGTGCGCGTCCAGAGCCACCGTCCGGCGGTCGCGATCTTCATCTTCGCCAGCACAAAGGAATTGGCGAACTCGCCGCAGAAATAGGCGATCATCGATGCCGCGGCGATGCGCCAGGTGGTGCCGAAGGCGATCTCGTACGCCTCCTGGTGCCGCCAGAACGGGGCCGGCGGCAGCGCCACCACGATCGCCGCCATCAGCGCGGCGAAGGCCAGGCCCGCGAATCCCGCCCAGATGACGCGCCGCGCGCGCGCGTAGCCGTATACCTCGGTGAGGACGTCGCCGAAGACGTACGAGATCGGGAAGAACAGCACCCCGGCGCCGAAGCTCACCGCGCCGACGAGCGGCAGCTCGAGCTGCGCGATCTTCGCCGGCCCGATCAGGTTGGAGCAGATGAGGATGGTGACGAACGCCGCCATCACGAACTCGTAATAGCGGTAGCTGCGCTGCGCTGTCACTTGGTCGAAAGACGGGGCGAGTGGTCGCGCATTGCGGGCTCGAGCTGCACGCCCAGCGCGTCGATCATGCGGCCGACTGCAGCGTAGAACGCCGCCACCAGGCAAAGCTCGACGTAGTCCGCGTGGTCGAAATGCTTCGACGCCCCGGCATACACCCGCTCGCCGACGCGCCCCGCGGTCACGGCCTCGGCCAGCGCGAGCGCCGCCTTCTCACGCGCGTCGAACTCCTTCGACGAGCGCCACCGAGCGAGCGCGGCGATCTGCGCCTCGCGCACGCCCGCCTTGCGCGCCATCGGCAGGTGCTGCGCCCATTCGTACTCCGAGCGCGTGAGCTGGGCGCCGCGCAGGATGACGAGCTCGCGCAGCGCGCGCGGCGTGCGGGCCTCGTGGCGCAGCACGCGCGAGAACTCGGCCCACGCGGCGACCAGCCTGGGCTGATTGCCCAGCGCGCGGTACAGGTTGGGCGGCGTGCCCCATAGCTCCTCGAGCTTCTTGCTGAGGGCGGGCTCGAACTCCGCCAGCGGGACGCGTGGCATGGGCGAATGATAATGGGGACAGACCCCATTTTTCTCATTGGCGCGCGCAGGAGAAGCGCGCGCGCCTGAATCACCCGTGAGGCCAGCCGGAAGCGAGCACGTCGAGGAAGCGCGCTTTTCCCGCCAGGCGATAGACGGCAAAGTCGCGCCGGTCGGCGGTCAGGATCTCCCGCACGCCGGTGCGCATGGCGAGCAGGACGACCGACGCGTCGGCGAAGTCCATGGGCTGGTCGGCGTACTTGCGCGCCAGCTTCTCGATGCCGCGGAAGTCGAGCGGCTCGCGGTCCACCTCGAGCAGGCCGGCGCGCGCCGCGTCGGCGAGCCAGTCGAGGCAGCGCAGCTGTTGAGCGATTGAGAGCAAGGCGAGCGCCTCGGTGAGCACCGCCTCCGTGGTGAGGAAGCGCCCGCGGTAGTCCTTCAGGAACTCGCGGCAGCGCTTGTGCAAAGCGTCGGTCTCGTCGAAAAGCCCGATCAGGAACCCCGAGTCAACGACGACGCTTCTCACGCACGTAGTCCCGGAACCGCTTCTGGCGCGGCGCGCGGCGAGCCCGGGCGGTGCGCTTCGGCGCCGCCGGCAGCACCGCCTCGGCGAGACCGCCGAGCGTTGGCCCGGCATGCTCGACGATGTACTGCGCGACGCTCTGCTTGACCACGTCGCTGCGCGTCGCGCCCGTCTGGGCGCAATGGCGCTCGAGCGCCTCGGCGAGGCGTGCATCGAGCCGGACGGAAAGCAGCCTGGCGGTTGTCATACATCGCATTGTAACGTATGACACTCGAAAATGGGACACTCGAAAATGGGGACAGACCCCATTTTTCTCATTTAGCGGTCAACGGCGCGAGCACGCGGGCCGTTGGCGATTTATGCCCCGCGCCGCTCGAATCGTGGTTCCCGAAATGGCCATCCATGTCATCCAGCGGGGCAACAATCACGGACGCTGCTTTTTCAGCGATACCGATTACCTTGCCTACTTGAGCTACCTGCGCTTTTTTGCACGCCGGTACCACTGCTCCATTCACGCCTATTGCTTGATGACCAATCATGTGCACCTGCTTCTGACGCCGCACGCGGCGGACGCCTGCGCCCTCCTCATGAAATATCTGAGCCAGTGCTACGTACAGCGCGTGAACAAAAGGACCGGGCGCAGCGGTACGCTCTGGGAAGGCCGCTTTCGGTCCTGTCTCGTTGCCTCGGAGCATTACGTGCTCGCGTGCTACCGGTATATCGAGCTGAATCCGGTCCGGGCAGGCATGGTTTCGCATCCCGCCGAATATCCCTGGTCAAGCTATGCCGCCAACAGCCAGGGCCGATTGGATCCTACGATCGGCCCGCACCCCGCCTATGTCAGCCTTGCCGAGAAAATCGAACACCGCCTGCTCGCGTATGGCGAGCTCCTGAACGCGCCCCTCGACGTCGGGCTCGTCGAGGAAATTCGGAAGGCGACACGGGGTGGCTATGTCGTGGGCAGCCGGCGCCGGGCGCGCGGTCGGCCAGCCAGGAAAATGGGGTCTGTCCCTGTTTTTGAGGTCTAAAATTCGGCCATGGCCGAGCTGCGCGACAACCCGATCCAGACCGACGGCTTCGAGTTCGTCGAGTACGCGGTGCCCGATCCCCGGGCGCTCGGCGAGCTGTTCGAGCGCCTGGGCTTCCAGGCGGTCGCCCGGCACCGCCACAAGGACGTGCTGCTCTACAAGCAGGGCGACGTCAACTTCATCGTCAACGCCGAGCCGCGCTCGTTCGCGCAGAACTTCGCGCGCCGGCACGGGCCGAGCGTATGCGCGATGGCGTTCCGCGTGAAGGACGCGGCGGCGGCGTACGACAGGCTCCTCGAGCGCGGTGCCTGGGGCGTGGAGAGCCGCCCGGGGCCTGGCGAGCTCAGCATCCCGGCGATCAAGGGCATCGGCGACTCGCTCATCTACCTCGTCGACCGCTATCCCGAGAACGATTACGGCAACACGATCTACGACGTGGATTTCAAGCCGCTGCCGGGCTTCGAGGCGTTCTGGCGCGGGGATGCGCCGGGACCCGCGGGCGCCGGCCTGCGCTACGTCGATCACCTCACGCACAACGTTCATCGGGGCCGCATGAAGGAATGGGCCGAGTTCTACGAGCGGCTGTTCGGTTTCCGCGAGATCCGCTACTTCGACATCGAGGGCCAGCTCACGGGCCTGAAGTCCAAGGCGATGACCAGCCCCTGCGGCAAGATCCGCATCCCGATCAACGAATCCTCTGACGACCGCTCGCAGATCCAGGAGTATCTCGAGGAGTATCACGGCGAGGGCATCCAGCACATCGCCCTGCACACCGCGGACATCTACGCCACCGTGGACCGGCTGCGCGCCGCGGGCGTGCAGCTGCTCGACACGCCGGACACCTACTACGAGATGGTCGGCAAGCGCCTGCCGGACCATGGCGAGCCGCTCGAGGAGCTGCACAAGCGCAGGATCCTGATCGACGGCAGCCCGAGCGGCGGGCTGCTGCTGCAGATCTTCACCAAGACCGCCATCGGCCCGATCTTCTTCGAGATCATCCAGAGGAAGGGCGACGAGGGCTTCGGCGAGGGCAACTTCAAGGCGCTGTTCGAGTCGATGGAGCTCGACCAGGTACGGCGCGGCGTATTGAAGCCCGCAGCATGAAAACCGATTTACGCGGCGACTACTCCAAGGCCGGGCTCGACTATTCGGTCGAGCAGGACTGGAGCGCCTACACGCCGGAAGAGCACGCGCTGTACCGGCGGCTCTTCGAGCGGCAGTCGAAGCTGGTGCCGCGCTACGCCTGCAACGAATGGATCGACGCCATCGCGGGGCTGGATTCGGCGCGCGAAATTCCGCGCTTCGACAAGGTCTCGCGCCAGCTGAAGGCGAAGACCGGCTGGGAGATCGTCGCCGTGCCGGGCCTCATCCCCGACGACGCCTTCTTCACCCATCTCGCCAACCGGCGCTTTCCGGTCACCGTCTGGCTGCGCCGCCCCGAGGAGTTCGACTACATCGTCGAGCCCGACGTGTTCCACGACTTCTTCGGGCATGTGCCGCTGCTTTTCGACCGGACCTACGCCGATCACCTGTACGAGTACGGCAAGGGCGGCCTGAAGGCGATGCGCCTCGACGCGGTCAGGATGCTCGCGCGCCTGTACTGGTACACGATCGAGTTCGGCCTCATGCAGACCGCTTCGGGCATCCGGGCGTATGGCGCGGGGCTGCTCTCCTCGGGCGGCGAGCTCGCCTACTGCGTCGACGACCCGCGCCCGCGCCGGCTCGCGTTCGATCTCGAGCGCATCATGCGCACCGAGTACCAGATCGACCGCTACCAGGAGACCTACTTCACCATCGATTCGTTCGCGCACCTGATGCGCGAAACGGCTCCCGACTTCACGCCGATCTACGCCCGGATTCGTAGTACGCTTTCGTGATGAGCATTGCCCACTCCACCGGGCGCGCGCGCTCGGGGGAGGTCTCGATCTTTTACAGGAAGCTGGGAAATCGGGCTCTGACCCCGATCCTGATCGTCCACGGCCTGTCGTACTTCTCCTGGGACTGGCTGGAAGTCGGCCAAGTGCTGGCCGCCGAGCGCGAAGTCGTCGCCATGGACATGCGCGGCTTCGGCGACTCGGACTGGAGCCCGCAGAAGGACTACTCGGTGCCGACGATGGCGCAGGACATCGTCAACGTGCTCGATCACCTCGGCTGGAAGCGCGCGCTGCTCGCCGGCCACTCGATGGGCGGACGCAGCACCACCTACGTCGCCGCCCGGCACCCGGAGCGCGTTGCAGGCCTTGCGCTGATCGACTACTCGCCTGAAAACGCGCCGGCGGGCACAAAGCGCGTGACGCAGACCGTGGCCAACACGCCCGACAAGTTCGCCTCGATCGAAGACGCCATGAAGTATTTCGGGCAAAGCAACCGCGCGCGCTTCGAGGCCTACCTCAATGCCGATTTGAGCCTCAAGCGGGACACTTATTTTCGAGATCAATTCAGAAACCCGGAAAAACCGAAGCTTGGGGTCGACATGTGGCAGCTGATCGGCGAAGTGCGCTGCCCGCTGCTCTCCATGCGCGGCACGCGCTCCGATCTCTACGCCGCCGAGACGGTGCAGAAAATGCAGGCCGCCAACCCGCGCCTGCAGCTCGTCGAGGTCGAGGCGGGCCACAACATCGCCGGCGAGAACCCGCAGGGCTTCATCGCCGCCTTGCGGCCGTTCCTTGCCGCTCTCGAGGAGAAGAGCCGTGTACACGAGAGGCATTGACCACCTGGCGCTCGTCGCCGACGACATGCCCGCGGCGATGGACTTCTACACGCGGGTGATGGGCTTCCGGCTGGTCCACGTGCGCCGCGTGCCCTACGAGCAGGACCGCGGCCAGCCGCCCTACGAGAACCTGCGCCACTACTTCTTCGACATGGGCAACGATTCGCTGCTCGCGATCTTCGAGTATCCCAAGGGGCTGCCCAGGCAGCAGCGCGACCACGTCGGCGGCATGCAGCACATCGCTTTCCACGTGCCGCCGGCGAAGTTCGACGCGCTGCTCGAGCGCGTGAAGGCCTGCCGCGTCGAGCTCATCGGCCCGGTGCCGCTCGGCGGGCGCTTCTGGTCGGCGTACCTGTTCGACCCGTTCGGCATCCGGCTAGAGTTCGCCACCGACCGCAGCGGCATCGAGCAGGGTGTGGTCGAGTCGGTGCTGCAGACGGAAGCGGAAGCGCGCGCCGAGCTCGAGACGCTGTTCTCCGACCCGCGCGAAGTCGAGAAGTGGCTACACCACATGCCCCTCAAGAAAGAAACAAAAATGGGGACAGACCCCATTTTTAGTTAGTGATCCTTGTCACCGGCGGGCTGGGGTACATCGGCTCGCACACCTGCGTCGTCCTGGCCGAGGCCGGCTACGAGCTGGCGATCGTCGACAACCTGTCGAATTCCAAGGCGAGCGTGCTCGAGCGGATCTGCGAGCTGGCGCCCCAGGGTGCGAAGATCGCCTTCAAGCGCGCCGACGTGCGCGACCGTGCCGCGCTGGAGCCTCTCTTGAAAGATGTAAAGGCGGTGATCCACTTCGCCGGACTGAAGGCGGTCGGCGAATCGGTCGAGAAGCCCCTGCTCTACTACGAGAACAACGTCGGCGGCACCATTGCGCTGCTGCAGGCGATGGACGCGCAGGGCGTGCGCGAGCTCATCTTCAGCTCTTCCGCGACGGTTTACGGCGAGCCTGAACGCCTGCCGCTCACCGAGGACCATCCGCTGCGGCCCGCCAACCCGTACGGCAAGTGCAAGCTCATGATCGAGCACATCCTCGCCGACAAATCGGGCTCTGACCCCGATTTCCGCTACGCCGCGCTGCGCTACTTCAACCCGATCGGGGCGCATGCCTCGGGGCGCATCGGCGAGGACCCGCGCGGCATCCCGAACAATCTCTTCCCGTACATCGCGCAGGTCGCCCTCGGCAGGCATCCGCGGCTGCGCGTCTGGGGCGACGACTACGACACCACGGACGGCACCGGCGTGCGCGATTACATCCACATCATGGACCTCGCGCGCGGCCACCTCGCCGCGCTCGACTACCTCGAGAAGAAGCGCCGCTCGATCACCGTGAACCTCGGCACCGGCCGCGGCTACTCGGTGCTCGAGGCGGTGAAGGCCTTCGAGCGCGCGTCGGGAAAATCCATCCCCGTGGAAATCCACCCGCGCCGGCCGGGCGACGTGGCTGCCTGCTATGCCGACGCATCTCTCGCCCAAAAACAGTTGATGTGGAGAGCGCAGCTCGGGCTCGATGAAATGTGCCGCGACGCGTGGCGCTGGCAATCGCAGAACCCGGGCGGCTACGCTTAGAAATCGGGGACGGAGCCCGATCTTCCCCACGGACCGAAGCCGATGGGTCGCCGGTCTTTCTCCATGGGGCGCATCAGCTCTCGTATCGCATCGAAGACCCCCTTGAACTGCGCGTCGTACTTTTTCTCCAGCGCCGCCAACTTGCTTGCCAGCTCTGCATGCGAGGAAAGCAGCCGCCGCAGGCGCACGAAAGCACGCATGATCTCGATATTGACGTGCACCGCCTTGTCGCTTCGAAGAACGCTGGACAGCATGGCGACGCCTTGCTCTGTGAAGGCAAAAGGAAGATATCGCCGTCCGCCCCGGTTTGAGGTCACAAATTGTGACCTCAAGCGATCCATTTCGCTGATGGAAAGCTGGAACATGAAGTCCTCCGGAAAGCGCTCGCGGTTCCGCTGGACAGCTTGATTGAGCGCTTTCGTCTTGACGCCGTAGAGTAACGCAGTGTTCCGCCTTCGGTGGACAGGCGCGAGTCGGGGCATAATTGCGCTCGGGGAGGACTCTATGAAAAGTCGGATCGTCGCCGGGGTAGTTATCCTGGCGTTTTCTGTTGCAGCGCAAGCTCAGGACAAATACGAAGTGAAAGTCGCCACCTTCGTCGGTCCGCAGCACTTCATGAACAAGTGGCTGGAGCAGTGGGGCGGGAAGCTGGAGAAGGCCTCCAACGGGCGCCTCGCCTTCAAGTTCTTCCACGGCGCGCAGATGGCGCCGGCGCCTGCGCACTACGACCTCGCGCGCAGCGGCCAGGCCGACGTGTCGTGGTTCCTGCACGGGGGCACGCCGGGGCGCTTCCCGCTCACCGAGCTGATCTCGCTGCCCTACATGGCCGGCAGCGCCGAGATCGGCACCAAGACGCTGAACGACGCCGGGTTGCGCTCGAAGTACCTCGACGCGGAGCATCGCGGCGTGCACGTGCTGCTGCTCCTCACCCATCAGCCGGGCAACGTGCACACCACCAGGAAGCCGATCCGCACCGCCGATGACTTCAAGGGCCTGCGCATCCGCTTCTCCGCGCCGACCATCCGCGATTTCGTCGCCGCGCTCGGCGGAACTCCCGTCGGCGTGCCGCCGCCCGACCAGCTCGAGATGCTGCAGAAGGGCACGCTCGACGGCGTGTTCATCGACTACGGCGGCGCCGGCATCGCCTTCAAGATGGGCGGCACGCTGAAGTACTCGACCGAGATGTACTCGTACGTGTCCTCGTTCGGCGTGGCGATGAACCCGGACTTCTACAGGAAGCTGCCAGCCGACCTGAGGAAGCTGGTCGATGACTCGACCCGGGGCGTGGAGAAGGAAGTCGGCGAAGGCTGGGACGCGCTCGACGCCATCGGCAAGAAGCTGCTGGTCGAAGGCGGCGACGAGGTGATCAAGCTCCCGCCGCAGGAAGACGCCCGCTTCCGCAGGATCGGCGACCAGGTGATCGAGGCGAAGCTGAAGGAGCTCGAGGACAAGAAGCTCCCGGCGCGCGCGGTGTACAAGCAGATGAAGGCCCTGTCCGAGAAGCATGCCAGGACTTCGAGGAACTTCTGGCAATAATTGAGAAGATTTTTGGTTACCTGGCCGCGGTGTTCCTCGCGGCGATGATGCTGCTCACGGTGGCCGACGTCGCGCTGCGCGCCTTCTTCAACCGGCCGATCCACGGCACCTTCGAGCTGATCGAGCTGTGCCTCGCGTGCACCATCTTCGTAGCGCTGCCGGCGGTGTTCCTGCGCGACGAGCACCTGGTGGTCGACGTCGTCGATCACCTGGCGCGGCCGGCGGTGGTCAAGCTGCTCGATCTGTTCGGCGCCATCGCCTCGCTTGCGGTGCTATCGCTGATGTTCTGGCAGATGGTGCCGCTCGCCCGCGACATGCAGGAGTTCGGCGACGTCACCGCCGACCTGTCGATCCCCAAGCTCTTCTACTGGATCCCCGTGCTCCTCGGGGTGGGCGCCTCGGCGCTCGCCACGCTGGCCTTCATCGCGCGCTGGCGGCGATGACCAACCTGGAGATCGGCCTGGCGGGCGTGATCGTGCTGCTCGCGGCGATGTTCGCGCGCATCCCGATCGCGGTGTCGCTTGCGCTCGTCGGCGCCGGCGGCTATGCCGCGATCGACGGCTGGCACACAGCGCTCGCGGTGGTCGCCTCGGTGCCGTTCGAGCTGGCGAGCGCCTACTCGCTCTCCGTGGTGCCGCTTTTCATCCTGATGGGCGCGGTCGCCTCGCGCGCGCAGATGTCGCGCGAGCTGTTCGACGCCGCCAACGCGGTGTTTTCGGGCTTTCGCGGCGCGCTCGCGAGCGCCACCGTCGGCGCCTGCGCGGCCTTCGGCGCCATCTGCGGCTCCTCGATCGCCACCGCGGCGACGTTCTCCAAGGTGGCGATCCCCGAGATGCGCCGCCACGGCTACAACGACATCGTCGCCGCCGGCTCGGTCGCCGCCGCCGGCACGCTCGGCATCCTCATCCCGCCCTCGGTGATCCTCGCCGTCTACTCGCTGGTCGCGGAGCAGTCGCTCGCGAAGCTCTTCGCCGCCGCGCTTTTCCCCGGCATCCTGCTTGCCGCGCTCTACGTGGTCGCGGTGGTGATCCAGGCGCGCCTGCGGCCGCAATGGATGCCCGGGGTGCCGCCGATGCCCCTGCGCGAGCGCCTGCGCGCCGCGCGCGGCATGTGGAAGCTCGTCCTCCTCTTCTTTTTCGCCGTAGTGGGCATTTACCTCGGCTGGTTCTCGCCGACCGAGGGCGCGGCGATCAGCGCCTTCGCGGCGATCGTCATCGGCTTCGCCACGCGCACTCTCGGCCTGCGCGGGCTGAGCGACGCCTTTCTCGAGACGGTGTATTCGAGCGCGATGCTGTTTTTCATCATCGTCGGCGCCTTCATCTTCGCGCGCTTCATCGTGCTCACCCGCCTGCCGAACGAGCTTGCGGTCTGGGTGCAGGCGGCGCAGCTCTCGCCGCTCGCGATCGTGCTCGCGGTGATCGTGCTGTACGTCGTCCTCGGCACCGCCCTGGAGGAAGTGAGCACCATCCTCATCACGGTGCCGGTGATCCTGCCGATCATGGCCGGCATCGGCTACGACGGCATCTGGTTCGGCATCTTCGTCACCGTGATGGCGACCATCGGCTTGATCAGCCCTCCGGTCGGGCTCACCGTGTTCGTGATCCAGGCGCAGAACCCGGACATCCCGGCGGCCAAGATCTACCGCGGCACCCTGCCCTTCCTGGTCGCCGACTTCGTGCTGGTAGCGCTGCTGATCGCCTTCCCCGCGCTCGCGCTCTGGCTGCCGCGCGTGCTGA